>ERZ1066140.196-NODE-196-length-13022-cov-5.741343_pt1 | contig 13022 bp, 9 predicted proteins | sample MGYA00382787_ERZ1066140 | MGnify/ENA primary metagenome ERZ1066140 (study PRJEB33369, sample SAMEA5778370) | biofilm metagenome | biome: Industrial cooling water; feature: Water cooling tower basin; material: Biofilm | place: United Arab Emirates | collected...
CTTCAAATATGTCTTCAAAAGATTCATATTTATCTGAAAGAATATCGTCCTTAATCTGAACAGAATGCTTTGTTCCTTTTTCTCTCTGTTTTCGTATTCTTGTGGCTGCCATTTTTGCTTCCAGCGTTTTCCCAGGCAATCTATAGGCCTTTTCTACTAGCTCTTTATCTTCTGGAGTTGCTGGATCAAAAAGCAATTTTTCCATTATTTTATCAAAACTACCACTATCAATATTTAGATGACCATCAACAGGATCCTGATTAACAGCAGCCACAATTTTCCTTCTAAACAAAGATGATTCTGAAAAACAATAAGAGAAATTTGTCCTTGTTATAGGCAATTTTTTCTTTAGAGCTTTTCCCACATCAGGACATGATAGCAGGTCGGTGAACAATTCATCAAATGAGTTATATCCATCAATTGATGCAGCTCCCTGGCTGCCACCGCTTCTGGCCAGTTTTGCCTTTATTTCAAATATATTTTTTTGTTCAACTGGGTTTGCTGCCATAATTTGTTATCCCTTACCACTACCCTTACCTTTATAAGACTGCCTGAAAACTTGTACTTTATCGGATTTTGTGTCGACTCCTTTTGCAGGTTTTAATTTGGCTCTGTAATCTATCATATCAGTTAAATTTTCTGGTGTGATTCCATGTTGCCTAAACAATGCCTTGAAAGGTTGCATGTTTCTTTCAAGAGTGTCTCTTCTTGATGGAGCATCACTTGGTGTCGGGTCTTTAAAAAAATCTCTAAGAACAGCAAGAAGGCTATTCTTATATTGATTATTCTCTCCAGCAATTTTTTTGGCAGCTTCTTCAAAATTTCCAAGGCCGGCAGCTTGTAATAGATGTTCACCAAATAACCTGAAGTTACCTTTGTATTTTCCATTTTTTTGCTTTTTAATCGCTTCTTCTACTGTTTTTGGCCCTTTTGCTTCAGACTCTGCTTTTTTAGCTTCTTTAACTTGATTCGATGGCTGTGCTTCGGCTGATTTTAACTGAGCCTTTCCAGGAATTTTATAAGCTTTTTCTATTAATTCAGCATCATTCTTGTCGTTTTTATCAAAGCCGAGCCAGCCCATCATTTGTTCAAACATTGATTTATCAATTTTCAAATGCTCATCTTCAAGTGGCTCTTTTAAGGCATATAGTATTTTTCCTTCTAGTTTTGGGATTTGACGGTATAACTCGCTTTTTCCAACCTGCTTTCCTTTGGCGTGAGTAGCTCTGTCTGTCTTCTCAAATTTTGCAATTACTTCCGGGCAGGCAAGCAATTCAGTTAACAAGGTTTCAAAGACTGTATATTTATCACCATCTAAATCTTCCTTAATTGTTGCCAGTGATTTTGAGCCTACTTTTTCTGAACTCACAAAAACTCTCCCTAACTTGGTAAAAATAAAATTTTTATGCCTATTAATGTAGCATTGTTTTGTTACAGAAATATTAAGAAAGTGCTGAGTGCTGTGTATTCAGTGTTTAGGAAGAAAGGTGTAGGTTGTAATTTTTCTCACTCAGCACTTAGCACAAAACACTTAGCTCTTTTGTGCGGCGCAGCAAAATAATAGAATTATGTTTCGTTTTTGGGCAGTGGCCTCCGCCCCAGTAAAATCAAGGGATTTTTATTGTGCATCGCAGCAAATAAATCTTTATAAATCAGAGAGTTTTGCTTGATTTTTGGAATACATTGGTCTATTTGTCTGCCGTCTCGCAAATAAATTAATTTATAAAATAAATTGGGTGGAAATATTGTGTCAGCATTGCAGCATAACATAACTCCAGAAGTAGTTGAACAGCATGGACTGTCGACCGAGGAATATGAGCGTATTCTTGGAATACTAAAACGTGAGCCAAACCTGACTGAGCTGGGAATTTTCTCGGTAATGTGGAGCGAGCACTGCTCGTATAAATCTACGCGCAAACACTTAAAGAAATTACCAACTGGCGGTCCGCAGGTAATTTGTGGCCCAGGAGAGAATGCCGGAGTTGTTGATATTGGTGACAATCAGGCGGTGATATTCAAAATGGAAAGCCATAACCACCCGTCATTCATCGAGCCATATCAGGGAGCGGCAACAGGAGTTGGCGGAATTTTGCGTGACGTATTTACTATGGGCGCGCGTCCAGTGGCGAATTTGAACAGCTTGCGTTTCGGCGAGATTAATCACCCGAAAACCAAGCATTTATTGTCTGGTGTTGTGGCAGGGATTGGCGGCTATGGAAATTGTGTGGGCGTTCCGACTGTTGGCGGTGAAACAAGTTTCCATAAATCGTATAATGGTAATATTTTGGTAAACGCCATGACAGTTGGTATTGCCGATCAGGATAAAATTTTCTATTCGAAAGCATCAGGCGTTGGTAATTCAGTTATTTATGTTGGTTCGAAAACTGGGCGCGACGGAATTCATGGCGCAACAATGGCATCAGCGGAATTTGATGATGAAAGCGAGGCAAAACGCCCGACAGTGCAAGTTGGCGATCCATTCACAGAGAAGTTGTTAATTGAAGCGTGCCTTGAATTAATGCAGGAAGATGCAATCGTTTCGATTCAGGATATGGGCGCTGCCGGTTTAACAAGTTCATCGATAGAAATGGCAAGCAAAGGCGGCCTTGGTATTGAACTGAATTTAGACAATGTTCCGTGCCGCGAAAAGAATATGCAGGCATATGAGATCATGCTTTCGGAAAGTCAGGAGCGCATGCTGATGATATTAAAGCCAGAAAAAGAAGCGATGGCGCGCGCTATATTTGAGAAGTGGGAGCTGGATTTCGCCGTTATTGGCGAGGTGACTGATACAAAGAAACTGATTATTAAGCAGCATGGCAAAGTAGTTTGTGACCTGCCAATATCACCACTTGCCAACGAAGCTCCGGTTTATGATCGGCCTTATGTGCCTACACCAAAACAGAGAGAAGTTATTGTTGATAACACAGATGTTGATGAAAAAACTTTAATTGATAATCTCAAAACTCTGATAAGTTGCCCTGATCTATGCTCTAAAAAGTGGATTTGGGAGCAATATGATTATCGCGTTATGAATGACACAATCGCCATCCCTGGAGCGGCAGATTCGGCTATTGTGCGCGTGCATGGAACGGATAAATTACTGGCGCTTACTAGCGATTGTACGCCAAGATATTGTTATGCTGATCCTAAAGAGGGCGGTAAGCAAGCGGTTGTTGAAGCCTGGAGAAATATAACGGCGGTTGGTGCGAAGCCTTTGGCTATAACGAACTGCTTGAATTTTGGCAATCCAGAGCGTCCTGAAATAATGGGGCAATTGGTTGGCGCGATTGAAGGTATGAAAGAGGCTTGTGAAGCTCTTAGCTTCCCTGTGGTTTCCGGCAACGTGTCGCTTTATAACGAAACCAATGGCCAGGCAGTTTATCCAACTCCAAATATTGGCGGAGTGGGTATTGTTAAGGGCATTGATAAAGTTGCGACCATGGCATTTAAAAATGAAGGCGATGTTTTAATAAGGATTGGTGATACTAAAGGACATTTAGGTGCTTCACTCTATTTGCGCGAGATTCTTGGACGCGAGGAAGGACCTCCACCGCCTGTTGATTTGGCGCTGGAAAAACTGAATGGTGATTTTGTAAGATTATTGATTGATAAAGGCCTCGTTACTGCATGCCACGATATTTCTGATGGCGGGCAGCTGGTCGCAATCGCCGAAATGGCAATGGCCGGAGGAATTGGTGTTGAATTGGATATCGCAACTGATGTTGCCAGAGCATTTGGCGAAGATCAGGGCAGATATTTGATTACGGCAACTCACGACATGGCAGAAAATATTCTGAAGAAAGCACCAACGCACGGTGTTTCCGCAACTGTAATTGGCGAAATTGGTGGTGATTCTATTATTGTAGGTGAAGGCAAAGTATCAGTTTCTGAGCTGAAACGCCTTAACCAGTCGGTTCTGAAATAACTCAAAATACGTCATATTAATTAGAAAATACTATATTATAACAGGGGTATCCCCTCTCCAGCTTTTTTGGAGAGGGGATAGGAAGGGGATACTCAAATTACTTTTATAGTAGAATTATTAACTTCTATTTTCTAAGAGCTTTGCTTGATTCTAAGAAATTCATTGCGGTTCTGATGTTGTTATTGCTGTTTGAGAAATCAGTTCCCGCAGCAGGCATTAATTCTGCTAGTTCTGAAGGGCTATTGCCAGCAGCATTTTTCTTACTAATTTTGATACCAGATGAAGTAATTTCTATCTCTTCTTTTTCGCTCTGAGTATCTGAAGATGAAAGATTTAAATCTTCATCATCACCACCCTCATAGTTGGCTTTCTTAAATGCTTCGTCTGCCGCCGACATTATTTCTATTTTTATTCTATTTATCTGATTCTCGATATTATTACTTCCCAAGAAGAATGGCTTATTAGGAATTGTTCCTGAGTTGGTTCCTGTTGATGGGCCGTTAGAACCATTGCTTCCAGTGTTATTTCCTGTGTTAGTTAGTACATAGCCATTTGGTACTGTGCCACCATCAATAGATCCACCTGGGATAGTTGGTGTTGATACAATCACAACTCCGCCGCCATTACCTGTAGGCTGGTTTTGGCTTGGTACGAAGCTGCCATCAATAGATCCACCTGCGATAGTTGGTGTTGATACTATTGTTGTACCAGAGCCAGATGGCACCAATACGGGACCACCACTATTATTTGAAACTGCACCCGCTTCAGAGCCAATGGTTACAGGATAAGTGGTAATGCTAGCAACATTAGAATATGTAGGGTGATTTGATGAATCTACAGCATTTATATTACTCACAAATACTTTAGTAATATGACTTAAAGCAACAGCCTTAGGATTTCTCGAAGACTCAATACTTCCAATCTCTTCAACAGCAGCCTTTGCTACAGGAGCAGAAAGAGCCTCATGACTCAGTAAAAGCATGTTTGAAATGAAAGCTGTTACCAGTGTTATGATTGACAGGCCAGATCTTAAACTTGCTCTGCGACTGATTTGATTATCTGTATATATTGTTTTCATTTTATTCCCCTTTACAAGTATTTGGTGTTATTTGTTGTTAGGTTAAACATTAGATAAAAATTATCTAAGTGACTAAAATATATGGTTTATAAAGAAGAAGACGCGGGCTGGAAAAACTAGATCAATCTAAAAATAAAAAATTACACCAATTAACTAAATTTATTAAATTTTATCTAAAATTATATATAAATGCAATGCAAAATATCGATTTCTTAACCTTTTATTAACTATTTGCTGCATTTTCTTAATCTTTTTTTGCGATTTGATAGGGAGCGACCCAAGCCAGGATCGATATTTATAGTTTTCTCAGAGTTTCCCAGGTAAGTTTCGTATTGGATTATGATCCAATTTTTACCGTAATCCCCACGGATAGGGCTAAATTTTTCATATTAATTAGAAAAGATTATAGAGCGCCAGATCTTAAGTAATCCATGCCACCATTAACATTGGCACCGATAGTTGGCGTTGTAACAGGCGCTGGGGCTGTTGGTCCGGCAGCAGGTGCTATACCAGCAAGTTCTTCGAGCGACATGTTGTTGTAATCATCAACACCTAGCTCTGCAGTTTCGATAGCACGAATTCCAGAAGTAGTAATTTCTACAGTCGATGCAGGCGCATCAGCAGAAGCTAAATCTAAATCTTCATCACCTTTTCCTTGATAATCTTCCCTGATGAAAGCTTCGTCAGCAGCAGACATTTTAGCTACTTCAATCTTTGTAATTTGGTCTTCAATATCAGTTTCGAGGAAAATAACGTTTGCTACTGGTGTAGTTGGATTGCCACCGCCATTTCCTGGTCTGATGAAAGGACATAAAGCCGCGCTACCAAATCTGCAAAAAACACCGGCCATTTGACGATAAGTTGCATCAAGCGGGTTTCCGTTAATTTTTGCAGCAGTTAAGAAAGCTTTATCGAAAAGGCTTTTGTTTAAAAGAATACGGCTTGCAATATTGAAGGAGATAAGGCTATTGCCATATCCTGCATTTACAATGCGTTGAAGGAATGCATAAAAATCACGCATTTCAGAGGCAGAAATTAACCTATCACCATTGCTATCAATAAACTGCATGTAAGCGTTGAATCTCTGCAAGCTGCCAAGAGGACTTTGGCCAGCTGGTGGTGTAGGAGTTACAGGAACAACAGTTGGGTCAATTGGTTTTGGAGTGCCTCTTCTGCCAGGAACCAGGCGGATTCCTGTTGCTTGCTGTTTTGCGTCTATTCTTGTAACTGCATCGGTTGTACCAGAGGTTGGAGTTATATCGGCATCAAACTCGATAATATTAGGAATGGTTGGAGGAACTATTGTTGGAGTTACACTAGGGGTTTCTTTTCCAGGACGAATTTTGTTCACTACATCAATTCTTGCAGAAGCGTCTTTTACTAAGAATGGTCTGGCCATAACAGTGTCAGTCGCATCCATTTCAACGGCAACAACGCCAGATTTATCTGCTGGGAAAGCTTCATCGCTCAGTAACAACATACTGGATACAAAAATAGTGACTAAGGTCACGAGAGAAAGACTCGAACCTAATATCGATTTAATAATGTTCTTTTTTGTAATGGCTAAAACTTTCATTCCCTTTCTCCTTACAATTATATGGTGTTTAATTCTGTCTTAAACAAATTTAAGATACATTTGTTACATTAGCGTGACAGAAATATTAAACTTTTGTTACAGAAGATTTCCCGCGAGACGATTAAAAATGCTTATAATTCAATTTGATAAAATAAAAATTACACCATTTAATCGTAATGGATATATTTTATCTAAAATTGTATGAAAATGCAAGGTTTTTTATCTGTTTATTAAGCCATTATTAGCAAGTTTTTCAGACATCGGTGGCTAAAAGTTAATACTAAGTTAATTTTTGTAATATTTTTCTAAAACTTTATGTTTGTTTTTATATTTTTAGTGTATGTTGGTAACAACATTTTTATTAATAGCTAGAGGAGAATTGGTTTATGAAGTTTTTGTTGGGTGTATTTTTTTTCTTTGCTGTTTGTTGGAGTTCAATAAAGGGCTATGCGGGGGGGGGGCTAACTTCTCGCGTAGAAATTTGTAACCAAGAATTTGCGGAATGTTTGTCTGCAACAGGTGATACGTCTATGTGTGGTGAAATGTTAGAGGATTGTTTGGATTCAATTCCTACATACGTCCTGCCAAAAGATCCAATTCCGATGCCAAAATACGAAGCAAAGCCGGGGGACATTTCAGTTCCCGCTTTCTAGCCAACAGAACGTAATATATAGCCTTCTCCGCGGTAGGTCTGTAAGTATCTGGGTTTCTTAGGATTTTCCTCTAGTTTTTTGCGCAATCTGGTAACCTGAACATCCACAGAGCGTTCGCTTATACCATTGAATAATCTGGTTAATTCTTCGCGCGAAACGGGGATATCAATTCTGCCGGAGAAAAAAATAAGAAGTTTCAGTTCTGAGCTTGTCAGATGGATGAATTCGTCGTTTTTGTATAATTCACCATTATTCATGTTAAATTTAAAATCGCCAAAGCGAATATTTGATTTTTCAGCACGGGTTTTTTTGCGTTTTAGTATGTTTTCAATGCGTAGGCACAACTCACGAGGTTCGAACGGCTTAGTTAAATAGTCGTTTGCACCGACTTCCAGTCCTTTTATGCGGTCTTCCGGCTCAGACATGGCGGTTAGCATAAGAATGGGGATATCGCTATCTTCGCGCAAAGAAGTTGTAAGCTGTAAGCCATCTTCTCCTGGCATCATTACATCCACAACCAGCAAGTCAAAGTTCTTTTGTTTCAAGGATTTTCTGGCGTCATTAGCATCTTTTGCTGTGGTCACTTTATAACCTTCGCCAGCAAGATATTGGGCTAACAAATCGCGCAGCCTAGTATCGTCATCTATAACTAATATATTGGCCATACAAAAATTTTCTTGTGTTTGCGTTTGTTTATATTGTAATACCACACAATAAAAACAGTTGCTAGTTGCTGGTTTCTAGTTGCTAGCAAGATAAAAATTAGGAATATTATGGCACAAACACAAGCACCAATACCTTTTGATAAGCGCGATGGATTTATATGGTTTAATGGCCAGGTTGTGCCATGGAAAGAAGCAAAAATCCACGTATTAAATCACGGATTGCATTATGCATCTTGCGTTTTTGAAGGCATAAGGGTTTACAACAAGAAAATATTCAAGCTTGCAGAACATACTGACAGGCTGTTTAAATCTGCCGAAATACTTGGTTTTGAAATTCCTTATAAGAAAGAGGAAATAAACGATGCAACGCGCGAAATAGTAAAAATTCAGGGCATAGAGAATGGCTATATAAGGCCGGCAGCATGGCGCGGCAGCGAGCAAATGGCTATTTTAACGAACCTTACGACCACACAAGTTGCAATCGCGACATGGACATGGCCTGCATATTATACAGATGAGGCAAAACTGAAAGGCGCAAGACTTACAATGGCGCAGTGGCGCAGGCCAGATCCAATGACAGCGCCGACGCAATCAAAAGCGGCGGGCTTATATATGATTTCAACTATGAGCAAGAACAAAGCGGCAAAGGATGGTTTTGCCGAGGCTTTAATGCTCGATTATCGCGGCCTGATTGCCGAAACTACCAGCTCTAACTTTTTCCTGGTGATAAACGGCGAAGTACATACGCCGGTGCCGGATTGTTTCTTGGATGGTATAACGCGCAGAACCGTTATGGATCTTGCACGAAAATCCGGAATCAAAGTTGTTGAAAGGCAGATAAAACCGGAAGAATTAGCCAATGCGCAAGAAGCCTTTATGACAGGAACGGCGGCAGAAGTTACGCCGGTTGCTTCAGTTGATAATTACAAGTTCGCAGTTGGCCCTGTTTGTAAGCGCTTGATGGCGGATTACGAAGCGCTCGTAAATCGATGACTCGATAATTCGTACAACGGCTTATTTAATACGAATCATCTAATTATCGAAACATCGAATTATCGAGAATATTCTCAATCTTAACATAATTTTAACATTTCTCCTGTATCATACTTGTTCAAAGGGTTGAATAATTTACGTACGGGTTGGGTTAGGAAATGGGTCAAATTACATTTGACGCTAGTAAACACAAGCATGGCGATGTGATTGACACGCATACGCAAGGTGCGCCGCCGAATAGCGGGATGACGCTGGTTGTTGATGCTTCGATTTGGCGGAGCCTGGCGTCGAAAACTATAGGGCAGGAAATTCTCGAACTTATGCCTCAAGAATTACGGGATCAAATTATAAACAAGTTAAATGGATACACGGGCACATATCTTGATTTTATGATAATGCTTTCTGAGCATCCTGGGATACATCGTATTGTAACAACATGGACTGGGGAGTATGAATCTACAAGAAGACTTCCTAAATATAACCGTGATAAAATGAAACTAGAGGTATGCCATACAAAAATTGGCTCGGATGAAGAAGAACCAGAATTTCAGATTCTTCATAAGTTTTTCCTTGGGATGACACACTTGGATACAGACAATTTAATAGTATTTGAAGATTTAGTAGAAAGAATTAGTGTTACTAGAGTATCTTCGAAATTTATTTCTGTAGCCACAAAAAAATGTAAAAATTATTTAAATCAAGTTTTAAACGTATGGGATAACGCTAACTCGCCAGGATGTGATACTGATAGATACATGTTATCTTTCTTTGCAAAAAAAGGAAAAGATCTGGGAGAAATAACGGATGATTTATTCTCAACAGGTGAAATATATATTGAGGGTCCGTTATATTTTCTGTGTAACGATGGAGGAGGAAGAAAGAGGTTGGAAGGAAAAACTACAATGGGTGGAAGGGCAATAGGATTGGTAGATATTGCCGGAATTTTTGTAGCAATGATAGATTCAGGTTTTTTGTTTGAAAAAGAGCTCATATTTAAAGATAAAGTTCGTTTTAATGGTGATAGAGAAACTCCAGAAGATTCATTGTTTTTCAAAATTTATGCAGATTGGGATAAACAGGCTACAAGAGATAAATCAGGAGAACCGAATAAACCTTTACATAGTAAAATTCGGGCAGTAGACACAGCTGGCACATTGATTGATGGTACACCAGGGTTAACCTTTATCCAAAGGTTATCCGGTAGAGCCTTGTATTGGGTTAGAGAGAAAGCTTTAGAGATTATGGTGAGAAAGGAAAAACCAGGAACAACAGCAGACACCGCCTCTGCAACTCCACAACTTGAATTTGGTGCTGGTCTTGAATAGTAATAATTTCACATTTATATTTTATTATTTCTGGATCCCGTATCGATTCCTCATAAAAGCTTAAGCTTTTATTCGGGTACGGGATGACAATATTGATAATCAATCAAACTTATTAGTTTTTGGGAAGCCGGTTGGTGGGAGTTTGCCGGCGGCGGCGCGTTTACCTATCCAGCCAGTAATATCATTTTCAATGCGCACGCGGTCACCAAGTTGCCAGCTTAAACCCTGCGCTAAGGCAAAAACTTTCACATCGGATAATTTAGCTTCGTTATATTTTTGCAGGCGTACACCCTGGCCTTTGCGCATTTCTGGAACTTCAGCCAGTGGGAAAATCAGAAGTTTACGGTTTGTGCCGACAACAGCAACATGATCGCCCTCAACTTTGGCACAGGCCGCAGCTTTTGCGCCAATTGGTAGATTCAGAATTTGTTTACCGGATTTTGTCTGGGCAATAACTTCATCTTCATTAACGACGAAACCTTTGCCTTCAGTAGAAGCAACAATAAGTTTTAAGCCAGGCTGATGAACGTGCATTTCACAAATATCTTCATTTTGTTCAAGATCAATTTTAACGCGGATAGGTTCGCCGTGGCCTTTGCCGCCAGGAAGTTTGTCGCAGCCGATAGTATAAAATCTTCCATCAGTTGCGAATAAAAGAAGTTTATCGGTAGTGTGACCTTTTAATATGAACCGGCCTTCATCGCCTTCTTTATATTTAAGCTCTGCCAAATCAATCTGGTGGCCTTTGAGCGCACGAATCCAGCCCATTTTCGAGCAGACAATAGTAATTGGTTCCTTCTCAACGAAGGCTTCTATGTCGATTACTTCGCCAGCAGCAGGCGCTTCAGCAAAATCAGTGCGGCGCTTGCCAAGTTCGGTTGACTGACCAAATTTTTGTTTTATTTCTTTTATCTGTTCGGAAATTACGTTCCAGCGTTTTTCTTCATTCTTTAGAAGTGAATTCAGCTCTTTCATTTCAGCCGATAATTCATCGTGTTCGCGGCGGATTTCAATTTCTTCAAGCTTGCGTAATTGGCGCAGGCGCATATTCAAAATGGCTTCTGCCTGAACATCAGACAGTTTCCATTTCTTCATCATCACTTGTTTTGGCTCGTCCTCTTTGCGGATGATTTTGATAACTTCATCAAGATTCAAATATGCAATTAGTAAGCCTTCGAGTATTTCCAGGCGATTCTTTATTTTTCCAAGGCGGAATTTGCTTTTACGCACCAAAACTTCGTGTCTATGATCCAGGAACGATTGCAGAACTTCACGCAGACTCATAACTTTTGGCGCATGGGCAGCATCAAGCACGTTCATGTTTAGTTGGATGCGCGTTTCCAAATCCGTAAGTTTGAAGAGAGATTCCATTAACATATCGGCATCAACCGAACGGCTCTTTGGCTCAAGAACAATGCGAACATCTTCTGCCGATTCATCGCGGATATTACCAAGCAGCGCGAGTTTCTTTTCTTTGAACAGCTCGGCAATTTTTTCAATAAGTTTGGATTTTTGAATCTGATAAGGAATTTCTGTAATTACAATATTATACATGCCCATGCCGAGATCTTCTTTTTCCCAGCGTGCGCGGACACGGAAACTGCCACGGCCAGTATCATAAGCTGCGGTTATGTTTTCGCGCGGCTCAACTATGACACCACCAGTTGGGAAATCAGGGCCTTGAATGAAGCTGGTAAGTTTGCCGATTTGTGCATTTGGAGACTTAATTAAATAGAGCAGGGCATCGCATATCTCGCCAGCATTATGTGGCGGAATTGAAGTTGCCATACCAACAGCGATACCTTCCGAACCATTTGCCAAAAGATTTGGGAATGCGCCTGGTAGAACGATAGGCTCTTTTTCACTACCGTCATAAGTATCTTTAAAATCTACAGTTTCATCATAAATATCTTGCAAAAGAGTGAGAGCGACTTCTGTTAAGCGCGCTTCAGTGTAACGCATCGCGGCAGCATTATCGCCGTCAATTGAGCCAAAATTTCCCTGGCCTTCAACTAGCGGATAGCGGACAGAGAATTCCTGAGCTAGACGCACCATTGCATCATAAACTGCAACGTCACCGTGCGGATGGTATTTACCAATCACGTCACCGACGACGCGGGCACACTTCTTAAACCCCGAGGATGGATCAAGTTTTAGCTGCAACATGGCATAAAGCAGGCGACGGTGAACGGGTTTCAATCCATCACGAACATCGGGCAAAGAACGACTGGTAATAGTCGAAAGCGCGTAGGCAAAATAGCGATCGCCAAGCGCATCGCTGAAATTTACCTCGTGAATATTTTCTTTATGCTTTTGTTGTTTTGCCATTTTATAAAAGTGTTATGTGTTCGGTATCCGGTGTTCCGTTTTCTTCAGAAGAATGAATACGGATTACAGAATACTCAAGCAAGGTTATCCACGGAAAACGGCATCAAATCAAGAGAAAAATCATTGTTGAAAAATTTTGGTTAAGCGCTCGCGCGCGGCAGGAAACTTTTTATTGTGAGGTTGAAAAAAATACTTATCAAGAAAATATTCTGTGAGTTTTAATCCGTCCATAATTTCAGTAACTTCGAAATTAAAATTTTCATTTGCTTTCAGGAAGTCAGGGTATTTTAGAAGTTTGTCTTTATAAGGTTCGCCAGCATCTGCTGAAACGGCGCGGCCAGATTTTGGCGATACATAAGTTAAATTGTCTTTTGTGCCGGTTGCTGCGCAGGATTCCAAATCGAGGCCAAAGCCCAAATGTTTTAGCAGCGCAATTTCTAGAAGTACATAATGTGAGTGCCATGAGTGGGAGAAAG
>ERZ1066140.197-NODE-197-length-13013-cov-5.978855_pt1 | contig 13013 bp, 12 predicted proteins | sample MGYA00382787_ERZ1066140 | MGnify/ENA primary metagenome ERZ1066140 (study PRJEB33369, sample SAMEA5778370) | biofilm metagenome | biome: Industrial cooling water; feature: Water cooling tower basin; material: Biofilm | place: United Arab Emirates | collected...
GGTTCCCAAATACTGTCATCCCGGGGATTGGGCGAATACAAATACAGTATTTTAACTGTATTTGTAAATGAGCCTTATAGCCCGGGACCTCAGGAGTTATATTCTACAGGTTGTGGCACGAGATCCTGTGCTCATGATTTTTGCGAAGCAAAAATTCATGCCACAGGATGACGATTGATAAAAAAGTTTTTTAAGCGGATGTGGCGAAATTGGCAGACGCACTAGACTTAGGATCTAGCGCCGCAAGGCATGGGGGTTCAAGTCCCTCCATCCGCACCACCCTACGCTCTTCGAGCTTCGGGTGGCTTACGCCCGTCAGTCCCCAGAAGCTTTAGCGTAGGGGGAAGTAAGACACGCGAAGTCGATTAGAGCTAGGAGTGTCCTCCGAAGCCTTGGCGTAGGAGGACGTATAAAAAGGGAAAAAGTATTAATAACAAATAACCAAACCAACGAAAGCAGGAAACCATGCAAGTAAAAGAAACTTTATCAGAAAAATTAAAGCGCAGCTATGATGTAACCGTGCCGCTTTCAACGATCAATGAAAAGACTAATGCGAAGCTGGCATCACTTACAAAGACTGCAAAAGTTAAAGGTTTCCGCCAAGGGAAGGTTCCGCTTGAAGTAGTTAAAAAGCAATATGGCAACGCCATAAAGGGAGAGGTGCTGGAACAGGTTGTCAATGAAACTTCTGTCCAGGCACTTAAACAGAAAAATGTTACTCCTGCTGTTCCACCAAAAATCGAAATTACTGAGTTCAAAGATGACGGCGATTTGAAATACCGTATGGAATTTGAAGTTCTTCCTGAAGTTCCCAAAATAGATTTTTCTTCTATCACACTGGAGAAGCTGGAAATTGAACAGTCTGATTCTGATGTTGAAGATGCATTAAAGCGCCTAACGTCTCAATCCAAGCAACTTGCTCCTTCTGCTGCTGGTACAAAAGCAGAAAATGGCAGCACCGTAAAAATCGATTTTGAAGGCTTTCTTGGAGATAAAGCATTTCCAGGAGGCAAAGGCGAAGGCTTTAATCTAACACTCGGCTCTGGTCAGTTTATTCCTGGTTTTGAAGATCAGTTAATTGGCGCAAAAGCCGGAGATTCTGTAACTGTTAACGTTACTTTCCCGGAACAATATCAGAGTAAAGATTTGGCCGGCAAAGAAGCCAGATTTGAAGTTAAGGTTCACGAGGTTCTTGAATCTGTTGCTGCCGAACTTAATGACGCTTTTGCAAAAGAATTTGGCCTTGAGAATTTGGCTGAAATGCGTAAGAAAATGCGCGAACAGTTAGAAGCTGATCAAAAAGTTTTTGTTCGCCATAAAATGAAAGAGCAACTTTTTGACAAGCTGTTTGCCGATTACAAATTTGATGTTCCGCAAAGCATGGCAGACATTGAGTTTAACGCAATCTGGCAACAATTAATGGCTGATAAAGCCCGCGGCGCTCATACAGAGCTTGACCATAAGTCTGAAGATGAAGTTAAAAAGGAATACAAAGACCTGGCAACTCGCCGCGTTTCTCTAGGCATTTTACTATCTCATATCAGTAAATCTGAGAAAGTTGTAGTTTCGCAACAGGATATAGTAGACGAAATTAACAGGCGTGCAAAGCAGTATCCAGGCCAAGAAGACAAGGTAGTAGAGTTCTACCAGAAAAATCTGAAGGCTATTCAGGAGCTATCTGGCCCAATGCTCGAAGAAAAAGTTGTTGATTTTATTTTAGGAAAGGTAAAACTCGACATCAAGAAAACTTCTATGAAGCAGCTTATAGAAGAAGAAACTAAAAAAGCTGGTCTTCATAAACATGATCACGACCATGACCACGAAAATTGTGATAATCCTGATCATGACCACGGGAAGGATGCAAAACAGCCAAAGAAGAAAAGTAAAAAAAGCTGATATCTTTAACTTTTAGGAGCTAATTTACATGATAAAAGAAAGCGATCTTTTAGAAAATTTCCAGACTAAAATGGATCTGGTTCCAATGGTAATCGAACAAACCGCAAGAGGTGAGCGCGCTTTCGATATTTATTCTCGCCTCCTAAAAGAGCGTATTATTTTCGTCAATGGCCCTGTCCACGATTATATGTCTCAGCTGGTTACCGCACAGCTTTTGTTTTTGGAGTCAGAAAATCCTGACAAAGATATTTTCATGTATATCAATTCACCGGGTGGAATAGTCACCAGTGGCTTGGCTATATACGACACAATGCAATATATCCGTCCAAAAGTTTCTACTCTCTGCCTTGGTCAGGCTGCTTCCATGGGTTCTTTGCTTCTTACCGCAGGTGAGCCGGGTATGCGCCACGCTCTGCCGAATGCAAGAATTATGATCCACCAGCCTTCAGGCGGCTTTCAGGGTCAGGCAACAGACATAGAAATTCATGCGCAGGAGATTCTTGATCTTAAAAGGCGCTTGAATCAGCTATATGTTAAACATACAGGGCAAAAGATTGCTGTGATTGAAAAAAACATGGAACGCGATAATTTCATGACCCCTGAAAAAGCAATCGAGTTCGGCTTGATTGACTCTGTTCTGGATAAAAGAGCTGATAAGAAGCCTTCTGCCTAATAGACTGATTTTTAAGCCTAATTACACTTAACAAATGTTCAAATATATACTTGTACAGAATAAAATATATGTGTATCCTGATAATTAGAGGTGTGAGATAATAGATGCCCGATACAGACAATCAAGATGCTGATAATACGTTGTATTGTTCCTTCTGCGGAAAGAGCCAGCATGAAGTGCGCAAACTAATAGCAGGTCCTACCGTTTTCATTTGTAATGAGTGCGTTGAGCTTTGTCTCGATATTATTCGCGAGGAAACTAAATCTCCTCTCAATATTGAAGATGGAGGCATTCCAAAACCAGAAGATATTCGCCGCGTTCTCGATGACTACGTAATTGGCCAGGACACAGCCAAAAAAATTCTTTCTGTTGCGGTGCACAATCACTATAAGCGTGTTGCTCACATTGAAAAGGGCGCTACCGATATTGAATTAGAAAAATCAAATATTCTACTTCTTGGCCCTACTGGAAGCGGTAAAACCCTTCTCGCCAAGACTCTTGCTCGCATCCTTGATGTGCCTTTCACCATGGCTGATGCCACTACACTTACTGAAGCTGGTTATGTTGGTGAAGACGTTGAAAACATCATCCTCCGTCTTTTACAGGCAGCAGATTACAACGTTGAGCGTGCACAGCGCGGTATAGTTTACATCGATGAAGTTGATAAAATTTCCCGCAAAGGCGATAATCCTTCTATAACTCGCGACGTTTCCGGCGAAGGCGTGCAACAGGCTCTTCTCAAAATCATGGAAGGCACTATTGCCAGCGTTCCTCCTCAGGGTGGCCGCAAACATCCGCAGCAGGAATTTTTACAGGTTGATACCTCTGGCATATTGTTCATTTGTGGCGGCGCGTTTGGCGGCATTGAGAAGATTATCGCAAAGCGCGAAAAAGGCTCTTCGATTGGATTCGGAGCAAAAGTTTCCAATATGGATAACCTGAACGCCGGGCAGCTTTTGAAGAAGCTCGAGCCGGACGATCTAGTTTTATACGGCTTGATTCCTGAATTTGTTGGTCGCTTGCCTGTGCTGGCCACTCTGGAAGATCTGAGTGAAGATACACTTATTACTATTCTTACTGAGCCGAAGAACGCTCTGGTCAAGCAATATACAAAAATGTTTGATATGGAAGGCACTGAGCTAAAATTCACACCAGGAGCTCTTAAAGCTATAGCAAAAAAGGCTATAGCAAGAAAGACGGGTGCGCGCGGTTTACGTGCCATTCTAGAAGAAATTCTATTAGAGACTATGTATCACCTTCCGAGCATGAATGCTTCTTCGGTTACTATAAATGAAAAAACCGTTGATGAAGGTGCTGAGCCAATCGTTGCTTACGACTCTGATTCCAGCGAAAAGAAAAAAGCCACAAATAACAAGAAAAAGTGACAAAAACATTATGAGCTTTGCTCATTAGGTTTTTGTCATCCTCGGGCGAGCACTTGCGAGACCCGGGGATCCATTTTGTCATCCTCCGAAGCCCGAAGGGCGAAGGAGGATCCGTTATTTGTTTATTAAGACTTAGTTTCTATACCGCTTAGACTGTTGTCATCCTCGGATTGAACTAGCTTTAGGTGCCCCAGAGCCTTTTTATAAGCCAATTAAACCACGGGTTGTAAAAGAATCCTGCATTTTCAACCAAAAAATCTTCGTAAGCTTCATAAAGCTGTAACAATTGGGTGCTATTCTCCATCCAACAAGGAAATTTTTAAAAGGGAGAATTTATTTTATGGCTATTGGATTTAATACTAAAGAAGATGATGGCACAACTGCCCGTATTGTACCATCAAGAAGAGAGTGGCTAATAGGAGCTGGTTTATTGGGATTGGCTGTTTTAGCTGTTGCTAAATACCGCTCTCCAGCAGATATAACAATAAAAACGTCTTTGGACGAAGAGGAAAAAGCAAAATTTGGTAAAATTTATGCTGCTTTTGATGTGACAACTGATGATGAAGCAGTAAGAAGAGTCATTAAATTTACAAGAAAATTTCCTGGGGGCGCACACACCGGACTTTCTATCAATTACCTAAATACAATTGATGAGTTTAAAAGACTTGATGTACTTGAAAGAGCCGTATTAATCGATTTACAGTCGGAATCTAATAAAGAACCTCTTGTTGGAAAAACAATGATAGGCCATATTGTTGCAGGGAATAGAGAGGGTATCGCTGCGGAAATAGTAGAAGGCTGTAATGGCCTAAGAAAAGACGATAGGCATATTGAGAACATAAGAAGAGCAGCGGCTTTTTTAAAGAATCCTGATTATGTTATCACGAAAAAAGCGTTCTTATCTACCCTTAAACACCAAATTGATAGAAAGATAGAAGGGGGTTCTAAAGATGATGAGATAGTAGTTGATGTCACTGCTATGCCAGAGGGTTTAACGGCTGATGACATAAGAAAAAGCTGTGGAACAACTCACACAATAAAAATCAGGGACCTAGAAACAGATAAAGAAATAGTCTCTGAGAAAGCTACCCCTGGTAAAACAGTTATCGGCGCTTTTCTCGATAGGTTTGTCAAGCGAGAACATTCTGTAGCCTAGGTAAGCTGTTCAAGTGAAATAAAGTCAATAGTTGGCTATTTTCAAGTTCCTCTTGCAATTATAATGTCTTTAACATATAAAGGCGCTCCCTGAGCGAGCCTTGAGCATTGGCATGCCGGCAGCCGGGAGTAAGATAATTCGATGATTCGTTTGTTCGATGATTCGGATTATAAAATAATTGATCAACGAATAATCGGAGTATGAAATGCCAAAATTGAAAACAAAAAGCGCGGCTAAAAAGCGCTTTAAGCTTACCGCTACAGGTAAGGTTGTAGCCACCCAGTCAGGCAAGCGCCACGGGATGGTTAAACGCACTAAAAGACAAATCAGAAATCAGCGTGGGACTACAATCCTTAAAGAATGCGACGCTATAATCGTAAGGCCAATGTTGCCTTACGGAAAATACTAGGAGGTAGACCATGGCAAGAGCAAGAAGTGGTAAGGTTAGTAAAAACCGTCATAAAAAGATTTTAAGCTATACTAAAGGACATTATAACCGTCGCAGCACGTGTTACCGTATTGCACTCGGTTCATTTGAAAAAGCGGGGCGTTATGCATACCGTGATCGCCGCAATAAGAAGCGCGATTTCCGTAGCCTTTGGATTGCACGTATTAATGCCGGCGTGAGAGAATACGGAATTGTTTATTCTCAGTTTATCGCTGGGTTACGCAAAGCCAATATCGATCTCGATAGAAAAGTTCTAGCTGATCTCGCCGTTAGAGAGCCAGCTGCTTTTAAAGAAATCGTTGAACAAGCGAAAGCAGCATTGAAAAAAGCTGCGTAAGTAACTATAAAGTCCAGACATGGACGATTTATCAGTAATTAAAAAACAGGCTTCAGAAGCAATTTCATCTGCATCATCGCTTGATCAGCTAGAGAATTTGCGCGTCGAGTTTCTGGGTAAGCAGGGGAAGATCACTTCGCAAATGAAGGCGATTGCTAACTTGCCGCCGGAAGAACGTAAGAATTTCGGCCAGGCTGTTAATGATGTAAAAAACGAAGTAACAAACCTGATTGATAAAGCAAAGAATGAGCTTAGTTCAGCCGAGCTTAATGCCAAATTAGCTAAAGAAATTGTTGATATTACGCTGCCGATTCGCGCGGAGAAGCAGGGCAGTATACACCCAGTTTCACAAGTAATTGATGAGTGTATTGAAATTTTTGGCGCAATGGGGTTCTCCGTTGCAGAAGGCCCAGAGATTGAAACTGATTTCCATAATTTCACCGCACTGAATATTCCAGAAGAGCATCCGGCACGCCAGATGCACGATACTTTCTATTTTCCATCACCCCCTCCGAATCGCTCCTCCCCCCTTGCGGGGGAGGCAGGGAGGGGGGATGGCGATTCGACTCCCCTGTCGAGGGGGAGTAATATTCTTACTCCAGATAAAAACGAGCGTTATTTACTCCGTACCCATACAAGTCCTGTGCAGATTCGCTATATGCAGAATAACAAGCCGCCATTTAAAATTATTGCGCCAGGCCGAACATACCGCTGTGATTCCGATATGACGCATAGCCCAATGTTCCATCAGATCGAAGGCTTGTGGATCGATAAGGATGTAAATATGGGGCATTTGAAAGGCTGTCTGACCGAATTTATTCACATATTTTTTGGTTCAAAAGATATTCCTGTACGTTTCCGCCCGAGTTTCTTCCCGTTTACGGAGCCATCGGCAGAAGTTGATATTGGTTGCTGGCGTGAAAACGGCGAATTAAAACTTGGCGCACCGAAAAACCCAGAAGATCAGGATTGGCTGGAGATTTTAGGCTGCGGCATGGTGCACCCGAATGTGCTGAAAAATGTTGGCGTCGATGCCAATGAGTGGCAAGGTTTTGCTTTTGGCATGGGCATCGAGCGGATTGCTATGCTCAAATATGGAATTCCCGACCTTCGCACTTTCTTCGAATCCGATTCCCGCTGGCTAAAGCATTATGGGTTTTAAAAAACAATTATGACTTGCCGTGTTCAGCTTCTAGTTTTGCTTTTACTGCTTTAAAACCTTTAGGAGCATGTCTTTTTATTTCATCTTTTCCATATTCACCTGGTATTCTACAAACGATCTCCTACTTTCAGGAACCACAGCCCACATTTTGGCAACATTTGCAGGAATGTAAAAGGTCCGGTTAGGTACATCAAAATTTTTTGGATCTGAGAAAAGGCTATCTAATGCCATACTATGTTGATCTCTTAGCGCCAACGTAATAACCCTGCCTGGAACATGTTCAGGAATAGATTTATCAAAAACAATTTTTATACCTTGTTCGTGAGGCAAAATTTCATATTTGCCATCATGTCCAGGCTGACTGTCGATAAAACCCTTGAAATAGTAAGCTAATTTTTCAAAATCTGTTGGGCGTCCTAGTCTCATATTTTATTTCTCACATATTACACGTGTATATTCTACCCCCCCCACGAAAATTCAAGTTAAAGATTTGTTACAATTTCCTTGGCTTTTTAGGGGTTTGAGGGTAGGAATTTGCTGTATTTAGTATGGTGTCATACCGGCGTAGGCCGGTATCTAAATTTGTTTTTTGGACCCCGGCCTGTGCCGGGGTGACACATTTTGAATGCGAGATAATGCTATGAAAAATTACTTTGTTTATATTCTAACAAATAAACCAAACGGTACTTTATATGTTGGCGTAACAAATAATTTGGTCAAACGTATATATGAGCACAAACAAAAGAAAGTTGATGGATTTACCAAAAAATATGACTTGGATAAATTAGTTTATTATGAGATATACCCAGATATTGAAGCTGCTATACACCGAGAAAAATGTATCAAAGAATGGCAGAGAAAGTGGAAATTAAAGCGTATTAATAATATGAATCCAGGTTGGGAAGATTTATATTATAAATTAAATAATTAATTGGACCCCGAAAAGTAACTATATTTGGACCCCGGCCTGCGCCGGGGTGACACCAAAAAATAAAGGAAGAGTATGAAATTTACACTAGGTTGGCTGAAAGAACATCTGGATACTAAGGCAAGTCTGGAACAGATAACCGAGACGCTGACGAATATCGGGCTGGAAGTTGAGCAGGTAATCGATAAGTCAAAAGACTTGGCAGATTTTATTGTTGCGGAAGTTGTACAGGCGGAAAAACATCCGAACGCCGATAAATTAAAAGTTTGTAAGGTGAATAACGGCAAAGAAGAATTGCAGATTGTTTGCGGGGCGGCAAATGCGCGCGCAGGGATAAAAGTTGTGCTCGCGCAAGTTGGTGTTTTGATTCCAAACGGTGGGTTTAAAATCAAAGCGAGCGAAATTCGCGGCGTGAAGAGCAATGGGATGCTTTGTTCAGCCGATGAACTTAATCTTGGCAAAGATTCGGAAGGAATAATTGAATTGCCGAAAGATGCCAAAGTTGGTGACAAAGCGGCAAACTGGCTTGCTGGTGGAAGTGATCCGGTAATTGAAATTGCCATCACGCCAAACCGCGGCGATTGTTTGGGGGTTTATGGTGTGGCGCGTGATTTAGCCGCAGCCGGAATAGGCACTCTGAAAAAATTGCAAATCAACAAAAACAATGCAAGCGGCAAAGCATCGATTTCTGTGCAGACGAAAACAGCAAGCTGCCCATATTTTATCGGTAGATATATCAAGAGTGTGAAGAATGGCCAGAGCTCAGAATTAATCAAACAAAGGCTGGAAGCGATCGGGCAGAAAACTATTTCTGCACTTGTCGATATCACGAATTATCTTACTATTGATTTAGGTCGTCCGGCGCATGTTTATGATGCGGATAAACTAAAGGGCAATTTGGTTGTGCGTGGCGCGAAGAAGGGTGAGAAACTTTTGGCGCTAGACGATAAAACTTACGCTCTGGAAGAGGGAATGACAGTGATTGCCGATGATTCTGGCCCGGTGGCGATCGCTGGAATTATTGGCGGAAAAGCAACTGGCTGCGATGAGAATACTAAGAATGTATATCTGGAAATTGCATATTTTAACCCGGCCGATGTTATGAAAGCAGGGCAAAAACTTCAGATAAATTCCGATGCGCGGTTCCGTTTTGAGCGCGGTGTGGATCAGGCTTTTGTTAAAGATGGGGCTAACGTTGCAACAAATATGATTTTGGAATTATGCGGCGGGGAAGCCAGCGAAATTGTTGAAGCTGGGGCAGAACCAAAATCGCAAAAAGAAGTTAGTTTCAATGCTCAAATAGTTGAAAAATTAACCGGTATAAAAGCTACTGCCAAAGATGTAGAAAAAATACTTTCATCACTGGGTTTTGTAATTAACGGAAATAAAGTGCAGGTGCCAAGCTGGCGCAGTGATGTTTCGATTCAACAAGATCTGGTTGAAGAAGTTGTGCGTATACTTGGCTATGATAAAATTCCGGCAACAGAAATGCCACGTGGCGCGATCGCTGCTTCGATATTAAACCCAGCACAGAGAAAAATATCTGATGTTAGAAAAACGCTGGCAGTACGCGGTCTGGCGGAAACGGTGAATCTGTCTTTTGTTGCGGCAAAACAGGCAGAAATTTTCTCATCTACAAATGATAATGTGAGTTTGGAAAACCCAATCAGCAGCGATTTAAGCACGATGCGCCCATCGATTTTGCCTAGCCTGCTTGAAGCCATAAGAAAGAATGCAGCGCGCGGTTTTAGCAATGTTGCAATGTTTGAAATTGGCCCGATATTTAAAGCTGCAACGCCGGATGGGCAGAGAATTTCTGTGGCTGGAATTCGCGCGGGAAAAGCTGCAGAAAAAAATGTGCATGGCGGAGAGCGCGCGGTTGATTTGTTCGATGCTAAAGCGGATGCATTTGCAGCAATTTCTAATTACATAGATCCAGATAAACTGAGCATCACAAGAGATGCGCCTAAATGGTATCATCCTGGCAAATCTGGTGCTTTAATTCTTGGCAAGCAGGTACTTGGACATTTTGGCGAATTACACCCTTCAGTATTGCAAAGAATGGATGTTGAAGGGCCGGTCGCGGCGTTTGAAATATTCCCACAAAATGCGCCAGAGCCAAAGGAAAAACGCAGTGCGGCGCGAGCAAAATTAGAAATGTCAAATTTCCAGGCTGTAGAACGTGATTTTGCATTTCTGGTCGATGAGAAGATTACTGCTGCGGAAATTTTAAAAGCGGTAAAACAGGCCGAAAAAAATCTTATAAGTTATGTTGATATATTTGATGTTTATCAGGGCAAAGGTGTTGAACCTGGCAAAAAATCCGTGGCATTCTCAATACGCCTCGAACCCAAAGACCGAACACTCACCGACAAGGAAATCGAGACTGTCAGCCAGCAAGTTATTTCCAGCGTTGAGAAGAGTGTTGGTGGTGTTCTCAGATCATAGACAACGAAGACTAATCAAAGCACTCCGTTCCTACTTATTGTTGAGGCTTGCTTATCTCGTCGAGGCTTCTGGCTCTTTGTTTTTTATATTCCTCAATCGGCCCCTTATTGATTTCATACTGATTTAAGGCTTCTGTTTTCTGCTCCTGGAAATCTTTATGCTTGGCCATTTTTACCTCATTAAACTTCATCAGCATAAGTCCCATTATAACCAAAAAAAGTAGCAGTGACAAAATGCGCATAATCTATCTCCTGGCTAATTGTAAATTTGATGAAGGCGGAATTACTGCCCAAATAAACTCCGAATCTTCTACTTCTTCATACTCATCTGGAATCACTATTTTTCCGCTCTGCACCACAAGACCAGGAAAACTATCCAACCAATCTTGCGGGAATGGTCTGTCAATCTTGTTTGTATCCCATATTACCACTGCGCCCTTTTTATAAACGTCTTCTATTTCTATCCACGGATTATGATCCGGACGCATATTGGTTAGAATTTCAGGATTATCTTTTGAATGAACCGCTACATTACTAACTACTTCCACCAGCCCACCTACATATTCCAGCTCCGTACCAAATTTTTTCCGCCACTTTTCTGTTACAATATCTGCAAGCTGATCGCCCGGATAATTACCAATTGTCCTAACACCAAAATATGGCGACAAAATATTCTGTCCGGCATAAACAAAAATTGCCAGCGAAAAAACTGCAGCCCATACTCTTTTAAACCTAATCACAAAATCTTCTGATAACTTCTTTTCATAATAGAAAAATATAATAATCCCAAGCATATTCCATATCGGCATACCCCACATAGAACGAATTTTCATACCAAAAATTAATGAAATAGTTATTAGTAAAATAAATGGCCCTATTCCCATTGCGAGCAGAAAAAATTCTTTAAAATTCACACTCATTATTTTTGATTTGATATTTATTCTTGGCAGAGATTTCGCTGCGAAAATAAAAATTAAACAAGCAAATAAAATTACCCAGGCCTGCGACAAAGCAAATCTTAATGGCAAAATAAAATGCCCAACCAATCCCGAATTATTTTCTGTTCTTCCAGCGGCATATTTTAAAGTTAGAAAATCACTGTTAATAATCCAAACCACATGCGGATAGATCACCAACAAAAAACAAAAAAACGCGACGTATGGCTTTGTTGTTACAAAATATTTCCTGCCTTCTTTTGTAAAAAATAATAAGGCCAATAAACACAGAAAAAGAATTGCTGCAAAATACTTTGTTATAAACGCCAGGCCACAAACTATACCCAGACCAATCCAATATTTCAGATTTCCTCTAACGATCGCATAATATGACAGAAGACAAATCGCTGCCCATAATGGCATCTGCAGAACATTTGGATTAAACTCGGGTGTAGTATAATTAAAAAAGAAAATTCCCTGCAATATTGCCGCTGCTAAAATAGATCTTTTCTCATCTACGAATTCGCTGGCCAGTTTCCATATTATAAGCAACGTAGAAATTACCGCGACCTGGCTTAGTACATAAATCAGAAAAGCACTCTTACCGCCCAGTAGGTAGGCAAATTGAGTTAGAAAAATCGCCAGTGGAGGATGCTTGGGATAACCCCACATTAACTCCCTGCCCCACACTATTGCCTCGATAACGTCCAGAGGAGGATTCTCATTTATCGCCCAAGGCATTATCGCCCAGATAATAAAATGTAATCCCAAGCTCATAAAGAACAGAGACTTAACATCAATTTTATCTATTTTTCTAAATATGCCGGACAAGTAAAAATCCTTTAAATTATGTAGTTTTTCCTATATATATCCCGACTGGCAAGGGAATTGAATAGAAAAATGGCAAGTACAACACCAATACTGGATAAAGTGAGTTATCCTTCAGATTTGAAGCATCTGGATGACCAGCAGCTTAAACAGCTGTGCGGCGAGCTTCGCCATGAAGTCATCGAGAAAGTTTCCAGAACTGGTGGTCATTTGGGTGCAGGCCTCGGTGTTGTCGAGCTTACTGTCGCACTTCATCACGTGTTTGACGCTCCAAAAGATAAAATTATCTGGGATGTTGGACACCAGTCATATCCGCATAAAATTCTTACCGGCAGACGAGATCGTATGGAAACTCTGCGTCAGGCTGGCGGCCTCGCTGGCTTTACAAAACGTAGCGAGAGCGAATATGATCCATTCGGCGCTGGTCACAGTTCAACGTCTATATCTGCAGCTCTGGGAATGGCAGTTGCACGTGATTTCAAGGGCGAGAAAAATGAAGTGATCGCTGTCATTGGCGATGGCGCGATGAGTGCTGGCATGGCTTATGAAGCAATGAATAATGCCGCCGACACAAATACACGTCTTATTGTAATTCTTAACGACAATGACATGTCAATTTCTCAGCCAGTTGGCGCGATGCGCGGCTATCTGTCAAAGCTGATTTCTTCTAAGCCATATACAAAACTTCGCCGCTTTGCCAAAAAGACTCTGGAACATGTTTCTGAAACTCTTTCTGATCTTGCCAAGCGCGCTGAAAGATCCGCTAAGACAATGGCAATTGGTAGCAATATTTTTGAAGATTTAGGCTTTTATTATAT
>ERZ1066140.199-NODE-199-length-12893-cov-5.053513_pt1 | contig 12893 bp, 8 predicted proteins | sample MGYA00382787_ERZ1066140 | MGnify/ENA primary metagenome ERZ1066140 (study PRJEB33369, sample SAMEA5778370) | biofilm metagenome | biome: Industrial cooling water; feature: Water cooling tower basin; material: Biofilm | place: United Arab Emirates | collected...
GCATCGTGATGGGCGCGCAGGTGCCGATCATCCTCACCAGCCGCGCCAGCGGTGACATCGCCCGCAAAGCCTCCTGCGCCCTGGCGCAGCTGGTGGCGCGGGGCCGACGCGCCAACCGAAAGGAAAAAGAATCATGCCATCACCACGCGGCGTAAAATCGCATCCATGCCTGGTCATTAATGCTGGAAGTTCATCAGTTAAATTCAGCGTATTTGATCTTGCAAGCGGATGTACCCTGCTGTTCAAGGATGAGATTGAACGTGTCGACTCCATAGAAAAATCCCTGCAGCGCATACCGGATATGTTGGCTAAGGCCGGACATGACAATGTAAAGACCATTGGTCATAGAGTAGTGCACGGAGGTAAAGAATTTTCTGCCCCGGTGATTGTTACAGACAGTGTTATGAAAAAATTGGAAGCACTTATACCGCTTGCTCCCCTGCATCAGCCCTATAATCTGGAAGCCATACAGGTCTTTGCAAAACTCCACCCCGACATTCCGCAAATTGCCTGTTTTGATACGGCGTTTCATTACACACAGCCGCGTCAGTCAGAGTTATTTGCTTTGCCCCGCAGCTATGCTGAAGAGGGTATATTACGCTACGGCTTTCATGGATTATCCTATGAATATATCGCCTCGGTACTACCGGAACACCTGGGAGAAAAAGCAGAAGGCCGGGTAATTGTTGCACATCTGGGTAACGGTGCCAGTATGTGCGCCATGAAGCAGCGCAAGAGCGTAGCTACGACTATGGGTTTTACTGCTCTTGATGGACTGATGATGGGTACGCGCTGTGGCAACCTTGATCCTGGCGTAGTGCTCTATCTGCTGGAAGAAAAAGGTATGACAATAGAAGAAGTCACTACTCTGTTATATAAAGAATCGGGTTTGAAAGGAGTATCCGGTATTAGCGGTGATATGCGTGATCTGCTGGCAAGTAATGCCCCGGAAGCAAAGGAAGCGATTGACCTTTTTTGTTATCAGGCGGCCAAACAACTAGCGGGATTAATCCCCGCGCTTGGCGGTCTGGATACGATAGTTTTTACCGCTGGGATTGGTGAGAATTCTCCTGCTATACGCAAGAATATTTGCGACCGTCTATCATGGCTAGGCGTAAAATTAGATGATAAGGCCAACAAAAATTCCCAAACATCCATTCACTCTAAAGATAAAGCAATTACTATCCACGTTATTCCCACCGACGAAGAACGCATGATCGCTCAGCATGTTCTAAATCTTTTTGACTGTCAGGGCATTTATAGTTATTCCAATTAAGAATTTCTGTTGTCATTCCCGTCCCTGCCTTCGCCGGGGTAAACTCCAGCGGGAATCCGGTAGCGCCGAGTCATCGGCGCGTAAGACTTATCATGCCGCGAAGACTCGCGCCCACTGGATTCTCGGGTTAACCCCGAGAATGACAAAATGGGACATTCTTATTTTGAATGATTATACTGATCCTGAAATTGTGGATTTATGTAAGGAAATTCTCGAATCGCAACAACGTGAAATTCACAAAATGGAAGCGATCTTAAAGCGCTATTAGGGAAGTAGCGTTATGCAATGTTGGAAAAATTAATTTACCGATGTGTTTTTAATTCAGCTAAGGCACTGCGGATAATTCGGCAAGAACCGTTTAATGCAAGGCCAGCGATAATGGCGGCTACCAACAAATCTGGCCATTTTGTTCCGGTAATAAATACCCCGGCGGCGGCCAACATCACCGCGATATTACCGATAGCGTCATTACGACTGCAAATCCATACTGACTCACGGTTGCTGTCGCCCTTGCGGTATTTGTACAAGAGTGCAGCGCATACAACATTGGCAATCAAGGCCATCAATCCAATCATTCCCATTACCTCGGCTTTCGGCAAACCAATGACAAACGCTTTATAAAGTGTGCTACCAATAATCCATATGCCAAATAATCCCATTGTACTGCCTTTAATCAATGATGCTTTGGCGCGCATGGTGATAGACTTATTCAGTACATAAAGAGAAATTCCGTAATTAGCGGCATCGCCAAAAAAATCAAGGGCATCGGCAAGCAAAGATTGAGAACCCGAATAAAGGCCTGAAACAATTTCAGTAATAAACATTGCTACGTTGATAAGCAAGATTACCCATAGAATTCGTCGATAACGGCAATCCCAGCCATGCTCACCCTCAGACACATCACAGCAATCGTCCTTCACTCCAATTTATCTCCGTTTGTCGTTGGCGCACTTACTGAGCCTGGTTCGATTGCCAGGGCTTTTCTCACATCATCAAGCGTCGCTATTGCCCATGTATAGTGTTTATCCTTAATCTGATTTTCCATTCTTATGGAAGCAAGAGATAGTGCTCTTTGTACATCAACATTGGGATTGTCTTTCTTGTACCCGTCCAATGACCGAATAATGCCAACCAGCTTGCGCCCCTGAACCTTAGACTCGGCCCAACTCTTTTGTTCCAGAAGTTTTTCAAGGTCGAACATAGCCTTATCTAGCGATTGTGTAATACCGTCTTCGGTTTCCTTTTGGTTTTGCTGTGCAAAGGCTGCACCGGATATTAGCAGCAATGACACAAATACAAACAGTACGTATTTGACTCTATTCATGATTTTCTCCTTTGGTTGATGATTAAAGTGGCGACCCTCCCAGAGATAATAAATCACCGGAATCACGATGAGGGTCAGGATCGTGGTGGTGATCATTCCGCCGACCATCGGCAGGGCGATGCGGCGCATGACATCCGAGCCTAAACCTTCGGTCAGAAAAATTGGTAACAAACCGGCGATGATGACCGAGACCGTCATCAACTTGGGCCGCACACGCAATACCGCGCCGTGCATTACGGCCTCGCCCAGTTCTTTTATATTTGTAGGTGGGTGGTGGCGAACTTGGTGATCGAGGTAGATCAACATGACTACGGCGGTTTCAACGGCGATACCGGCAAGGGCAATAAAACCAACAGCCACGGCGACCGAGAAATTATAATCCGCCAGATAAAGTGTCCACACGCCGCCAATCAGGCCGAAAGGCAGTGACAGCATCACCATCAATGTGCGATCCAGCCTGCCGAAATGCATCACCAGTAACACAAAGATAATGGCGATGGTAGCCGGGATGGCAATATTGAGCCGCGCCCGTGCTTCCAGCATTTGCTCGAATTGTCCCGACCAGCCGATGGCATAACCCGGCGGCAGCTTGACTTTCTGTGCCACTATGTTCTGCGCTTCGGCTACGTAGCTGCCAATATCACGATCGGCGATATCAACAAACACCCAGCCATTAAGCCGTGCGTTTTCGGAAACGATCATCGCCGGGCCGTCGGTGATTTTTATATCGGCCAGATCGCTGAGCGGGATTTGTGTATTGTCTGGTGTGGCTACCAGAATTTCCTTTACCTGTTCTATGGATTCCCGGAAAGGCCTATCGTAGCGCAATATAATGCCATAACGCTCGCGCCCCTGGACGGATTCACTGATGCGCATGCCACCAAGTGCGGTGGCAATTACCTGCTGCACCATGCCCAAATCAATACCGTAACGGGCGATGGCAGCGCGGTTAGGATCAATCTCCAGATATTTTGCGCCCACTACACGATCGGCAAAAGCCGAACGCGTACCGGGAATATCCTTCACCGCTTGTTCCACCTGCAGCGCAACCTCGCCGATGGTACGAAGATTATCGCCCGATATTTTAATGCCAACCGGTGTACGAATGCCGGTGGTCACCATATCGATGCGGATTTTAATCGGATAGCCCCAGCTATTAACAAGCCCAGGCATTTTGGTTAGGCTATCCAGTTCTTTGATAAGCATTTCCGTTGTTAATCCCTCGCGCCACTGGTCTTTTGGCTTCAATTTTATCCAGGTTTCTATCATGGAAATCGGTGCTGGGTCGGTGGCGGTTTCCGCCTGACCGGCTTTACCGAACACGATTTCCACTTCCGGCACGGTTTTGATGGCGCGGTTGGTGGTTTGCAGAATTTCCTTTACTTTGGTAATGGAAACACCAGGCAGTGTCGTCGGCATATAAAGTAGATCACCTTCATACAGAGCAGGCATGAATTCCGAGCCGGTACGTGCGATGGGAATGGCCATACTGAGCAGTAACACACCTGCAATAATCAGCGTCAACCATTTTGCCTTGAGTGCGATAGCCAGGATGGGCTGGTAAAAAGCAATGAAAAACCGGTTTATCGGATTGCGGTCTTCCGGCAGTATCTTTCCGCGAATCAACCACAGCATCAAAAGTGGAACCACGGTTACCGATAAAATAGAGGCTGCTGCCATCGAATAAGTCTTGGTATAGGCCAGCGGTGAAAACAGACGTTCGGACTGGCCGGTCAATGCAAATACCGGCAGGAACGATACCGTGATAATCAGTAACGAGAAGAACAAGCCCGGCCCGACTTCCTTGGCAGCTAGTATTAATGCATCAGCTTTTTCTTTCGCCGTTGCGTCCTGTTTCATTTCCGATAATTTCCGGTGTGCATTTTCCACCATGACAATCGAAGCATCGACCATCGCGCCGATAGCAATGGCAATTCCGCCGAGAGACATGATATTGGCGGTAATGCCCTGCCACGACATGATGATAAACGCTGCGAGCACACCAAGCGGCAAGGTAACGATGGCAACGAATGAGGAGCGTACATGCAGCAGGAAAATAAGACAGACCAGTGAAACAACAATCGCTTCTTCAATCAGTTTGGTGGTTAGGTATTCCACCGAGCCTTCAATCAGCGGCGCACGGTCATAGACGGGAACCACTTCCACACCTTCGGGTAATCCATGTTTTACTGCTTCCAGTTTTTTCTTGATGGCCTTGATAACGGTGAGTGCATTGCCGCCTGGCCGCATGATGACGATGCCCGAGACTACTTCACCTTCACCGTTTAATTCCGTAACGCCCCGCCGCAATTCCGGCCCTTCAATCACTCGTGCAACATCGGACAAATACACAGGAGTGCCGCCTTCAGCTTTGAGCACCAGCTTTTCCAAATCACCTGTTTTTGTCACATAGCCTTTAGAACGCACAACAAATTCAGTTTCGGCCTGTTCAATAACTCGACCGCCGGATTCACGGCTTGCCATGCTGATAGCTTCTTCAACACGCATTAACGGAATACGGTAAGCACGCAGTTTTACCGGATCAACCAACACCTGATATTCTTTTACGAATCCGCCGACACTTGCCACTTCCGCAACCCCGGGAACGGTGGCAAGTTCAAAACGCAGGAACCAGTCCTGCAATGTGCGTAGCTGTGAAAGGTCAAGTTTTTCGCTTTTATCCACGACTGCATATTGGAAAACCCAACCGACGCCGGTAGCATCCGGCCCAATCTGCGCCCTAGCGGTTTGCGGCAAATTAGGCTGAATCTTGGAAAGCGCCTCAATGACTCGTGAACGTGCCCAGTAGAGATCCGTACCGTCCTTGAAAATCACATAGACAAATGACGCGCCGAACATGGAATAGCCACGTACAATTTTTGCCTGCGGCAGCCCCAGCATGGCCGAAGAAAGCGGATAGGTTACCAAGTCTTCCACAATCTGCGGCGACTGTCCTTCAAAATCGGTGCGGATAATTACCTGAGTATCGGATAAATCGGGAATGGCATCGAGCGGTGTACGCTGTACTGCAAAAATTCCACCCGCCAGAATGACCAGGGCAAAAATGGATACCAGTAACGGATTATGCACCGACCATTCAATGATACGGGCTATAAACGACTTGGTTGGATCATGCGCCATATTAGTGTCCTGCATGGTCGCCTCCGCCTGACATTTTTTCCAGCGATTCCCTTAGAGAAGATTCCGAATCAATCATGAACTGGCTGCTGGTAACGATTTCTTCGTCTTCCTTCAGACCGTCCAGAATCTCCGTCCTGTCGCCAAAAGTCACGCCTGTACGCACACTACGCGTCTGGAATTTTCCATTGCCCTGACTGAGGATGACATGATTGCCAGCGGTGTCACGTAAAATGGCGGAAGTCGGAACAGTCAGTTTTTCCGATGTGGCAGTAGCAAACTGTACCGTTACATAGCCTGACGGTTTTATCATGTTATCCGGATTATCCAGCACCAGCCGTACTTTCCCGGTGCGGGTTTCCGGCTTTATGGTGGGGTAAATATAATCCACAGCGGCCTGAACCGGCTCCTGTGAACCGCTCACGCTAACGGTAGCAAAATCACCTTCCTTGATTGCTTGCAGGTCTTTCTCCGGCACTTCCGCTTCCACCCACACATTGGAGAGATTCTGTATGTCGGCAATCTTTTCATTGGCTTGGGCATAATAACCTTGGCGGACTTCCAGGCTACTTAGGATACCATCCGCTGGAACATAAAACGGCATGGCTTCATGGGCCTTGCCAGTTTTATCCAATGTTTTCAAAGCTCGTTCATCTACACCAAGCAGCTTCATACGCTTGCGGGCAGCAGCGGCGAGATCTTTATATCCGGCTTCCGTAGCAGCGAGATAATCATTTTGGAGCGCGAATAATTCCGGGCTGTAGAGTGTGTAAAACACATCGCCTTTTTTGGCTGTATCTCCCGGGGCGCTGTATTTTAATGTTTCAATGCGTCCTTCCACCTGGGTGAATACGTTCCACAATTTGCGTTCATTGCCCATAACAATACCAGTAGCGCGTATTTCCCCGCCCAAGGTTGCCATGCTGGCTTTGCCTGTGCGAACCCCCATCTTCTGTATGTTTTCCGCACTGATGGAAATGACCGGCTTTCCACCCATTTCACCACCCTCTACTTCATCGGCGTATTTGGGTACCAATTCCATGTCCATGAACGGCGACTTACCCGGCTTATCGAATTTCTTTCCGGGCACCATCGGGTCATGCCAGTAGAGTACCTTACGTCCGGAATCATCCTTTGCCATAGTGCTGGCAGGCATACCGCCCATGTCCATACCATCTGCCTCATTCATGGAATCAGCCGGAACCAGATCCATGCCGCAGATCGGACATTTTCCTTCCTTGTCCGAAATGATGTGCGGATGCATCGGACAGAGATATTGCTCACTTTTTTTCATTTCGGCGGTGCTGTTTCCTGCGGCAGGCAAATAAAGATAATTATAGCCTGCTATGCCTCCGGCGACGGCGAGTATAACTATCAGTGTTGAGATCATTTTCTTCTTACTCATGGCGGTTCTCCTTCATGATGAATCTGTTGAAATCGGCGATCAGTGCAATGTGATTCGCCTGTTCGGCTATTGCCTGAGACTGTATGGAAAACATATCCTTCCTTATATTCAGCACGTCACTGAAACTTGTTTTGCCCGCTTCATATTCGCGCAAGGCAGCGTCAGAAGTTTCCTTGAGCAGCGTTTCCTTGCGATTGAGTAATTTTATTTTTTCCTCACTGGTCGTAATTTGCTTCGTTTTGTGTGACAGCATTTCTATAACGTCGCGCTTTGCCACATCGCTGCCAAGTTCCGCCGCCGAAATCCCCGCTTTAGCTGCTCTCAGTTTTGGTTCCTGATTTTCTGCTGCCCATATAGGAATACTCATACCGAGCATCAGGCTTCCGCCTTCTGAACCGTCTCCCATTCTCCCGGCGCTGGCCCGTATTTCAAAGTTCGGGCCAAATTCTGCCTCGCGTATGGTCTTATCTTTTGTTGCTATCGCCACATCCGCATCAGCTATGGCAACCATGTAGGTATTTTCCGGCTCCCGTTTCCATGCTTGCATCTGTACCTTAGGCATTTCAACATCCGGTACTTCTCCCAGCAAATTAATCAGCATTTCTTTGATGCCGTGCTTTTCTTCTTCCAGTTCGGCCAGCATGATTTTAATCTCAGCCAGTTCCGCCTCGGTCATGGAAATCGCACTTACTTCCGAACGGTTGGCAGCCACACGACTTTCAAGACTGCGTTTCTGTGTTTTCAGTAATTTTTCCTGTTCTTCTAAAACACGACTCTGGTCATTTACTTTTTGTAGATTGGCCAGGGTGGCAATCAATCGCGCTTTCATCGTCGAATAAGCATAATCCTTAAGCAGCAGTGTTTTCCGTGATTCGGCAATCATCCGCCCGGCACTGGCTTCACGCACGCTCCAGCGCGGAATTTGCTGACTGAAACCAAGCATGCGGTCACCCCCACCGCGTCCCATATCCGAACGCAGCCGGTAATCCTGCTGCTCGAAAAACACCATCGGGTCAGGCAGGCCCATTTCACCCCGGGATAACTCTTCATACTGCTCTACCTGTGCTGCGTATTGCTGTATCTGCGGATGCTGCTTCAGCTTCTCCAGTAAATCGTCAAAGCTTTCTGCATGCACGGCAGGGGCACCGAGCAGGAAGGTAAGTGTAATAATGTAAATAATACATCGCATGTTTTCTGTCCTTGTTTAATCCGGCCACCACACATGTAAGGCGGCACGCGCCATGAAATGCAAACGCACTTCACGCGCTAACAAACCACGCTGAATTTTACGTCAGCTGGCTATTAGGACAGAAACTTCGGGGGTCGTTTATCGGGAGAAAGGGTCTTCGATTCTGCTCGCTCACTAAGCAACATAAATTTTATGCTGGAAACATCCTGCATAACAGCTTGTGTTTCAGTGGGAGCGTAAAAAACGGAAGAGGTAAGTGTTACGCCGCAGCGCGAGAATCCATCGCCGCAGCAGTTATTTTTCTCATCATTTTCATGCGATGCGCAGCCGGGGCAATCCTTGGCGCAATCCATCATGGTCATGCCTGCTTCTTTCATCATCGGACAAGCGGAAACCTTTGGTGCTAACCCCATTGAGGAAACCACCAAAGCCAGCATCACCAGAATTGTAAAACATCTTTTTACCATGCCTACATGATACTACAAACTTGCCTACAGGTAAACCATAGGGATAATATTATTATATATGAATATGTTACCACAATTTTGCTAAACTGCAACGAGATGCAACGGCATGCAACACCATGCAACGTGGGCAACACACGGCAACGGAAAGCAACGTGCTTTTGTATCTGACAGATTTCGTGCATACATACTTCCAAACGAAATGGCCAGAGATACCCCATTTCGCTGTTTTGAAAGTTAAGTGTTTGATAAACAAGAATTTCAACCTGTTCCAAACGAAACGAAATGCAAAATCAGATTCTGGGGCTAGGGAAAACCCGCGCCTGCGGCGTATCCGTGAGCCACCCCGCCGGGAGGAACCGTTCAATTTTCCGCAGATTTCCAAGGTTTCAGAAGAGGGAGCATGGGCTGCGCCAGCTTCTTGGGAGCGCTTGCCCATGCCCCCTCAGCAACCGCCGGTTCAAAGCCAGCCATGTGGTGCTAATCAAGACAGACTAACGGTTTGCGCTGTTATTGGCCTTTTATGTCCTCAAAGCGGGAATAGGCCTGCGGGTCAATGCTATTGCCCAATCCTCAATAATCTCTATTATCTGGTTCCAAGTTTTTTTGTGAATCTCCACCATCGGCCTTCGCTGATTTTGGCAAAGGCAGAATTTAGCCACGGCGCGACGAGCCGAAGCGTGCTAATTACAAGAAAGATATATAGTTTATGGAAAAATATAATTTCATGAACTATCTAAGACAGCGCCTATTTTATTTTTTGTTCTGCAGATCAAAACGATCAAGTTGCATTACTTTTGTCCAGGCATTAACGAAGTCTTTTACCATTTTATCTTTTCCATCATTTGATGCATATACTTCAGCTATTGCTCTTAATTCAGAGCTGGAGCCGAAAATCAAATCGACAGGTGTAGCAGTCCATTTCTGCTTGCCGCTTGAACGGTCAATTCCTTCATACAGCCCTTCATTCTTAGCTTTTTGCCATTTAGTTGACATATCTAGAAGGTTTACAAAGAAATCATTGCTTAATGTACCTGGTTTATCTGTGAAAACGCCATGTTTAGAGTCATCTGTGTTTGCACCGATTGCTCGCATTCCGCCAATAAGAACCGTCATTTCTGGAACAGTAAGTCTAAGCTGATCTGCCTTATCAACCAGCATTTCGGCTGGCGAACGATAACTTTCAGTGCTGTAGTAATTACGGAATCCATCCGCAGTTGGTTCGAGAGTTTCAAATGAAGCTATATCAGTTTTGTCTTGAGTGGCGTCAGCATATCCTGGTCTGAATGGAACCTCAATGCTGTGACCTCCGTCTTTAGCAGCCTTTTCAATCGCCGCTACTCCGCCAAGAACTATAATGTCTGCCATTGAAACTTTACTTCGTGAAGACTCATTAAATTCCTTTTGAATTGATTCCAATTTGTTAAGTACTTTTTGTAGCTCGGCAGGATTATTAACTTCCCAATTTTTTTGTGGTTCAAGACGAAGCCGTCCGCCATTTGCTCCTCCACGCATGTCACTGGCGCGGAAGCTGGAAGCTGCCGCCCATGCTGTACGAACTAACTCAGGCACAGTAAGACCAGAAGACATAATTTCTTTTTTCAGGTCTTTAATGTCGCCAGAATCAATAATAGTATAGGTAATCTTAGGAATAGGATCCTGCCATACGAGTTCTTCGCGGGGTACTTCAGAACCCAAATAACGTACACTAGGTCCCATGTCGCGGTGAGTTAACTTATACCAGGCTTTGGCAAATGCTTTTTGATATTCATCCGGATTTTTTAGGAAACGTTCAGAAATTTTTCTGTACTCCGGATCAAATTTAAGAGCCAGATCTGCGGTTGTCATAACTGGTGCATGGAATTTTCCTTCCACATGCGCATCGGGAACAGAATTGTGAAGCTCCTTGTTTTTTGGAATCCATTGTATAGCACCGCCCGGGCTTTTGGTTTGTTCCCATTCATTATTAAGAAGATTTTCGAGGTATAAAGTGCCCCATTGTGTTGGTGCTTGAGTCCAAGCTCCTTCCAATCCACTTGTAATTGTGTCTTCGGAATGACCTTTGCCGCACTTGTTCTTCCAGCCCAATCCCTGTTCTTCAACCGGAGCTGCGCCTGGTTCTTTTTCTAAGCAGTCGTTAGGTTTGTGAGCGCCATGCATTTTACCGAATGTATGACCACCAGCAATTAAAGCCACAGTTTCTTCGTCATTCATAGCCATACGGCCGAATGATTCGCGTATATCTTTGGCTGAAGCCACCGGGTCTGGTTTGCCCATAGGCCCTTCCGGATTAACATATATTAGACCCATATGAACAGCGGCGAGAGGTTTTTTAAGATTACCATCTTTATCGCGGCGCTTGCTGCCTAACATTTCTGCTTCAGGTCCCCAGTAAATTACATCTGGTTCCCAATCGTCTGGCCTTCCGCCGGCAAAGCCGTAAGTCTGGAATCCCATGTTTTCCAGTGAAACATTGCCCGCAAGAACCATTAAATCACCCCAAGAAATGCTGCGCCCATATTTTTGTTTTACTGGCCAAAGAAGCCGGCGCGCTTTATCCAGGCTAGCGTTGTCTGGCCAGCTATTGAGGGGGTCGAAGCGCATCTGGCCACCTTCTCCGCCACCACGCCCGTCATGTGTACGATATGTACCGGCGCTGTGCCAGGCCATGCGGATAAAGAAAGGTCCATAATTACCAAAATCTGCAGGCCACCAGTCCTGAGAAGTTGTTAGTACTTTTTCTATGTCTTTTTTAAGGGATTTAAGATCCAGTTTTTTGAATTCCTTGGAGTAATCAAAATCTTCCCCGTATGGATTTGAGCGGTTATCATGGTCGCGAAGAGAGGACAAATCTAGTTGTTCAGGCCACCAGAATTGATTTGGCTTAGCACTGTCAGAGCTTGCAAAAACAGAAGTTGCAATTGATAGCGCCATGAGGCCGACAAACCCAGTAGTAATTTTTCTCATAGGAACATCCTTTGTGTTGTTAAAGAGAGCAGATAGATTTTTTTTCAGAATATGTAAAAATTTAAATTAATGCAATCGGGAATAGAATTCGCAAAAGATATAAATAGCAAAAGACAGAATAATTATAGAGGCTTTTTTTGCTGTAGCTTGATTGTCACTGATTAACTCAAAGTTGAACTTCTTTTTAACATGTGCTTGCCCTTAAAGCCGGTGTTAAGTTATAAGAATTGGATGTCGTTTGAAGAAGAAAAAAAGAAAATTTCATCTGCGCCGCCAAAAGACTTTGTCGGCAAGCTCTCAAGATTTTTTTCTAATATGTCGGTTCGTCTGCAGATGGCAGCGGCCTTGCTGTCTTTTGTGGGGCTGTTTTACGGATGGCGAAGTTATCTCCATGTAGAAGAGGCATTTGGTTCGGTTGCGAGCAAGCCTTTCTTAGTTGATTTTTATTTCCAAATAATGTTGGCAATTGCTGTGAATGCAGGAGTAGCTTTTTTTATTCACATAACCGCAATCAAGCCGATAAGCACATTAAACGAGACGATGCGGGAACTTGCTGCGGGCAAGCTGGATGTTGAGATTCCATATCTAAAAGAGAAAAGTCAGATTGGCAGTACGGCAAGAAAGGTTCAGCTGTTTTATGATAATGTTAAAAAAATCAAGGAAATGCAGGAAACGCAGCAAAAAGAAAGAGCAGAAGCTGAATTACAGAGGAAATCTTTGTTAAATAGTCTGGCAAGCGAATTTGATCAGAATGTTTCTAATATTGTAGGCGTAGTTTCTGAATCGGCGGCAAATATAAAAACGGTTTCCAATGGCGTTGTTGGCCTTATGGAAAGCTCAACTAAGGATATTGAGCATTTGAAGCAGGAAGCCGCTTCGGCTGCGGATGTTGTAAGAGGGATAGCCGCGACGGCAGAAGAATTATCGGCATCAATAAGTGAAATTAACGGTCAGGTTAACAAGGCCTCAGAAATGGCAGGTGGAGCTGTTAAAATTGCTCAAACTGCGGGGAATACGATAGGCGGACTATCAACCGGTGCCGAAAAAATCAGCAGCGTTGTATTCCTGATAAAAGAAATTGCGGAACAGATTAATCTGCTAGCGCTTAATGCTACCATTGAGGCTGCTAG
>ERZ1066140.203-NODE-203-length-12738-cov-5.928960_pt1 | contig 12738 bp, 12 predicted proteins | sample MGYA00382787_ERZ1066140 | MGnify/ENA primary metagenome ERZ1066140 (study PRJEB33369, sample SAMEA5778370) | biofilm metagenome | biome: Industrial cooling water; feature: Water cooling tower basin; material: Biofilm | place: United Arab Emirates | collected...
ATAACTTACACTGGCGTGCAAAACTTGATAATTGTAAGCATATACCAAAAGGTGATGATGGAGCGGGTAATTCAACCTTTAAATTATGTATGGGCGATATGAGTGATTTTCTAAATTGTCTCACTGACCTGCAAAATGGTGGCCCGTGGGATATAGACCGCCTGCGTGAACAAGGCTATACTCCAAGCCCGTCCTCGTATATGTCAGATGCCCAGGCCGCAGCAGATAAACAGGCTAATGTCTGCATAGAAGAGCGCTGGCTCAGCTCGCCGCCTTATGAAGGCGCATTCGACGCTGCAACTTTCTAGTCGTAAATTGTATCGCGCTTACCGACGCTGATCACTTCAATTAATAATCGGCTTTTCTCAATCTCACAGATTATCCTGTATTTACCTACTCTATACCGCCAGAACCCTGTAAAATCTCCAACCAATGGCTTGCCGAACATTTGTGGATCAGATGTTTCTAATATTCGATCTAAATAACGAATGATGTTGGCTTGCGTTTGCCGGTCCAACTTAGCAAATTGCTTCGCAGCCTTCTCCGTAAATTCAACCCGCCATTTCAATTATTGTCATACCTTTTTTTTATATCAGCAAAAGAAACGTTATTCTTAGGGTTGTATTGGGCTTTATAGCGTTTTGCCTCCATGTAATCCTCAAGCTCTTCAAGATATTGCTTAAGAGCCTGTCTAATCAAATATCCTTTGCTGCGATCCAACTCCTTTGCAAAATAAGCAAGTTGCTTTTCTATGTCTTCCGGCGCTTGAAATGATAATGTATTCATAATAACTCCTATTAGCTTCTAATAGAACCTAATATATACTATTAGCTTTAATTTGTCAAAATACTCTCACATACTATCCATTACCATATTGACTAAAACCATCTTGCCGCTTACTATCCGCTGCTTTTTAAATAACACAGTAGATTTTACAGTAGATTTTGAGGATGTTTTAAGGCTTGTATGAAACCAAAAATTAAACCAGCAAATGCAAATTTCTCCTCTGGCCCATGTGCAAAAAGGCCAGGTTGGAGTTTAGATAAACTCCAGGGCGCTCTTACCGGCAGATCCCACCGCAGCAAACCAGCAATGGCGCGCATAAACGAAGTTATAGATCTTTCACGCGAAATTCTTGGCCTGCCAAAAACCTATTATATTGGCATAGTTCCTGGTTCTGATACTGGTGCTGTTGAAATGGCTATGTGGTCGCTGCTCGGCCCTCGCGGTGTAGATGTACTAGCTTGGGAGAGTTTTGGTTCTGGTTGGGTTTCTGACATAGCAAAGCAACTCCGCCTGAAAGATATAAGAATATTCGAAGCTGGCTATGGCAAGTTACCTAATCTAGCCAAAGTTGATCCTAACCGTGATATTGTTTTCACCTGGAACGGCACGACTTCCGGCGTGAGACTTCCAGATGCTGAATGGATTAGCGATGAGCGCAATGGCTTAACTATCTGCGATGCTACTTCTGCAGTTTTTGCAATGAACCTGCCTTGGAAAAAGCTCGATGTTGTAACTTATTCCTGGCAAAAAGTTCTTGGCGGCGAAGGCGCTCACGGCATTCTTATTTTATCGCCGCGCGCTGTAGCAAGACTGGAAAATTATACTCCACCATGGCCGATGCCTAAACTTTTCCGCATGACTAAAGGCGGCAAATTCGAGAAAAGCATTTTTGAAGGCTCTACAATCAATACTCCTTCAATGCTTTGCATAGAAGACGCTTTAGATTCATTGAAATGGGCAAAGAAAATTGGCGGACTGAAAGGCCTTGTAAAGCGCAGCGAAGATAATCTCAAAGTTATTAAAAACTGGGTAAAGAAAAGTGATTGGGCTGATTTCCTGGCCGAAGATTCCAAAACCATTTCTTGCACTTCGATATGCATTAAAATTGTCGATAAATGGTATACAAAACTAAGCCCCGAAGAACAACAAGGCGTAGCTAAAAAATTAGTTTCATTGCTTGATAAAGAAGAAGTGGCATACGATATCGGCGCATATAGAGATGCCCCTCCTGGCCTTAGAATTTGGGGTGGCGCAACTGTTGAAAAATCCAATATAGAAGCTCTTCTGCCTTGGCTTGATTGGGCTTGGAAAGAAGTATCAGCCAAGTAGCAAAAATTAACGAATGATGAATAACGATTAACTAATAACGAGGATGTAATGCCTAAAGTTTTAATTTCTGACAAATTAAGTCAAAGAGCAGTAGAAATTTTTAAAGAAAGTAAAGTTGATGTTGATGTAAAGGTTGGATTAGAACCGGCTGAACTCAAAAAAATTATTGGGAATTATGACGGTATAGCAATTCGTTCGGCAACAAAGCTAACAGCCGAAATGATTGAAGCTGGCAAAAACCTGAAAGTCATCGGGCGCGCCGGAATCGGCGTTGATAACGTCGACGTTAAAGCCGCAACGAGCAAAGGCATAATCGTGATGAATACGCCTTTCGGCAATTCTATCACCACTGCTGAACATGCAATCTCTCTAATGATGTCTTTGGCAAGAAATATTCCTCAAGCTAGTGCCTCTACACATGCAGGAAAGTGGGAAAAGAATAAATTTTCCGGAGTTGAAATAACTGGAAAAACGCTTGGCGTTATCGGCTGCGGAAACATTGGTTGTATCGTTGCTGACAGAGCCCTTGGTCTGCGCATGACAGTTATTGCATTTGATCCTTTCCTCTCTATCGAAAGAGCAAAAGATTTAGGCGTTGAAAAAGTGGAGCTTGATGAGCTGCTAAAGCGCGCGGATTTCATCACGCTGCATACTCCGCTTACAGATGCGACTCGCAATATTTTGAGCGAGAAGGCTCTAAAGAAAACCAAAAAAGGTGTTCGCATAATCAACTGCGCGCGCGGCGGATTATTAGATGAAAAAGCATTAGCACAAGCCATAAAAGATGGTCATGTTGCCGGTGCAGCGCTTGACGTTTTTGAAGTTGAGCCAGCAAAAGAAAACCCTCTATTTGGCCTTGAGCAGGTAATTTGTACGCCACACCTTGGCGCGTCGACTGAAGAGGCACAAGAAAATGTTGCACTTCAGGTTGCTGAACAAATTTCAGACTATCTACAAAATGGCGTTATTAAAAACGCTCTAAACATGCCTTCAGTATCTCCAGAAGATGCACCAAAACTAAATCCATACCTTGTTTTAGCTGAACAACTTGGCAGCTTTGCTGGTCAATTAACAGAAACTGGTCTGCAATCAATTAAAATTGAATACGAAGGTCATGTTTCTGAATTAAATACAAAACCAATCACATCTGTTTTGATAAAAGGTCTATTATCTCCTCTTGTCGACAACGTGAATATGGTGAATGCACCAATGGTTGCTAAAGAACGTAACATCGATATTAGCGAAGTAAAACATGAGCGTCCTGGCGATTACCAAACCCTAATTACGCTCTCTGTAACTACAGACAGACAAACTCGCACCGTTTCTGGAACATTGTTCGGCGGCAGCAAACCGCGCATAGTTGAAGTAAACGGTGTGAAGCTGGAAGCTGAGCTTGGGAAATATATGTTGTTTGTTAACAACGAAGATAAACCAGGCCTTATCGGTGAACTTGGCAACCTTCTTGGTAAAGCAAAAATCAATATTGCAAACTTTCACCTCGGTCGTTCAGCAAAAAAGAAAGATGCTGTCGCGCTTGTGCATATAGATGAGAAAATTAATGATGCACTTTTAAAGAAGGTTGAGAAGTTGGCTAGCGTTAAGCAGGCAAAACAGTTATTGTTCTAATTCTGTTATAATTAATAATAGAATAATTTTGTTATCAACCAGTTTGCATATTGGTTTTCAAGATGAGTTTAATGCTGTCAAATATCTCCTCTCTGACCGTAAGTATTATCTGTCTTACGACTGTTTTCCTAATACTTCACATTAATAGAAACGGCACAATAACTATTGGCATAAAGCTTCTTTTTGGCCTGTTGATTTTGTCGTCGTTAGTTGTGTTTAGTAATTTTGGCAGGTTTCATTACTTAAAAAAAGACACCCCAGAATTTGTTTCTGCAACTGGCTCACAAACAAAAAATTCTTATTTCCACTGGCACGAAATTTATCATTATTACCTGGGTGCTAAATACTACAAAGAAAATGGTCATTATGGCCTATATAATTCTTTTGTTCTTGCCGATAGAGAATCTGATAATCCGAAGTTAACAGTTAATTACATGCGTGATTCTGTTAGAAAACTTTACAATATCTCAACAGACGAGGGTGCGAAAAGAGCAAGTGAAATTCACCGCCCAAAATTTACTGACGAAAGATGGAATGAATTTAAGCGCGATATCGAATATATGAAAAGCATTGCAATTGATGGCTGGGCAGATCTTGGCCTTTATGATGCAGGCTTTAACCCGCCGCCAACCTGGTCAGTATTTGGCTATATATTTGCCAACATAATGCCAATGTCGGATAGCTGGTTTGATTACGGCCCTACCTGGGATCAGGCCGAGTTCTTGCCAATGCTGGATGTGCTGTTAATGCTTATTGCATTTATATTTTTATGGCGCTGTTTTGGTTATATTCCTGCAGCAATTTTCGCAATTTCTTTCTTCACTGGATATCTATCTAACAGCCACTGGGTTGCTGGTTCATTCTTAAGACACACATGGTTGTTTTATTTGATTATGACACTTTGCTTTATCAAACAGAAAAAGTTTCTTCCCGCCGGAATCTTTATGGCTCTGTGCTGTCTGGATAGAATATTTCCCCTGGTTTTTGCCTTTGGTATTGGTGTTGCCATGTTGTCGAAATGGCGAAATAAAGAAATAAGCTTCGATACCATAAAAAAATTTGCTATTGGTTTCTTAGCCACCTGCTTTGTCATGATATCAATCAGTATCTTTATGTTTGGATTTTCCGCGTGGGTTGAATTCTTCGAGATGATAAAAATTCATAAATCAATGTTCTTTATTGCCCATATTGGCTATCAAAAATTTGCTCTATTTGATTCTTGGGTAGCAAATCAAAACTTCTGGGGGCCAAACGGAATGGATGTTTTTCGCAATTGGAACCAACGTCTACACGACAAGTGGGACGCCGTTATGCCATATCACTTCCCGTTCATGATGGTGATTCTTGGTTCCGCTTTACTCGCAGCACGCAAAATAGAAATTGAAGAATCGGCAATTTTGGTAGGAGGAGTTATTCTTTTCTTGTTCGAAATTCCGGCAAATTATTATTATTCGTACCTTGCCCTCGCCCCAATGGTCGTTTTTATGGCAATGAAAAATGATAGATTACATGACTTGATGATAATTTTTGTATTTTTTGCTGTCTGGATTGCGATTAACATTATTCCAAATTATCAGCGCGATGATATAATCAACACCTATCATTATTGCACATTACTCCTAATATTTTTCCTATTCTGGCCTTTATCAAGAATAGTTGATTTGGAGGCAATTAAGCAAATTCTTGAATATAAACCGTCCCACAAATTTTCAAAGAAACACGAACATGAGTGATATAAATTATATACTCACAATTTCCTGCGCAGACAAAGCCGGAATTGTCGCCGCGGTTAGTGGTTTTTTAGCAGACAATGATGGCTTTATTCTTGAATCAGCGCAATATGGCGATCCATCAACTAATCGTTTTTTCATGCGCACATCTTTCCGCGCCGGAAAAAAACTATCTGATAAATATAAAATCGAGAAAAAATTTGCGCCCATTGCAGAAAAATTTGCAATGGATTGGAATCTGGTTCCTCTTGATTACAAACCGCGCGTTCTCGTCATGGTTTCAAAATCTGGTCACTGCCTGAATGACATTTTACACAGGCATTCAACCGGCAATCTTGCCATTGATATCGCGGCGATTGTTTCAAACCACCCAGACCTAAAAGAAATGGCAAAATGGCATGAAATTCCTTTTTACCACCTGCCTGTTACAACAAAAAATAAACCTGTCCAGGAACAAAAATTATTTAAACTTATCCAGAAATTAAATATCGACCTGGTAGTCCTCGCACGCTATATGCAAATTTTGTCGGATGATTTAGCAAAAAAATTACATGGAAGAGCAATAAACATTCACCACTCTTTTCTGCCAGGATTTAAAGGCGCCAATCCTTACAAACAAGCCTATGATAGGGGCGTAAAGATTATCGGCGCAACCGCACATTATGTTTCTGAAGAACTGGACGAAGGCCCAATAATTGAACAGGAAGTAATCCGCGTAAGTCACAGCAACACTCCAGAGGATCTGAAATCCCTTGGGCAAGATATTGAAAGCCGAGTTCTAGCTCGTGCAATTAAATATCACATAGAACGCAGAGTCTTTCTAAATGGCTGTAAAACAGTGATTTTTTATTAAGCCTTCTTAATATTTCTGTAACATTCCTCTGCTATTATTTATAGCATCGGGAGAAATTAGCAATGCGACAAAAATGGAGCGTTTATAAAGACAAAACAACTATTAGCACAGAATCATCATTCTTGATTGTCTCTGGCGCTATAGTTTTTGGATTTGTATCACTAGGTGCTGTTAGTCCAACCTTTATTGGTGCCGGTGTAGGTGGAATTGTTGTGGGTGGTCTGATAGGAATGGCAACAGGATTTGCTACTATTTTATACGGCTCAATAAATAGTAAGCATAAGACTGCCGAAAGAATCTATAATTCGATAAATATCGCTGGAAAAACTTTAGATTTTCTTATGGGTAAAGGTCCCGAAGCCCCAGCTGCAACACATCAGGAACAAGATAGACTAGGAACAACCGAAATGATTACATCATCAGCAAACCCTGCACAGAGGACTAATACCAACACCCCTGGAAATAGTGGACAGGGAGTTTCAGGCAATGGGGGTCCCCCAGAAAGTCGTGACCGTAGTGTTTAGAAAAAATTTGGAAATGCTCTAGTTGTAACTAGGATGCCTCGGTAAAGGCATACCTCTCTGTCCCCGAGCTCTTTCAGCTATAATCTTTGACGCCCAGCCACCGGTTGGTACTTTTATTCCACAATAAGTTTCTTCAACTTCACGCGAACCATCAAGATCAAGGTTATCAGAAGCTGGCAAACCTAAATCTGGCAATAAAATTCCGGCGAGCTGATCATACACAGCAGCCAGTTCATTTCTTATTCTGTTGTTTGGTGGGGGCGGCATTAGCGCAATATTTGGCGGCGTATTAACACCCCTTGCTTTTAAGCCGTGTAATCTTTGCGCGGCCACTGCTTGCTTAGCCGCAAGTGCTCGCTCCGCAGCTTCCATCGCAGCTTTTTTGTACAACGCAGATCTATGCTCTTCAGTAATCATCACCATAAAAAATCATTCAATCTATTGCAAAAGACTATCGTTAATGTGAGCGATTATAACACATTTTGGGCAGTTACTCAATCATTTCACCAAAAAATAATGTGAAATTATTGTAAAATATTAAAACTTAACTCATGCAACAGTTAATAATTAACTATTCTACCACAAAGCCACGACGCTTAAGAACAAGCCTGGCTTCTTTTGACTTGAGAAATTCAACAAACTCCCTTGCTAATGGCATATTTAGCCCCGCAACTGCCGCCGCCTGGTAAATTATAGGAGAATGAAGTTCGGTAGGGAATTCCGCCAGAATATTAATCTCTGGATTAGAAAATGCATCTGTATAATACATCACACCAGCATTAATTCCGTTTGTCAGAAGATATTTTGTACTACTGTCCCTATCGGTTCTAACAATAAATTTACCTATTCCATCCCAATATCCTAGCTTCTCTATTGCTTCTTTTGCCCTCTTCCCAACAGGCACCTCTTTCGGATCTCCCATAACCAAAAGAACTTTCCCACTTAAATCTTCAAACAGTTTATCAAGCTCAGTATTATTCCTGACAAATCTACTTAAATAATGCTCTTTAGATGCTGCAAGAACAAGCTTGTTCTGTGCAATATTCGAAATTGTAAAAACATCAACAAGTCCTTTCTGCTTAAGATTCAACATGCCTTCAGCATCATCGGTAATAAAAACGTCTGCAGACTCTCCATCTTCTACCAGACTCAGCAAATCAGCAGGTGCCCCGAATGAAATGCCGATAGAATATCCTTTGTTTTTTGAATAGGCTCTGGTTAATTCGCCCATTACATCTGTCAAACTGGATGAAGCCAAAACAGTAAGCGAAATCGGGTTGTCTTCAATATCAGTGCTGGCATAAGCATTCTGAAAAAAGAGTAGCACTACCGCGACCCATAGCAGCTTGGGACTGATATTATTTCTTCGAATTTCCATATAACGACTTTGGATCAACGTCTGGTTTAAATTTCTCAACCAATTTATTTTCTTTAATAGAAAAATAAAAACAGTTTTTTCTACCAGTGTGGCAAGCAACGCCTTTCTGTTTTACTATAGCCAAAAGTGAATCCATATCACAATCAATGCTCAGCTCAACTAGCTCCTGTTCCTGGCCAGATGTTTCTCCTTTTCTCCATATTTTATTTCTGGAGCGCGACCAATAGTGCATCTCTCCGGTAGCAATGGTTTTTTCAATTGATTCCTTGCTTGCCCAAGCGAGCATTAAGATATCTCGCGTCTTCTCATCCTGCACAACAATAGGAGCAAGCCCATCTGCATTAAATTTTATATGATTAATAATATCTGCAAGTGTCATAAGTTTAGAGAATAATGTTAATGCGCTTCAAATGCAAAGAACTTTATTCCTTTATAATTCCCTAGCAAACCAGACAACTTTGCCCACTACGTTAATATCGCCGGCAGGTGAGTCATAACTATAATATTTATTATTATCTGAAGTGACGCGAATAAGCTTTCCGCCGGAAATACTCTCCAGCCTTTTAACCATTAATCCCTCACCATCAAAAACAACAAAAACCCCGGCTGGAGTAGTTTTAGTTCTTGCTGTATCTATTAAAACCATATCCCCGTCTGCAAGAGTCGGCTCCATACTGTCGCCGCTAACAAAAACTATTTTCAGATTCTCTGGTTTTAATTTTAATTTATTCTCCACCCATTTTTTTGTGAAAAAATATGGTTTGTCATCCGCATCAAAATTAACCAATGCCTGGCCTGCTTTTGTTGTTTCTACTGCCAGCGAAGGAATTGAAATAAGCTCTTCATTGTTCTCAGAAAATCCGTAGGGATATACTATCTCGTTTTGAGAATAAGTTGCGTCATTCCCCATGAGATAGTGCACTGTAACCCCAAGAATTTTTGCAACTGCGGATAATTTCTGAGAAGTGGGATTTAAAGACTTGCCGTTCAAAATATCGTAAACAAAAGAGCGGCCAACACGCGCCTTTTCAGCCAGTTCCCTGGCATTAATCTTATTTTTCTCCATCTCTTTTCTAAGACGGTTCACTAATGATTGATTTGCTGCTGACACAAACACACCATCTAAAGCTGATTGCTTATTTTTTAACTCTGAGGTAGCCTAGCAGCCTCAATAATTTTTGCAAGAAATACCACGATAAAACATAAAATGTCCGAGACTAATACAACTTCAACACAACTAGCTAAACTACTTTCAACCAAGATCTGTCATGATTTGGCTGGCCCCTTAGGCGGAATGAGTAACGGCGTAGAGTTTCTTTCTGAAACAATAGGAGATAATGACAGCATAAAACAACCGCTTTCGCTGCTTGCACTTAGCTCAGAAGAAGGAGCAGCCAAGTTGCAAATGTTCCGGCAAGCCTATGGTATAATCAATCAAGTTGGTGAAAAAACTGAGATTTCTTTTCTTAAAGAGCTATTTAAGAATTACTTTAAACACTCAAGAATTGAGATTCTATGGGATGAGAACAATCTTAAGGCAATTGACCATCGATCCCGTCAAGCTCTTGTCAACCTTGCCCTGATTGCCAACACCTTTCTCATAATGGGTGGAAAAATAAAAATTTCGCTCACCTATTCAGATTCTTTAACAATAAAAATTGATGCAGAAGGAAAACAAATCAAAAAAGATCCTGATTTAATAGCTATCCTGGAAAACAAAGCATCTTTGGATAAAATTACTCCCAATAATTCTCAGGCTTTCTTCACTATTCAACTTATCAGTGAATTGGGTTGCACACTAAAGTGTGATATTAATGACTCTGTTTTCTCAATAATTATTTACAAGCTCCCGTAAAAAATAAATTTAAGTTATCACTTGAAAACCGCTTTTATTAAACTACAATGGCATAGATAATAAACAGGAAGTTTATGGATGATCTGGTCAGCGAGTTTTTAACCGAAACGAATGAGAGCCTGTCTCAGCTAGATACTCAGCTCGTCACTCTCGAACAAAATCCTGAAGATCGTACAATCATAGATAGCATCTTTCGCGTAATGCATACTATCAAAGGAACCTGTGGCTTCCTTGGTCTTCCGCGCTTGCAGTCTGTTGCCCACGCCGGTGAAGATGTGCTTGATAATGTGCGCAGTGACAAATTAAAAATCAACCCCGAAATTATTAGCGTTATCCTCGAGTCAATTGACCGAATCAAAGACATTATGAGCGCCATGGAAGAATCAGGCGCAGAACCCGCCGGCGATGATAGTGCACTGATTACAAAATTGAAATCATATGCTGAAGGAAAGGCCGGTGCTGCCGCCGCACCAAAGCCCGCTCCCGCCTCCCCCAAGCCGGAAGAGGTAGCACAAATTGATCCTGCAGCCGGAGAGAAGCCTGCACATGACAGCGCAGATCTCCAAGCTCTCTTTGATGCAACTCCTGGGCCAGGAGAAGAAGAATCATCGGCAGCTCCAGCTAATGATAGCGCTGCACTGCAAGCTCTGTTCGACTCAACTCCTGGACCGGAAGAAATATCTGCCCCTGCTGTTCAGTCCCCGCCACAAACCAAAAAATCAGAAATATCTGATCAAGCTAAGAAAGAAGCCGTTGACTCGGGACTTAAAACCGCAGCAAAAGATAAGGATGCCGCATCAGCATCACAAAATCAAAGTATCAGGGTAAATTTACCGCTACTTGAAAACCTCATGCAGATGGCAAGCGAGCTAGTTCTGACGCGCAATCAATTGCTGCAAATTAATAGGGCAATTCCGGATAGTAAATTTACTTCTCCTTTGCAGAGGCTGAGCAATATTACCACTGATATTCAGGAAAACGTCATGAAGACCCGCATGCAGCCCATAAGCAATGCGTGGGTTAAGTTCCCAAGATTGATTCGCGATCTCTCCATAGAGCTAAACAAAAAAATCGAACTTAAGATGGTCGGCGCGGAAACAGAACTTGATAAACAAATGCTTGAGGTGGTGAAAGACCCTCTGACTCACATGGTCAGAAATGCTGCAGATCATGGCATGGATACTCCACAGGAGCGACTAGCTGCAGGAAAGAGCGAAACAGGCACCATTACTCTGAGTTCTTATCACGAAGGCGGCCATGTCATAATTAAAGTTTCTGATGATGGCAGGGGAATTAATGCTGAAAAGGTAAAAAAGAAGGCGGTTGAACGTGGTTTAGTTTCTGAATCTGAAGCCGGCAGTCTCACCAACAAGCAAATTTTTCAGTTTATTTTAAAGCCGGGGTTCTCAACAGCAGAAAAAATTACCGCCGTATCTGGTCGCGGTGTTGGCATGGACGTAGTTGTTAGTAACGTTGAGAAGATTGGTGGTACTTTAGAAGTTGAATCAACTCAGGGCAAAGGTTCTGACTTCATTATTAAACTGCCTCTTACTCTTGCAATAATGTCCGTTATGATTGTTGAGTGCTGTGGAACTCGCTATGCAATACCACAGCTTCGAGTATCTGAAATTGTTCACGCCAAACCGAAATCTCTATCTCCATCTAAAGAAAAAGTGAATCAGGCTGATGAATTCATTATAGAATCAATCAACAATACTCCTGTTCTAAGAATTCGTGGAACACTTTTGCCACTTGTAACGCTTAGTGAGTTATTGCAAATTGACACAACAAATATTGTAAAAGTTGATTTTAAAGAAACAGAACCAAAGAAAAAGAAAGATCCAAAGAATTATGTTGTTGTTTGTGAAGTCGGCGCAAAGCGTTTTGGCCTGATAGTTGATAAGGTTTTTGACACGGAAGAAATTGTTGTTAAACCAAAATCTCCTTTTATTCGCAATATCGAGATTTATTCCGGCTGTACTATTCTTGGTGATGGCACTGTAATCATGATTCTCGATCCTAACGGTATCCTGAAAACACTGGGCAACCTGAATTCAGTCGATAACTCTCGACATGATTCCTCAGATAAAAATAAAGCCCTCAACGCAAATTCAGAAAAATCAAATTTCCTACTATTCAGAGCAGGTGGAAAAGCTCCAAAGGCCGTACCTCTGGAACTTGTATCCAGACTTGAAGAAATTGATATGAAGAAAACCGAGTGGGCAGCAGAAAGAAGAGTGGTTCAATATCGCGATCACCTGATGCGCCTTATTACAACAGACAACACTTACTCTATCCCAACAGATGGAGTGCACGAGGTTATAGTTTTTAACGATGAGGATAGAGTGCTTGGCCTTGTAGTTGAAGAAGTAATAGACATTACAGAAAACGTTATAGATATGCGCTCAATCTCTGGCGAAAATGGCGTTCTTGGAAGCATAGTTATACATGGAATTACTTATGATTTGATTGATGTCAGTTATTACTTCTCAAATGTTTTCAGTGATTGGCTAACCAACAAGGCACTTGTTGATAAAAAACAAAATGATGATCCTAACGGCAAAAGCAATAGACGACTTCTTTTGATTGATGACAGTCCGTTCTTCCGCAAATTTATGAAACCGATACTGACTGTTGCCGATTTTGTAGTTGTCACG
>ERZ1066140.205-NODE-205-length-12582-cov-6.651792_pt1 | contig 12582 bp, 11 predicted proteins | sample MGYA00382787_ERZ1066140 | MGnify/ENA primary metagenome ERZ1066140 (study PRJEB33369, sample SAMEA5778370) | biofilm metagenome | biome: Industrial cooling water; feature: Water cooling tower basin; material: Biofilm | place: United Arab Emirates | collected...
GAGAAAGATTGAGAAGGTTTTTCCCTCTCCCGCTTGCGGGGGAGGGTTAGGGAGGGGGAATCTTCTATGCATCTATAAATAGATTCAATAACACCTTCAAGGTTTTCTATTATATCTATATTCCAAAATCGGAGAACTTTATATCCGTAATTTTCAAGGTACACAGTTCTTTTTTTATCATATTCTTGTTGCTGTTTATGTTGACTGCCATCAAGCTCGATTATCAATTTTTTTTCATTACATACAAAATCCACAATAAATGGACCAATTGACTGTTGCCTTCTAAATTTATATCCTTTTAATCTATTTGCTTTTAGATGTTGCCATAAGGTGTTTTCTAAATCTGTTGAGTTTCTTCTTAGTTCTTTAGCTTTTTCTAGGGCATCCAAATCACGCGTTGTATCTGATTTTTTTCCAAACCAGCCTTTATCATTTGTAGAATCTGGAGTATTCCCCCCCTCAATCCCCCCCGCAAGCGGGAGGGAGGTTTTTGGGGTTGGCGCAAGCGGGAGGGAGGTTTTTGGGGTTGGCGCAAGCGGGAGGGAGGTTTTTGGGGTTGGCGCAAGCGGGAGGGAGGTTTCCTCTTTTTCTATTAACTTCATCAGAAAATCTTCTAGCATATAATAAAGTTCCGGATGAGGATCGCGTTCTGGTAAAGTTTGTTCGACCATCGCACATGCGGCTTGCAAGGCAGCAAGTTTATCCTGATCACTGATGAGAAGGCCGGCAGCGGCACGAGTTAATTCGCATGTGAAATTACCCAGATGTTCTTCGAGGCGGGCTTTCCAGGTTACATCTACAATATTACCTGGTTGATAAATAGCTCGGGATTTTTTGCCAGCGCGCGCCAGTCCAGCATGTACCCCATATGCAGGAGTGAATATTCTCAACACCAGCGAATCTTCGCCGTGTCTGAATGTTGATAAGATTATTCCGGTGTCAGTCCATTGCATGTCTTAGAGTATAGAGTTTGAGAGTCTAAGAGTCTAGTACAGCTGTCATCCTCGGGCCTGACCCGAGGATCCATTAAGTAAATAAAAAAATTCATATTAAAAAAATGGATTCTCGGCTCAAGGCCGAGAATGACAACAAAAAAGCATTCTGCTATTATTAACGTATGAAAAAATTTACTATACCCTGTTCTTTCGGCGATAAGACAGCGCCTTTCGATGTATATATAGGTAATCCTAAGAAAGGACATCACCCGCTTCAGCACCAGGCAACGTGGCTTTCTAAAGAGCGCGGCGGTTCGATTCCGCCTGAAGTAATGGAAAGCTTTGGTAAACTTTTGGATTTGGCCGAAAAGCACAGGGTTTCTTTTGAAGAATTATGCGTATATGCCTTGAATGAAGCAAATAAACAGAAAGGGGTGGATGATAAAAAATGACAAAGGTTGCAGTAGTATTATCGGGTTGTGGTTATTTGGATGGAGCGGAAATAAGAGAGGCTGTTTGTACGCTTGTTTCGCTCGATAGAAGAGGTGCAACAGTGGAAATGTTTGCGCCCAATATAGAACAGCGCGATGTTATAAACCATCTAACTGGCAAACCGACAAACGAAAAGCGTAATGTTCTTGTTGAAGCTGCCAGAATTGCGCGTGGACAAATTAGAGATCTTAAAGAAGCAAAGGCGAAAGACTTTGATGCACTGATTTTGCCCGGTGGTTATGGCGCAGCAAAGAATCTTTCAGATATAGCAATCAAAGGTGCAGATGGAACTGTTAATGAAGATCTAAAAAAATTAATTAGTGAGTTTATGCTTGCTTCTAAGCCGGTAGGAGTAATTTGTATTGCTCCAGCGGTTCTGGCGGCGGCAACTAAAGGTAAGCATAAAGTCCACGTGACGCTTGGTGAAAAAGATCCAGACGGATTAATTGGAAAATTGGGTTCTATCCATCAGGGTTGTCAAACGCTCGGAATAGTTATTGATGATGCTAATCATGTTGTATCAACTCCGGCATATATGAGCGAAGCGCCAATTGCGGAAGTTGCTGAAGGTATAGATAAATTAGTTGAGTCAATTATCAATCAAGTGCAGAATGCAAAGAGAGCAGCATAAGTTATTTATAATTTTATAATTTTTTTATCATTGAAAGAGGAGTGTCATGTCACAAGACAAAGCAATGAAAGTAGATATAAACCAAGATGCATTTACTCTAGCTGAGAAATTATTGGAAGCGGCGATTCCAGCAAAAATTCAGAAATTAGAAAAATCTGAAACAGATTTTCTGAAACAAAACGATTTACCTCCAGCAAAATTTTACAAATTAGTTGCAACGATAGATTTAGAGCACCACGATAATATTTCTTTCCGACAAGGAATAATGCTTCTAGTTGATGCGCTGACGCATGTTCAAGAACACCATCCGGAAATTATTGTTGCTGGTGAAGATGAGGAACATGCAGAAGTACAATTAGTCGCCGCGAAAAAAGAATATTTAGAAAATATTCCTTACGAAGAAGCAAAGAAATTTCTTAAAGAAGCTAAAAAAAGAGCGGCAGCTTGATAAATTTTTTGGATTTTTTTGTTTCAGTTCTACGTTCTAAAAAGTCAATAAATTTTTTTCTAAAAAAAAATAAAAAAACTATTTACCGAAATTTTTTTTTGCTTAAGTTAGCTCTTCCCAAGATGATTTACATTCATGTAAATTTTTAAATGGTAGCTCAGGGTTACTTAGTGGGCGCACGGTTCCCGTGCGGGAGGGTCTTTTTGCTCTTTTTTTAGAGTCAGAAGGAAAAATTAATTATTAGGGTTATAAGAAATAAACATGCAATCAGAAAACCAAAAAATCAGAGAAACCTGGGAAAGAGTTAGAGCAAAATTAAGGTTCCGTTTTGGTGAAGCAGCGTTTAATAGTTGGTTGAAGCCCCTATCTCTAGAAATAGAAAATAATGATGAAATTATATTACTCGCTCCATCAAGATTTTTAAAAGAATGGGTGATTACAAATTATCAAGAAACTCTTAAAGAATTCTGGCAAGCTGAAGGCAAAAATTTTTCGATAACAGTAAAATTCAAAGAACAAAAAGATTTGCACAATAACGCGGGTTACTCTGCTGGTAACAATGACAATCATGCAAGAAATAAGTTCAACGAGCAGCATGAGAAAGCGCTTTCTTCGCAAGGGAATCAAAGCACAAAATATGCTGTTGTAGATGAAGCCGGAAAGAATGTTTATCTGGCGCAGTTTGCAGTAAACCTTGATCCAAGATTCACGTTTGACAGTTTTGTTGTAGGTTCTTCGAATGAATTGGCTTATGCCGCTGCCTTTGCAGTTGCCGAATCCAAGAAAGTTACGCAGGGAACTAACCCTCTATTTTTACATAGTGGCGTTGGACTAGGCAAAACACACCTGATGCACGCAATTGCTCATCATATAGGAAAAACTAATCCGCAGCGTCGCGTAGCATATTTATCTGCCGAAAAATTCATGTATCAATTTATCAAAGCTCTGCGTAATAAGGAGATTGTTGATTTTAAAGAGCAATTCCGGTCAGTCGACGTGCTAATGATTGACGATGTGCAGTTCATTTGTGGCAAAGACAGTACACAGGAAGAATTCTTCCACACTTTTAATGCGCTGATAGATAATAATTGTCAGCTCGTGATTTCTGCAGATCGTTCGCCATCTGATCTGGATGGAATGGAAGAGCGTGTTCGCTCTAGGCTTGGCTGGGGACTTGTTGCTGATATAAATAATTCAACTTTTGAACTTCGTCTTGGAATTTTGCAATCCAAAGCCGAGAAAATGGAAACAAAAATACCGCCGGAAGTAATGGAGTTCCTTGCTCATAAAATTACCTCAAATATCCGCGAGCTGGAAGGCGCATTAAATAAAGTTGTTGCGCACTCAAGCCTAATGAAGCGCGAAGTGACACTTGAATCGACGCAGCAAATTTTAAGAGATTTATTGAGAGCTAATAGCAAAGTTATTACAGTTGAAGAAATCCAGAAAACAGTTTGCCAGCACTTTAATGTTAGAATGTCTGATATGCACTCAAGCAGAAGAGCGCAGAATGTGACGCGCCCGCGCCAGATGGCAATGTATCTTGCTAAGAAATTAACGCCGCATAGCCTGCCGGAGATTGGTCGAAAATTTGGCGGACGTGACCATACGACAGTAATGCACGCCGTTAAAAAGATTCAGGAGCTTGCTGAATTAGATAAGGCGTTCTCTGATGATATGGCCTTATTGACAAGGATGCTACAGAGCTGACAAAAATAAACCACTCTCCCGCTTGCGGGGGAGTCGAAAAATAACAATCTTTAGATTGTATATTTTTCGGTGGGGGAATTTTCTGGTTATTGTTTATTAGTAAGATGCCCCCTCCCTAACCCTCCCCCGCAAGCGGGAGAGGGGATTATCAGAAAAGCCATAAATACAGTGCTTGCAAACTGCTTTGGACAGTATTATAAACCATGTGTACAGCCCATTCTGGGCATTTTTGGGAAAGGGATAATTCGATGGCAAAAGCAGCAAAACAAGAAAAGCAATTGGACAATCAACTAATTCAAAAACTTGAAGTGGAGCGAGCAGATTTTCTGAGAGCTCTTTCTCGTATTCAAGGTATCGTTGAGAAACGCAACACTATTCCGATTCTTTCAAATGTAATGCTGCAGGCAGAGAAGAATACCCTAAAACTGACTGCTACTGATATGGATATGGTTGCACAGGAAACTATCCCAGCAAAGGTAGAAATTTCCGGCGCAACTACAGTGCCAGCTCATACGCTTTATGATATAGTCAGAAAGCTTTCCGAAGGATCAAAAATTACACTGGAAGCTGAGCCTAATTCAGGCAGGCTCCGCGTTGAAAGTACTAATGCCAAGTTTGACCTTTCATATCTTCCTGCTGAAGATTTCACAGTTCTTGCTGAAGGTAATTTGACTCACAATTTTGTATTGAAGGCATCTGAGTGCGAAAGACTTATAGATAAAGCCCGTTTTGCTATGTCCACAGAAGAGACACGCTATTATTTGAATGGGGTTTATCTGCATGTGGCAAAAAGCGAAGGCGGTGATTCTGTTCTGCGCGCTGTTGCAACTGATGGACACAGATTAGCCAGGATTGAAATGGCATTGCCAGCAGGTGCTGCAGGTATGGCCGGGGTGATTATTCCGCGCAAGGCTGTAACAGAACTTAAAAAACTTACGGAAGAAAATTCTGGTGATATTCAAATCGGCGTTTCGGAAAATAAAATTAAATTTGCGACGGGCAATGTTGTGTTGCTATCAAAATTAATTGATGGAACTTTCCCGGATTATGAAAAAGTAATTCCGTCAAAGAATGATAAGATTATGGAAGTTGATACTAAAACTCTTTCTCAGGCGGTGGATCGTGTTTCAACTATTTCGACAGAAAAGACTCGTGGGATAAAGCTCTCTTTAAATGCTGGCAGCATGAAGCTCTCGGCGAATAGCCCTGAAAGTGGGCAGGCTGAAGAAGAAGTTCAGATAAATTACGCATCTAACAAGCTCGATATAGGCTTTAATTCTCGTTATATGCTTGATATGTTGGCGCAGTTTGAAGGGGAGACAGTGCAGTTTTTGCTTTCTGATCCGACAGCGCCTGCTTTGGTTAGAGACCCAGCGGATGTTGGTGCATTGTACGTTATAATGCCGATGAGGGTTTAATTTACACTTCATCGCCTGAGTCGCATTTGCGATTCTAGGGCGATCCATTTTTTAGTTATTTAGGTGGATTTCCCTAGAATTTTGCTAGAGCAAAATTCAGGGAATGACGTTTTTTTTCATAGCGAGTTAATAATTCTTTGTTGGAAGTAGTTTTGAGAGCTCAGCCAATTACAAAAAATATTCCTATAATTTCTTTAAAGAAACTATTACTGACAAATTTCCGTAGTTATAAGAATTTGTCTTTGGAGATAGGAGAGGGGTCTGTCGTTCTGACGGGCGCGAATGGTTCGGGAAAAACTAATCTTCTGGAGGCAGTTTCTATGTTGGCGCTGGGACGCGGCCTAAGAAACGCAACTCTATCTGAACAGATTTATAGAGATAAAAATTCTAGTGCATCTGAAAATTATTCGTGGGCGATAAATGCAAATGTAAGAAATGCCCTTGGTGATGGATTGGATGTTAAAATTGGTACCGGTATTGAAATAAATGAAGATGGTAAAGAAAAAAGAATTGTAAAAATCGATGGCGAGTCCAAGCGCGGCCTGTCTGTATTGGGCGAATATTTCTCGGTTTGTTATTTAAGTCCAAGAATGGACAGCCTTTTTGTTGAAGGAGCTACTTCGCGCAGAGCATATCTTGATAAACTGACGACAATGTTGATTCCCGAGCATTCAAAGCATCTCGCCATTTATGATTATGCCAAGTCAGAGCGCATAAGGCTGCTTAAGCGAGGCAATGCTGATAATAAATGGCTTAATACTTTGGAGCGCAGAATGGCAGAGAAATCTGTTGCTATTGCTGTTGCAAGGAAAGAGGCAATTGCAATTCTGCAAAATGCAATCGGCGAAGATATTTCTGATTTTCCAAAAGCTATGCTGCAAGTAACAGGTTTAACTGAAGATAATATGGCGCATATGTCAGCTATTCAGGCAGAAGATTTTGTGGTTGAGATGCTGTACAATAACCGAAGAGAAGATGCCCAATTTGGCAGGACAAAAGACGGAATTCATAAGAGCGACTTTGTTGTTATTCACAGCGAGAAAAATTTTCCAGCAGAACTTTGTTCAACAGGCGAACAGAAAGCTATATTGCTTTCCATAACCTTGGCTAGCGTTAGGGCAAAAACAAATTGGTCGGGCGTAGTTCCAGTGTTGCTACTTGATGAAGTTGTTGCACATTTGGACGATAAAAAAAGGGCTAAATTAATTGAAGCCTTGGAGGGCTTAAAAGCGCAGTGCTGGATGACCGGAACAGACAAAGAATTTTTCGTAGGATTTCAGGGTAAGGCACAGTTTTTTAATGTTGATAATTCAAGGGTTTTCCAGTAATATCTCCGCCAGCAAAATTAACCAATTTTTTTCACAAAAAACATATACGGAAAGAAGTCAAAAATATGACCCAAGAAGCAGAGGCAGTTCTTTTGAAAAAAGATGATTATAGTGCAGATTCGATAAAAGTACTTAAGGGGCTTGATGCAGTTAGAAAACGCCCTGGGATGTATATTGGTGATACGGATGATGGTTCTGGCCTTCATCACATGGTTTATGAAGTTGTGGACAATGCAATTGACGAAGCATTGGCAGGGCATTGCGATAAAGTAGAAGTAACAATTAACCAGGACGGCAGCGTTTCAGTTGAGGATAATGGCCGTGGTATACCGGTTGATATTCACGAGGGCGAAGGGATTTCTGCGGCTGAAGTTATTATGACGCAGCTGCATGCAGGCGGAAAATTTGACCAGAATTCTTATAAAGTATCAGGCGGTTTGCATGGTGTTGGTGTTTCGGTTGTAAATGCGCTTTCTTCGGTTCTGGAGCTTACTATCTGGCGGAATGATAAAGAACATTTTATGCGGTTTAAACATGGTGATGCTGAGGCTCCACTAAAAGTTGTTGGCAGCGCTCCAGGAAAACATGGCACCAGAGTTAAGTTCATGCCTTCAACAGAAACTTTCACAAATATAACATTTGATTATGAGACTTTGGAGCACAGGCTGCGGGAACTTGCATTTCTGAATTCCGGCGTCAATATTGTTCTAAATGATTTGCGCGGGGAAAATAAGATCCAAACAAAATTATATTATGACGGCGGCATAAAAGAATTCGTCAGTTATTTGGATCGTAATAAGAAAGCTCTTCATAGTGTTATTGATGTAATTGGTGGGAAAGAAAATATCCAGGTTGAAGTTGCGCTGGAGTGGAATGACAGTTACCACGAGAATGTTCTATGCTTCACAAACAACATACGCCAAAGAGATGGCGGAACGCATTTGATGGGTTTCCGCGCCGCTTTAACAAGGTTGGTAAATGCTTACGCTAGTGAGCATGGTATTGGAAAAAAAGAAAAGATTACTTTAACCGGAGAAGATGCGCGCGAAGGTCTCACTTGCGTAATTTCAGTGAAAGTACCAGATCCAAAATTTTCTTCGCAAACCAAAGATAAATTGGTGAGTTCGGAAGTAAGAGCTGTTGTTGAGGGTGTTGTTAACGATAAATTAGGGCAGTGGATGGAAGAACATCCGGCCGAAGCCAAAATGATTCTTGGTAAAGCAATTGAAGCGGCTACTGCTAGAGAAGCGGCACGAAAGGCCAGAGAATTAACTAGAAGAAAAGGCGAGTTAGACATTTCCAGCTTGCCAGGAAAACTTGCTGATTGTCAGGAAAAAGATCCGGCTTTGAGCGAAGTGTTTATTGTGGAAGGTGATTCAGCAGGTGGTTCGGCAAAACAGGCTAGAACAAGAGCTACGCAGGCCGTATTACCAATTCGTGGTAAAATATTAAATGTCGAACGAGCGCGCTTTGATAAGATTCTTTCGTCACAGGAAATAGGGACTCTTATTACTGCTATAGGTGCTGGAATTGGAAAAGATGATTTTGATGTTGAGAAAGTACGTTATCATAAAATTATAATAATGACCGACGCAGACGTGGACGGGGCACACATCAGAACTTTGCTCCTGACATTTTTCTATCGCCAAATGCCACAAATTATAGACAAAGGATATTTGTATATCGCGCAGCCGCCACTTTATAAAGTAAAGCGCGGAAGCAGCGAAGTTTATCTGAAGAATGATGCCGCATTCGAGAAATTTGTTATTGAGAGTGCGCTGGAAGATGCTGTTCTGACTTTGTCAAACAAGCAACAAAGAGCCGGCAAAGATCTTGCAGAATTGGTGGCAACAACTAAAAGATTTAATGAATTGGTTACTAGTCTATCGCGTCGTGCGCCAGCGAATATAATCCAGGCAGCGGCACTATCTGGTGCGTTTGCAGAATCTATCAAGGCAGAAGCAAAAGCTGAAAAAATTATAAAAAATCTAAATGTTCAGAGCGAAGAAAAATGGGAAGCAGATGCTAAATCCGGCAGTGTTGTTTTACATAGAAAAGTTCGTGGCGTTACCCAGAATGTTATTCTTTCAGAGGCTTTGTGGAGCAGCAATGAGGCCAAAGAACTGGATAGGCTTGGAGGAGAGCTTTCGCCATTGTTTTCCGGAAAAGCAAAACTTAACAAAAAAGATAATGAATTTGAAATTACCGACCCAATTCAAATGTGGCAGACTATAGAACAGATCGGTAAAAAAGGTTTAACAGTAAGCAGGTTTAAAGGTCTTGGAGAGATGAATCCAGATCAGTTATGGGAAACCACTCTTGATCCTGATTCGCGTACTCTGATGCAGGTTACCGTTGAGCATGCTGAGCATGCTGACGAAGTTTTCTCAACTCTTATGGGTGATGTTGTTGAGCCAAGGCGTGAATTTATTCAAGAAAATGCACTAAAGGTTCAGAATTTAGATACCTAGATGGCGCATTGCTGACGCTATCTAAATTACGCCAGGCAGAATAGGCCGTTTATATCTTTGTATGGCTTTAGTATTTTACAATATGCAGTAGGATTTTCTGCGCTTCCTAGAAATAAAACGCTGTGAGGATGCATTAATTTGGCAATTTTTGTTAGCACAGCAATTTTTGTTTCTTCATCAAAGTAAATTAGAACGTTTCTGCAAAACACTATATCAAATTTATCTTTCAGAACTCCTAAATAATTTGCATCAAGCAGATTTAATCTCTCGAACTTAACAAGTGATTTTATATTGTCTTTCAACAACCAGGATTCGCCTTGCTGAGTAAAATACTTAACCAGCATAGTGATTGGTAACCCGCGCTGAACGTCAAATTGTGTGTAGGCGGCTTTTCTGGCCTTCTCAAGAATAATATTATCAATATCAGTGGCAATAATTTCAAAAGCTTTTCCGCCCATTTTGGCCTGGTTTTCTAAAAGTTTGATGCAGGTAGAGTAGGCCTCCTGACCGGAAGAACATGCTCCGCTCCAGATACGAATTTTTGCAGACTTTGAGTTTTGGATGACGTGTGGCAAGACATCATTGATTAGATACTCAAAAGGTTTTAGGTCCCTAAAGAAAGAAGTCTCATTTGTCGTCATTGCCTCAATAATTTCTTCCTCAATCAGCTTATTTGGTGCCATTTGCAGCATTGAGCATAAAGCTGTAAAATCATTAATGCTATGCTTCCTGATAACGGGAAGAAGGCGCGTTTCAATAAGATATGCCTTATCTTTTGTCAGGCAAATTCCCGACTTGTCTTTGATAATTTTTGCTAGAAAAATAAAATCCTGGTCATTAATCTTCATATAATTTTACCAGCCGATAATTCTATAATTTGTTCAACAATCTTTTCAGGAGGAAGAATGAAAGAGCAAATCCCAGCATTTGCAACAGCTCCTGGCATTCCCCAAACAGCGCTAGAATCGTAATCTTGAGCTATAACTACTCCCCCCTTTTGGGAGACCAATATGCTGCCGTCACAGCCATCTTTTCCCATTCCAGTTAGAACAACTGACAATATTTTGTTTCCTCCATATGCCTCAACAGCGCTTCTCAGCATTGGATCTGCAGCAGGCCGACAAAAATTTTCTGGAGGAGCTGAAGACAATTTTATTTTTGTATTAGGAGGAGTGCCCGTAACAAGCATGTGATTATCACCGGGGGCAATATATACAGTGCCTCTTTCAACATGCATTCCATCCTGTGCTTCTACGCAATTAATTCCAGATTGTGTGCGGATCTGTTCGGCTAAAAGACCTGTAAAATCTTTTGGCATATGCTGCGTGACAATAATCGGCATATTAATTTTTTTATTTCGTAAAGAAGAAAATATTTTTGTTAGTATCTGTGGCCCGCCGGTTGAAGATGATACAGCGATAATTTGAGGAAGGAATCCTGGAGGAATTTTTTTAGTAGATAGAGGGTTTGTTGGTTTTAGTATTTGTGAAGGAGCATTAGTTTTATCTCCTTTTGCTGTAGTTTTAGATTTATCAATAGAGGCGGCATTTTGTTCTATTTTTTTGAAATAGCGGGAGATTTTCTTAAGAAGATTTTGATGAAAAATATCGAACTCTGCCCCTTTTGTTTGTGCTGAAGAGAGGGGTATCACAACAAAATCTCTGGCTCCATTCTCAATTGATTTAAAACCAATCTTTGTTGAGTTATCAGAATTTTTTGTGGAAACAAAAAGCGCGGCATCAGTTTTTTGGAGGATAGATGTAATATTTGACATTTCTGGGCAATCTACGCTGTCGCAAACTAAGAGAATAATATCAACAGGTACATTTTCTGGCGGTTTTCTCTGTAAAATATTATTAAGGGATTCTATGTTATTCAAGGCTGAAATAATATTAAAAGTCTTTTCAGATTTTAAATATAAATCCACATAGCTTTTAAGATAACCAGGCCTGTCTACTATTATCAGATTTTTTACAGACACGATGAACCTAACTTAGGCCAATTTGCAGCAATTTATCTTTAACAATTTCTGCATCAAACGGTTTCATTATATATTCATCAGCCCCTGTGCTGATAGCAGTCTGAATTTTATCAATCTCATTTTCTGTAGTGCAGACGATAACTTTGGTCTGCTCGTTGCCCTGGAGTTTTCGGAATTCAGCCAAAAACTCGATTCCTGTCATAATTGGCATGTTCCAATCTAATAAAATTAGGGTTGGTTTTTCTTTCTTACAGAAATCCAGAGCTTCCTGGCCATTTCCTGCCTCAGCTGTTTCAAAACCAAGGCCTTTAACAATATCGCTGCATATTTTTCTGACGACTTTAGAATCATCAACTACAAGACATTTTTTCATCCGTTTTCCTTTTTAGCTTCAACATTCTTAAACAAAGAAGTCAGATCCAGAACTACTAAAAGTTCATCCTTCAGTCTGTAAACACCAGAAGACAGGCTTAACCATTTTTGATTTAGTGTGCTGGGAGCCGGCTCAAAATTTGATTCTGGCAGATCCATAACTTCATCTACTAAGTCTACAATCAGGCTATATTGTTCATCTCCATACCCTATAACGATTTCCATGTACCCAGATTTCTGTGCTTTGGGTGGTAATCCCATTAAAGTTCGCATGTCGATAACGGTTACTATTCTCCCGCGCAAATTAATTAGCCCTGCAACCTCTCTTGAAGCAAGAGGTACGGCAGTTAGTTTCTGTGGACGAAGAACGTCGTGAACTGATTCTACATTTATACCAAATAGCTGATTTTCCAGCCGCATTGTCACAAATTTATGCGTTTTTGCAGAATCTCTTAACAAATGACGATCTTTAAGCTTAACTAATTCCCCGCTCATGAAGCAGCTCTCTCCATATTTTTTGTTGAAAGAACATGAGTTATGACGTCTACAAGCTTATCTCTGTCAGATTTCGAAACGAAGCCGCTGAAACCGACATCCCCTTCTTTTTCCATTATTTCCTGGCTGGAATAAGAGGTCAAAGCTATAACAGGAATTGAGGAAAAATTGGCATTGCTCTTAAATGCTTTTACAAAGTCTATTCCACTCATTTCCGGCATTTCAATATCTGTTATAACAAGATCAAAGTTTTTATCCTGCTCTAGGATGTTGAATGCATTCTTTGCACTGTCTGTCGTGA
>ERZ1066140.206-NODE-206-length-12532-cov-5.254468_pt1 | contig 12532 bp, 16 predicted proteins | sample MGYA00382787_ERZ1066140 | MGnify/ENA primary metagenome ERZ1066140 (study PRJEB33369, sample SAMEA5778370) | biofilm metagenome | biome: Industrial cooling water; feature: Water cooling tower basin; material: Biofilm | place: United Arab Emirates | collected...
GTCCAGGCGCCTGCCTGAGCCATATTACTTACAGACAAAAAAGCTGTGGACAAAGCCACAGCCAGCATAAAAAGTAACGACTTAGAACACATCAGGCACCCCCACAAACGACCTGTGCGTTATATTTCCCTAAAACACTAGTGCAGCTTTCTTCCCAAATCCATAACTGCTGCATTAATCAATTCTTCTGCAGCTTCTTTTTGCAAATGCTCCATTATCAATACTTTCGCGGCGCCTGTTGTGATATCAACAGCATTATCACGTAATTGCCTGATTACGGCGGCTTCGGCCTGAGCGATTTTCTGCTCGGCTATATCAGTTCTTCTTTTAATATCACGCTCCAGATTTTCCTTGGCATTGCGAGTGATTCTCTCAGCCTCTTCTTTTGCGTTATTTAGAATTGATTCAACTTCAAAAGATGCATTTTTGAAATTTCTCTCATATTCCGCAAGTATCGCCTGTGCCTCTTCTTTAAGGCGAAGAGCTTCATCAAGCTCCTTTCTGATTCTCTCTGCCCTACTATCAAGAGATGCCGCTATCAGATTCCCAACAGGTTTTCTTGCTAATAAAACAAAAATAATAAAAGAAACTGCTAACCAAAAAGTTGGGTCAAACAACTCCATAATACTAAGCTCCCTTCAAAAACTTAATAACAACTTCGTTGGCAGATTTTTCTTTTATATCCAGACCAACGAGTTTCTTTACAATTTGCTTTGATAAATCAGTAGCGACAGGAGTAAAAGCCGCAAAAGCATCTTGTTCTGCCTTTTTTATTTTTTTGTCGGCAACAGCAAGCTTCTCCGTCAGAACAACTTCAAGTTCTCGATTTTTTCTGGCGGCACTATCCTCAGCATCAAAAATAGCTCTATTAATCAACTCCCTGGATTTCTCCCGGCTCTGCATTACAGTACTTTCATACTTTTCTTTCAGATCTTTTGCCTGATTCTTAAATTCCTCGGCTTTGTCCAGATCGCTCTGTATCCTATCCTGCCGCTGGCGCAAAAGACTGCCAACGTCCGAAAGTAGATGCTTTGAAATCAAAATATAAAGCAGACCAAAAGTTATAACCAACCAGAAAATTTGGGAAGAATAACTAGCTATATCAAGTTGCGGCATTGCTTAGCCTCAAAATCTCAAAATTTTAAATAGTTAAATACTAAAGCTGCAATTCAAAGAATTACAAAAAACTATTAAACAGCAAACAAAAGTATCAATGCGATTACAAGGGCGAAAAGACCCATAGCTTCAGCAAGACCTGCTCCAACGTATACATACTTTGCAAGTTTTCCTTCAGCTGATGGATTGCGGGCAATGCTGTTCAACATTGCAGCGAAAACGTGTCCCACCCCAATTGCTGCACCTAACATTCCAAATGCCGTAAGACCAACACCTACGTATTTCAAAGCTTCCATTTCCATTTTCTACTCCTTAAAAGTTATAAAAGTTAAAGTTAATTAAAGTAATATTAATCTTGTTAGTATTTTTAATGCATGTGAACTGCGTCGTTTAAGTAAACGCATGTTAAAACAGTAAAAATATAAGCCTGAAGCACCGCCACAAAAATCTCAAACCCAACCAAAACCACAAGCAATGCAATTGGTAACCATCCCAGCATCAGCCCCAAGCCAGCAACGAAACCAGCTATTACTTTAAGCATCGTGTGGCCAGCCATCATGTTTGCTGCAAGTCGAACTGAAAGAGTTATCGGCCGCGCAAGATATGCCATCAATTCTATGAAAACCATTAATGGAGCCATCCACCAAGGAACGCCATCTGGCAGAAATATCTTAAAATAGTGTGTCCCGTGGCGCATAAAACCAATAATAGTAACGCCAATGAATATAACTATTGCCAGAGAAAACGTAACCGCAATGTGACTGGTTACAGTAAAGCTATAGGGAATCATGCCAAGTAAGTTACATGTCAGTACAAATAAAAACAGAGTGAAAATGAACGGGAAATATTTTTTGCCTTCATTGCCAACATTGTCTTTCAGCATATTTGCAACAAATTCATATGTTGCCTCAGACATAGATTGCCAGCGGCCAGGAACAAGTGCGCGTTTTCTCACGCCACCAGAAATGAAAACCACTATTGATAAAAGCGCCAGAACCATAAACAGAGATGCATTGGTGAAACTCACATCTATACCTGCAATATGCATTGGTATTAACGGCTGAATCTCAAACTGATGCATTGGGCTGTGATTTTGCGACATATTTTTTATTTCTTATTTTTTATTATGTATTACGATTATTTTTTCTCAACTTTATCTGAGCTTTCAGATTTTGAGAGTAGCTTATAAATATTTAATGCGCCTGCTGCAACCCCAAAAAAGAATAAAATGATTAAAAATATCGGTGAAGTATCTAACCATTTATCCAGATAGAACCCCATAGCCGTTCCAACAACCACCCCGGAAAACAGTTCCAGACTCACTCTGGTGGGGTTTAATGCGCTGTTAGATTCGCCTTCTGAATCACTATCTGTCTTTTTTGCCCGCTTTATATTGGCATCAAGGTCTTCTAAAGAAGGTAAATTCTTATCATCAATCATAACTTCACCTCCAAAAGAAACAGACGGAAAATAAGCGCGGCATCCTTGCCAGTCAAGTGCAAATACATTATTTAATTCGACTATATTAAAATTTTCTATTAAAAGAGCCGCATGAAAACTTTAAAAATAGCTATAGCGCAACTAAATTTTACTGTTGGCGCGCTTGAAGCAAATAAAAAGAAAATATTACGCGCCTACCAGAAGGCAGCAAAGAATAATGCTGATCTGGTTATATTTTCGGAGCTTTGCGTTTGCGGGTATCCGCCGGAAGATTTAGTTATGCGGCCAAAATTCCAGCAAGCCTGCATGAAGATGGTTGAAGATATTACGCAAGCCACAAAAGATTCTAATACTGCAATGATTATCGGCAGCCCATGGGTTGATAAAAAAAATCTTTTCAATTCGGCCTTCTTGATTGAACGCGGGCAAATAAAAGCAATATCTCATAAACATGATTTGCCTAATTATGGTGTTTTTGACGAAAAGCGAGTTTTCAACATGGGGCCACTTCCCACACCAATAGAATGGCGAGGCGTGAAGCTTGGTCTTATGATTTGTGAAGATATGTGGAACACCGATTTAACAGAGCCACTAAGAGGTTCTGAGATTTTGATTTCTATAAATGCCTCACCATTCGAGCTAGGCAAACATGCAAAGCGCCTTGAACGCGCTTCTATACAAAGCCGCGCCCTTGGCTTGCCTCTAATCTATGTAAATCAGTGTTGCGGCCAGGATGACCTGGTATTCGATGGCGATTCTTTTGTTTTATCTAAATCACAGGAAATGATAACCCGCCTATCGCGCTCTGAAGAAGCAATTGAATTTACCGAATGGGAAAAAGACGGCAACGAATGGTTCTGTGAACCAGGCACAATGAAGCTTTATTCTACTGAAGAAGAAGTTGTCTACATGGCAATGGTGATGGGGCTACGCGAATATGTTGAGAAAAATAATTTTAACGGCGTTATAGTTGGCCTTTCTGGCGGCATTGATTCCGCTCTTACAGCCGCCATTGCTGTTGATGCGCTTGGTGCTGATAAAGTGACTGCAGTAATGATGCCGACACGCTTTACTTCAGAAGAAAGCCTTGTTGATGCCGAAAAATGTGCCAAAAAACTCGGCCTTGAATATCATGTGATTCCTATTGAAGATCTTTTCCTAAATTATGAAACAACTCTTGCTCCTATATTCACCGGAAAAGCTCGCGATACAACCGAGGAAAATCTCCAATCACGAATTCGCGGCACGATTCTTATGGCACTTAGCAACAAATTCAATCGTATGGTTATTTCTACAGGTAATAAATCGGAAATGGCCACCGGTTATGCAACACTTTATGGAGATATGTGCGGCGGATATTCTGTGCTGAAAGATGTCTATAAAACCCAGGTTTATAAACTTACTAATTGGCGCAACTCGAATAAAACCGAAAATGCTAAAGGACCAGATGGCCAGGTTATTCCGCAGAGAATTATCACACGGGCTCCGACTGCCGAGCTTAGAGAAAATCAAAAAGATGAAGATAGTCTACCGCCATATGAAGTTCTAGATCTGATATTGTATCACTTGATTGAACAGGATTGGCCACTGGAAGCTATTGTTCGCGAAGGTTATGAGAAAGAAACTGTCGAGAAGGTTATTAGATTACTTTACGGCGCAGAATACAAACGACGCCAATCTCCTCCAGGAGTAAAGATTTCCGTTAAGCCATTCAGCCGCGATCGCCGCTATCCCATTACGAATGGTTATAGAGGAGTTAATTAGTTTGTGTTCCGTATTCAGTGCTCAGTGTTCGGTGTTCAGTAAATGAAACAACAAAATAGGAGTAAAAAATGATAAAAGGCTATAAGGATTTAAAAGTTTGGCAATTAGCTATTGATCTAGTAGATCAAATATATGATGTAACTTCTGCCTTCCCAAGCGATGAAAAATTCGGGCTATCAAGCCAGATTAAGCGTTCAGCGGTCTCTATTCCGTCAAATATTGCCAAAGGTTCGTTGGCTGAAATGGAAACCCAATTAATTATTGCGAATCGAAGAAATTTTATAAGTAATACAGTATTTAATAAACTATCTGAAACAGCAGATCGTATTGATAAAATGCTGTTTAGTTTACGCAATTCACTAAAACAAAAAGTATAAATATGTTTACCGAACACCGAACACCGAACACCGCAAACCCTCTAACACGCTTCGCCCCATCACCCACCGGCTATTTACACATCGGCAATGCACGCACTGCTCTTCTCTGCTGGCTGTTTGCAAAAAAATCTGGCGGAAAATTCATGCTGCGCATTGATGACACTGATGGTGAGCGCAACAAAGAAGAATATGTAGATGCAATTAAGGAAGATCTCACATGGCTTGGTCTTGGTTGGGATAAAACCATGCGCCAGTCAGAGCGTATTAAAGAATATAATAATGTAGTAGAGAATCTAAAAAAAGCTGGGCGGATTTATGCCTGCTATGAAACCGGCGAAGAGCTGGATATAAAACGCAAAATGCAACTAAGCCGTGGCCGCCCACCAATTTATGACCGTGCCGGATTAAAACTTACAGATGCTGATAGAAAAAAATTTGAGCAGGAAGGTCGCAAGGCTCACTTCCGTTTTAAGCTCGATGACGGTGCGATTGAATGGAACGACCTGATCCGCGGACATATAAAATTTGAAGGCAAAAACCTGAGCGATCCGATTTTGATTCGCGCCGATGGCACTTACACCTACATGCTCCCGTCTTCCGTTGACGATGCGGAACTTGGAATAACGCACGTTATCCGTGGCGAGGATCACATCACAAATACCGCGATCCAGATTCAGATATTGCAGGCGCTCGGCGCAAATATTCCGGCCTTCGCGCACAATTCTTTCGTCAAAACCAAGGAAGGCAAGCTTTCCAAGCGTGAAGGTAGTTTTTCGCTGCGTGACATGCGCAAAGAAGGCATAGAGCCAATGGCGATCAACAGTTTCCTGGCAAAAGTCGGCACGTCTGATCAAATTGAAATTCGTGCTTCTCTGGAAGATTTAGCTAAAGAATTTGATTTTTCTAAGTTCAGCAAATCCGCAACATTTTATGCTGAAGAAGATATTTTGCGCCTTAACACACAGCTCATACACACAATGTCTTTTGCCGATGCAAAGAGCCGCCTCGCAGAAGTCGGCCTCGAAAAAGTCGATGAGGAATTCTGGGAATCAGTGCGCCCAAATCTTACAAAGTTTAGCGAAATAAAAGATTGGTGGCGCATCTGCAAAGAAGATCTTGCGCCGGTCATCGATGATGCTGAGTTCACTTCCCTCGCCAGCCAGCACCTTCCAGATGGAAATTGGAACACGGAAACATGGGGTAAATGGGTTGAAGAATTGAAACAAAAAACCGGCCGCAAAGGCAAAGATTTATTCATGCCGCTGCGCAAAGCGATTACTGGAATGGATCACGGCCCCGAACTTAAAAACTTATTACCCCTAATCGGCCGCGCAAAAGTCATCGCCCGGCTGAATGGTAAGGCTGCTTAAGAAAATCATTTTCATACAAAAACTTTATGGAGAAAGTACTCTTATATCTCTCTCTCACCACGTTCATCAATACCTCTATCAGCTTCTACAATTTTACCCCCAGAAATTCCATCAACATTTGTCCCAGGCGAACTAAATTTTCCGATATTAATATATCGTGCAAATCGGGATGTTCTTAACTCTCCAACACTTTCTAAAGATGGTGCATCTACTCTTCTCAAAAACTCATTGCTGTCCCCAATTTTCAGCACTCCATCTACAGAACGAAGAGCGTCTACAATTAATTGAGAATCAATGCCTATCACCACCAAATTTCCTGTTCTTTCAGACCATTTCCCCTGGCCTCTATTGATACGTTGTAATTTTGGAGTATAAAGCTTTGCTGAGTCCACATATATATTTCCCGTAAATACTTCTAAAGAGGGCAATTCTAGAGTTGATCCAGGAAGAACTACTATCTCTGGAACACTCTCATTATTTTCTCTAGTAAAATTAACGAGATTGTTCAAATGAACTTTGCCACCTCGATCTACCACTATACTGCTGCTATACGGATACTTTAAATCATTATTTGTTTTTACTTCTGTACCTGTCTCTATTAGTGTTCCTCTAACAACAATGACACCTCTAAATTTACCTATACTCTGTGCAACTATTTTTCCTTGGATCCCTTCTACACGTACGCTTTCAACTTCTTGCATAACTCCTAATTCTACTTCTCCATGATAGACACATATTTCTTTTGCTCTTCTCAGATTTTTAGCAACCAGCTTGCCTCCATTTAATATTATTTTACCTGTTACTTCCTGAAGCTTGTCAAGTCTTACATCTGCGCGGCTTATTTCTAGATTTCCTTCAATTATACTTGCTCTGCTTACATGGGAAAAATCTTCATCTTGAGCAGAATTGATATAAAAAGTATTATTCATGATATTTCTCACGCCTCAAATTTGTATAATATGGCTTACTGCTTAAATTCTATCAGTTAAACCAAAGGAAATCACGTTAAGTTTTTGTTACATTCATTCCCGCGTGGCGACAGGATTGACATCTATTATGACAAATGCTATAGTTGTAAGTGTAAAATCTTGTTATAAACAATGGAGAAAACCCCATGTCCGATAGAATAAATGCCAGGCTTCCTGAGCCTCTCGCGGCGCACGTGGCACGCATAGTCGGGCCGAAGGGTTTTTATGAAACGCCAAGCGAATATATCCGAGAATTAATTCGTCGCGATATGGAAAATGAATCTTATAGGATTTACAACGAGATCATACAAGGCTGGCAGGATATTGCTAAAGGCCGTTATTTTGCCGGTAGTGGCGATTTTAAGAAAGACATGGCGGCATTAGAAAAAATGCAGGGCGACGATTGGGCTAATAAGTAATGGCTAAATATTATCTGACCGAAAGAGCGGCGATTCATCTGCGGCAAATCTATAATTATACCGTTGAACGATGGGGCGAGAAACAAGCCGGTATCTATATGCAAAAAATCGTTAAGCATTTTCAGACATTAGCCGCAAAACCGGAAATCGGCAGAAGTCGAAAAGACAATCCAGCTCAATATTTCATGGCTGAAATTGAAAAACACCATGCGATATATAGAAAATTCCGTGGTGGAATCATCGTTGCCGCAGTGCTTCACACCAAACGCGACATCGAAGGAATAATGAACCAGATTGGCTCAGCACTAGCATTTGAGATATCAATAATCGAAGAAAATATAGAAGAAAAATAACCATCAATAACATGAAACGGCCGCGCAAAAGTCATCGCCAGGTTGAAAGGAAAAGCTGCTTAGGATCCTTTAACTCTAGAAGTGCCTGTTTCTCTCTCGTATAGATCTCTTATATCTGGACGAATATCGCTATATTTCGGATTTTTTATAAATAGCTCAATTTCCCGAAGACCACCACCACGAGGGCCTTCTTTAGTCGCATATCTTTTTGTCAAAACTCTTTCATGACCTTCACTATATCCAGGAAAATGGTCACTTCTTAGCATGGTTTCTAAAGTATCAACTTCTGAGGACCCTATAGGTAAAGTGAATCTGAAATATACGACTAATCCATTTTCTCCCATATCCAACACTTCACGATGAGCACCTCGCATAGAATACATTTCTCTCCCAAGCCACTCGACAAAAGATTTTACTTTCTCAGCTTCTGTAATTCTTACTTCATTAGCCATGTTTTCACTCCAAGATTTTTATCTTCGCAGACCTTTATTTTACCGCCCCCCCACAAAAAGTCATGTTAAGTTTTTGTTACAGAGTACGTTTTTTTTGCCGATTTCGACTAAAATAAATCAGAGTGGGTGCCGGTTCTAGCTAGAATTAGAGATTTTTCGTCAATATAATAGATTAATAGCCAATCTGGCTCTATATGACATTCCATGAAATCAGACCAATTTCCGGTCAGTTTATGGTTGCGGTATTTATCTGGGAGCACCGCAGAGCCTAATAACATTTCAACAACAGCCCACAACTTTTTTAGGTTTTTCCCACGCTTCTGCATGGCGCGTAAATCTTTGTCGAATTTCTTTTTACGATATAACTCGCGCACTATTCAAACTCGCGCCTGAGCTCTTCCAAATCGCTTTTTATTAAGCCGCGTCCTTCTTGGATTTCCTGTAATACCTTGCGCGTTGTCCTGTTTGGTATGCGCACATCAAACGGCAATCCTTTCCTCATTATCACTTGCTTTAGAAATACCGTAATTGCCTCAGTCGTAGACATTCCGATTGCCTCCAGCACTTCTTCAGCATCCTGTTTCAATTGCGGCGTGACTCTGGCGCGTATTGTTTCGGTTTTTATGGTTGTATCCATATCTATTTTCTCCTACTGTGCATAGTGTAGCACATGTGGGCTACATTAGCAAGAGAAAGCTCGAAGAACCTGCTAAGTTTTTGTTACAATTAACGAATTTAAATGGTAAAAGGCCATTCTAGGAAAAAAATGACCATATTCTTAAATAACAGTCTGACTAGGCAGAAAGAGGAATTTAAGCCTCTAAAACCGGATACAGTTAGCATGTATGTGTGCGGGCCAACGGTCTATGATCAGCCGCATATCGGCAATGCCCGTGCGGTTGTTGTCTACGACATTTTATATCGACTTCTCAAGAGTTTATACAAAGAAGTTAAATATGTACGCAATATCACAGATGTCGATGATAAGATCATTAAAGCTGCCAAAGAAAATGGTGAGTCGATCGCTAATTTAACCGATCGGATAACTAAGGGTTTTCACGAAGACATGAAGGCACTGAATTGTCTGCCGCCGACCGAGGAGCCGAAGGCGACCACGCACATCCCCGACATGATCAAAATGATCGAAAAACTGATCACAAATGGACATGCTTATGTGGCAGATGGGCACGTGCTATTTTCTGTTAAATCGCTCCAAACACCCCCTCCGAATCGCCCCCTTAATTCCTCCCCCCTTGCGGGGGAGGTTAGGAGGGGGGATGGCGATTCGACTCCCCCGTCAAGGGGGAGTAATATCCCCGTTCAAAGTCCGTGGTATTACGGCCAGCTCTCAGGTAAAAAACTCGATGATCTAATCGCAGGCGCGCGTGTCGAAGTAGAAGGCTATAAAAAAGACCCAGGCGATTTTATTTTATGGAAACCTGCTGATAGTGACGACGACGCATCTTCAGTTTTCGATAGCCCGTGGGGCAAAGGTCGTCCGGGCTGGCATATTGAATGCTCGGCTATGAGCACAAAATATTTAGGCGAAACCTTTGATATTCATGGCGGCGGCGCTGATTTAAAATTCCCGCATCACGAAAATGAAATCGCCCAAAGCATTTGCGCCAATCCAGAAAGTCACTTCGCACGCTATTGGATCCACAACGGTTTTCTGACAGTAAATGGCGAGAAAATGGCCAAATCCGCTGGAAACTTCATCACCGTTCGCGAACTTCTAGATAAAGGCATTAAGGGCGAAGTCATCCGCTATGTTCTCCTCGCTACAAAATATAATGAACCGCTGGATTGGAGTGAGAAAAGACTTGAGGACGCCAAGAAAAATCTTGATAGAGCGTATAATAAATTCGCGACTATACCAGTTAATTCAAAACCAACAATTGAACACCTCAAACCACTTTGTGATGATCTAAATACGCCAGAATTTTTTGCTGCAATTAATTATATTGAAGATGAGTATATGGTTGGTTGTATGAAATTCCTGGGATTCCTAAAACAAGATCCAGAAGAATGGTTCAGAGGCGGCACAGATGCATCAGGCATTGAAGCCAAAATAGCCGCACGCAACGAGGCCAAGAAAGCCAGAAACTTTGCTGAAGCCGACAAAATCCGCGATGAATTAAAGGCCCAGGGCATCATCCTCGAAGACAATAAAGACGGCACAACCTGGCGCAAGGCTTAGTCTTTTACCACACAACTCATTGATTTTCCTTCAAAACAGCTTATAATCAAACCCTTTTCAGATGGCAGAAAGCAGATGACTGAACGCGTTTACATATATGACACTACTCTGCGCGATGGTGCACAAACAAAGGGGGTCGACTTTAGCGTGGTCGACAAGCAGGATATCGCGCGCCGACTTGACGAGTTTGGTATTGATTATATCGAAGGTGGATGGCCGGGCGCAAACCCCACGGACGATGCGTTTTTTGAAAATATGCCGAAATTCAAAAAATCCACGCTTTCAGCTTTTGGCATGACTCGCAAATCTGGCAAGAGCGCAAGCAATGACCCGGGTCTTGCTGCATTAATCAATAGTGGCTCACCTGCTGTTACCATATTCGGCAAATCTTCTGACTTCCAAGTTAAGGAAACGCTTGGCGTTTCGCTAAAAGAAAATTTGAAAATGGTTTCAGAAAGCATTGCTCACCTGAAAAAAAGTGGCAAAGAGGTTTTGTTTGATGCAGAACATTTCTTTGATGGTTATAAAGAAAATCCAAAATACGCGCTCGAGGTGATAAAAGCCGCCTATGATAACGGGGCGCGTTGGGTGGTGCTCTGCGATACGAACGGCGGCACCCTGCCCCACGAAATCGAAGAAATAGTGACCACAGCCAAGAAAGTCGTGCCTGGGAAGAATCTCGGCATTCATTGCCACAACGATACGGAAAATGGCGTAGCCAATGCGCTTGCTGCAGTGCGCGCTGGTGTACGCCAGGTACAAGGCACAATAAACGGCCTCGGCGAACGCTGCGGCAATACAAATCTAACGAGCGTTATACCTAACCTGATAATAAAAATGGGTTTCAAAACCGGCATATCTGAAGAGAAGCTAACTCAACTTACTTATCTCTCGCGCTTTCTTGATGAAAAACTGAACAAGCAGCCAAATAATTATGCACCTTATGTTGGCAAAAATGCCTTTGCTCATAAAGGCGGCGTGCATGCTTCCGCTGTGGCAAAAAATGCCAAATCTTATGAACATATCGAGCCGGAAATGGTTGGTAATTTACGCCAGGTAGTGATGTCAAATCAGGCTGGCAGAGCCAATGTTCTGAGAAATCTGGAAGATGTCGGTATTAAGATTGATCCAAAGGATAAAAAAATCGGTGAGCTGGTAAATAAAGTTAAAGAAATGGAACGCCAGGGCTATTCATACGACGGCGCCAATGCAAGCTTTGAGTTGCTCGCACGCCGCGTTCTGGAAAACGTCCCGCAATATTTCCGTATGGCGCATTTCAAAGTTTTTGATTACCGGAAATGGAGCAGCAAAGGCGAGCTGATGATGGAATCCAAGGCCGTAGCCAATGTTGAAGTGAACGGTGTTGAAATCAAAAAAGTCGCGCGCGGAAACGGCCCGGTGAGCGCGCTTGATAAAGCCATCCACCGCGCTCTTGATAAAATATATCCGGAAATAAAAGGTATTAAACTCGTTGATTACCGTGTGCGCATTATTAACCCTGAACAAGGTACTAGCGCAGTAACTCGGGTTACAATAGAGAGCGAAGATGGAGACGGCAATCGCTGGTCGACCGTTGGTGTTTCGCCAAACGTTATCGATGCATCTTACAACGCACTTCGCGATAGTCTGATGTACAAAATACTTAAGTCAGGCAAAAGAAAATGAGCCTCCCTGCTATAATATTGGTCGAGCCACAGCTCGGCGAAAATATTGGTGCCGTTGCCCGCATCATGGCAAATTTTGGCCTGTCCGATTTGCGTCTGGTTGCTCCGCGCGATGGCTGGCCGAATCCAAAAGCAGAAGAAATGGCTGCTGGCGGAATCGCCATAGTTAACAACGCAAGAATATTTCCCTCGCTGGAAGAAGCAATAGCCGATTTGCAATATGTCGTAGCCACTAGCGCCCGTCAAATCCGTGATATGGAAGTAAGAAGCCTGGCTCCGCGCGAATCGATTGCCAATATTCCTGAAGATTTTGCTACTGGAATTATGTTCGGCCGCGAAAGAATCGGCCTGACAAATGATGAGATAACTTTTGCCGATTCTCTTGTTTCAATACCAGTATCAAAAGATT
>ERZ1066140.207-NODE-207-length-12519-cov-4.709243_pt1 | contig 12519 bp, 17 predicted proteins | sample MGYA00382787_ERZ1066140 | MGnify/ENA primary metagenome ERZ1066140 (study PRJEB33369, sample SAMEA5778370) | biofilm metagenome | biome: Industrial cooling water; feature: Water cooling tower basin; material: Biofilm | place: United Arab Emirates | collected...
TTGCGCCAGCATTTTCTCCACGTCGATGTGGTGCTTGGCTTCGGCCTCTATCTCAGCAAGCGGTATCGGCGCAGGTAATTTCGGAGGTTCATTGGCAATCGTAAGTAACCGCTCCAGGCGGTAAAGCCGTTGCTTACGTTCCCGCAGCTCACCTTCGATGGAGGCTTTGAGCCTTCCAGGGCGCGGGAAAAAGTCGCAGCGCGGATCAGGATCGTTGCGATAGCGCGCACAGGCCTTCTGAATCAGGTCATGCGGAAATCCTGCCAGATCCGAGAGTGCATCATGCAGCATGAGCTTATAATCCCGAACGTCACGGCTTGGCATGGGACACCAGACGGAAAGCCGCTTCAGCTCAAAACCGATATGCTCATCGGAGGCAGGTTCCACCATGCGCCGTGCCAGCTCCGTTGCGCTAACCAGCTCGCGGTATTCATCGCTGCCAAGGCGGATAGTTGGAATCGGGCGGATGGAAGTGGTGGTATTCAGCCCTTGGGATTCTGCCTTGCGCCGATCAATCGCGCCCGTGGCCGTCAGCGGATAGCGGCATGACCAGTCGATGTCATTTGCGTTCAGATACGACTTCAACCAGTGCTTCAGTAAACGCGTCATGGCCGCTTCGAGGTCTTGGCTCTCGCGGTGGATGGTGGTGACTTGCTGGGTCATGGGTTATCTCCTGTGTTTGGTGGTTGTGGTAGTACGCCCGATCTTTGACAGCATCCGGGATGGCTGTTCGGAAGTACGCAAGGCTGCTGATCGGGTGTTTGTCCTTGCGTTTGAACACATGCAGATGTTTGAGAAACACCTGCCGGCACAATTCGATATCGGCTCCTGCTTTCAGGAATTCGCGTGAATGGGCGGAGTCATCGCCATGCGGCCACGGTCTTCGCATATTCTCGCCGTACACTTCAGCAATGCAGTCATCGAAGAGCTTGATGATGTCTGTCACTGGCTTCGCACGCGCAGCTTCAGGGGAGATGATTTCATCCTCTTCTGATTCTGGAATATGGATTATGGCTTCTGGACTCTGGCCTCTGGCATCTGACGCATGCGCGTGAGGGTTATCCATGCCCTTATCGGGTGGGATATCCTCGTTTGGTAATGTGGGGTTATCGTCTGGCTTAACCCCTTGCGTATCCTTTGGGATAACGGGGGGGTTAACCCCCCTCTTAACCGTGGGGTTATGGGGTGGGTTAACCTTACGGTTATCCTTTGCTTTCGGTGTTTTTCCAAGTTTAGGATTGCCGCCCATCGAGCCAAATTTACGGCCTTCCTCGCTCACCAGATAATCGCGCACCATGCGCCGTGAGAAAATCACGCCGTTATGATCGCGGCTGAACACACCCGCCTGTTCGAGTTCATTCATGCAGGTACGAATACTTGCAGGGGTGGATGCCGTTAGGCGTGCCAGCTGGTCATCATTGGGAGGATTGCCACGAATGAGCAGATGCCCATAGGGTTCCGACTGGTGCATGAGTGCCAGCAGCTCGATCCACAGCCCGCGCGCGGCAAGGCTGCATATCCGAAGCGACGAGTCGGCTTGCCAATCCGTTGGAAAGAATTTGAACCAAGGGCGTTTGCTGTCTGGCTGTGAGGGCATGTTATCCCTCCAGATCAAGATCAAGCGTCGGCGGTTCTATGCGTCCAAGCGTTGATAAGTGGTTGAATGCGTGGTCGAGCCAATCCTTAAAGCTCTGGCGGTTACTAAATCCGAACATCTCAAGGACGATTTCGATTCCCGCACGATTGATGAGTGGCAGGTGATACATGCCGGAAAGTGATTCCAGCACCGCCTGTGAGAGATATGGACGCAGCGTGATGCGCCTGAGAATGGCGGATGGTTCTGTCAATTCGAGGATTGCGCATAAATCACCGATCACTGCCCAGGGCTTGCCAAAGCGGTCGATGACAACGCGCAGCTTTTGCCCTTCATACTCCAGATAAAGCAATGGGTTTTTGGAAGGCGATAGTTCAAGTCGTGCTAAATCGTGCATGGCGTTTCCTCATCGTTGGGTTGAACCGCCACTAAAGGGGTGGACATTGCCTTGGTCGGTGGTGGAGCTGCGGAGCCACTTCCTTTCCACATCGAGCACACCGTCAGTGCCGTGCAGCGGGTATCGAATGATGGCTTTTTTACTGGCCTGTACTTTCATGAACACGGGAGGTTTGCCCTCAAGCCGCCATTTTTCGAGGGCTTTCATAGTCACTTGCCAGCGTTCGCAGAGTTGCTCAGGAGTCAGGTAGGTTTCACCAAAGCCCTCGCGCTTGAGGCATTGCTTCACGCCTTCAGTGATGAGTGCCTGTAGCTCTTCTTTGTTTCTCATGGTTTCCTCCTGCGGCGGGAGGCTTTTCTGTGCTCTGCTTCGATGCGCTCAAGAAAGGATTCAAACAGCGCCAGCTTTTCGTAGTCAGGATCGAGCTCACGCTTCACCCAGCGCACGTAATCGAGGGCGGATATGTCCAACTCTAGGCACACATCCGCAAGGTTGCGGCCAATCGCTGATAGCCGCTGCTGGAGGGATTGGAATTTCTGAGCCTCCATTTCGGTGAGGATTTCATCCATGCGCCCGATGGTGGCGATCAGACCACTATTATGGCCGTTCACCCACCGTGAAAAGGTGGAGGGAGCAACGCCTGTGCGCGCACACAGCTCGTTGATACTGACACCGACGAACTTGGCGCGCAGGCGGATGATTTCGTACACCCTGCGCTCCAAGGCACTGATATTCTTAGGAATCCGTAAATCACTCATAGTTGCCGCCCTGTTACTTCGTTGCATTTATCCGCAAAGATGCAAACAAAGTAACAAGCGGTCAAGAGGAAACTTGCAAAGGAATAACAGCTATAGTAATCTGTAGGAATATGAAGGAAGCCAAAGGGCTAAAAAAGTTTGCGAACATGCAAACACCCTGAGCTTCATACAAGGAAGTAACAAGAGCATGATGTCTGCCAAGCAACTAAGGGACGCGCAAAAAAACTGGCTGGAGGAAATTCAGCGGCGGTCGGGTGACAACTTCACCCAGATGACGGAGGCGTGCAATCTCTATGCGGAGAAGACAAAGCAGCGCCCCGTGGGGAAGGATACGCTGCGCCACTTCTTCTATAACTACAAGGATGCCAGCAAAGCGGAAAGCCGCGTGCTGTCCGACCGCGTGGTGTTCATGCTCTATAAAGCCTATGGGTTGGAGCCGAGCTTTGCTCCCGATATGCTTTACCGTATGGAAGATGATAAGGCCGACATCTCGGAATATGCCAAGCTGTGTAAACAATATATCACCGATGTTTCGCTGGCGCAGGGCATTTACCGCACCGATGTTGCCAAAAGCGCTGGGATTTCTGACGGGGATTTGAGCCGCCTCTTTAACGATAAACTGCCAAAAGGCTTGCCCCTCAAGAAGCTGGAAGCAATTAAGGAAAAGCATAAGGTTAACTTTCCGCCGAGGTTGCGCAGCCATTTAGAGGCGAAGTCCGACACCCGATCCGAGCTTCCGCTGGTGGGGTATGTATCGCTGAAATCGAGCGATCAGATCTGGCTGCTAAATGAGCGTGAGCAGCGCAAGATTCCTGTGCCGGACGGAATGGATGCCAAGCGCGGCAGAGCGATTGAGCTGCGCGGTCCCACGATCAGCGCCTTCGTGAAGGACGGCATGGTGCTTTATTACCATGAGCCAACCAAAGGGGTGACGGAAGATTGCCTAGACCAGACCTGCTTTGTGGAGCTGGAGGATGGAACGCTTTGCATCAAGCTCATCGAGCGCAGCAATCGTGACGGATTCTACCGGCTGCACTCACTGATTGATGGGGCAATCCAGGAATCAAAAATCAAGCGTGCGGCTAAAATTGAATTGATCCGCCAGTAACCCTTCCAGACGCTGCTTCATTCTGCATCACGGCGCTTTATGCGACGCGTGAGCGATTTCCTGTTGACGGTATTCCTTTATTTTGCAAGTATGCCTATATGCAAAAGAGTAACACCTTGCGCAACCAAAACTACCACAACCACCAAAACCAAAACGGAAACCATCATGAGCGTGCATACCAAAGCACCCCTCCTACCATTGCCAGACGAGCCACTGCCCGAAGCCGAACCTGAAATAAGGATTGAACGGCAAGGACATAAGCTCATCGCAGAGGGCGAATTCGTCCACGAGCTATCGTATTTTGCTCGCGGCGATTCCGATGATGGCAATGGAGGACTCCATGCCAGAGCTATGGTTTAACGCTTGGGAAAAAGCAGCACCCCACCCGATAACAGGTAAACCCGCGCGCGAGGTTCGCATCGAAAGCGAGGCACTCGCTTCCTACGATGATGCCATGCAGGAGCTGGAAGATTACGCCGACAGCTGGCGGCGGCATGGCTTTAATTACTACGGCACGTATCAGCACACGCTGGATGCCAAAGGCAAAAACGCTGGCATCACGTTTCATGATGACTTGATGGACGATCTCGAAGCGTGGATCCGCGAAAAAGAAGCGGATGCAAAGGCATATCGTGAAGCCGCCACTTTATCAGCGCATCAGCTCTGTGATGTAGGGAGGCGCGCATGGTAGTGAGCACACTATCCCTTAAGCCCACGCTGCAATCGCAGTATCCAGCCTCCACAGTGCTGATCTGCCCTGAATGCGGCGGGGATATGATTCTGCGCAAGAGCTCGAAGTTCCCAAAGCCATTTTACGGCTGCACGCACTACCCGATGTGCCGCGCCACGCACGGCGCGCACCCCGATGGCGCACCACTTGGCATACCTGCCAATGCTGAAACCAAACGCTGGCGCATTGCCGCGCATGCCGCTCTCGATCCGCTCTGGGGGCGTGACGATGACAGCTTGCATCAGGTGATAAAGAAGCGTTACCGCCATGCGGTCTATGATTGGCTGGCCTATGTCCTTCAAATCAAGGATGCCAAGCGCGATTGCCATATCGCCCGATTCGACATCCACCGCTGCCAGCAGGTGATTGAAGTCTGCAAGGGTGTGACCCGTGAGCAGATTCTGAACTGGCATCAGGCTCGATTCCAGAAGCAAAAGCCAAAACGGAAACGGAGGCCGCCACGTTATGCTCACTACTGAGAAAACCGTCATCCGCTCTTCTGGCTTGCCGTCTTATGCGGATTGCCCACGGCGTGCAGCGACGAAATTTCTATGGGATGAGCTGATAAAGGCTGGATATGAGCTGCGCGAAACACCGCAAGGCATTGGCGCGGCGCTCGGTAGCAGCACCCATGCCTCCGCAGCCTATTCGCTGAATAGCAAAATCTACGATGGAAATATAGGCAGTGAAGACAGTGCGCTCGATCTGGCGTTTGAAACCTTCAATGAAATCAGTCGCACTGAGGGCATTGTCTATGACGGCACCACGCCCACTTATGACCGAGCCGAGCTTCAGCTAAAAACGCTGGTGCGCTCTTACCGTGTGCAGGTTGCACCTGTCATTGAGCCTGTCGAAGTGGAGATCCGCCTAGAAGCTGATATTGGCGGGGGATTCATCCTGTCAGGTCAGTTTGACGTGCGCGAAGCAATCACCATCCGCGACCTGAAAACGGGTGCGGCCAGCCGCGCCAACATCTCGCAGTATGGGGCGTATGCGCTTTTGTGCTCGGTGCATCAGCGCACCGTTGAGCGCATCATCGAAGACTACCTGCCGCGCAAGCGTGAACCAGAGGTCGAGTTTTTTGAATATGACGTTGGTGCCGCCACGAAAGCCGCGCGCGCCATTTTGAAACGCATCAAGGACGATACGGCAGCGTTCCGCGCAAGCGGTGAACCCACGTCCTTTATCGCCAACCCGCAATCCATGCTGTGCTCCGATCGGTACTGCCCCGCTTGGGGAACAGCATTTTGCCGTGAACACAAAGTGAAAGGAGAATGACGATGAATCAGAAAACCGAAACCGAACCGCACGTTCAGGGGCTGCTATCGCTCTTGAATGAGGGTTGGGTCAAAGACCGCTTCAAGGCACTGGCCAAAGAGCATTTAACCGCCGAGCGCATGTTGTTTCTAGCGATAGAGTGTGTCCGAAACAATCCTGCGCTGGGTGAATGCGACCATTTGAGCGTGCTTGGCGCGTTCATTACGGCGCAGTCACTGGGCTTGGAGCCAAACACGCCGCTCGGCCATGCCTATCTGATACCCTACAAAGGCTGGACAAAAGACGATCAGGGCAACTGGAAACAAAAGCAAGCTGAGTGCAGTTTTCAGATTGGCTATCGGGGTTTCGCCCAGCTCTTTCACCGCACCGGCAAGGTCGTGACCTTCTGCGCGCGTGCTATCCGCGAGAACGATACCTTCCACCATGAAGAAGGCACGAACATGGTGGTGCGCTACAGCAAAGCCCTGCAATCAAGGGGCAAAGTCATCGGTTCATTCTGCCATATCAATAAGCTCAATGGTGGGCAGGATTTTGAACTGCTGACGCTCGAAGACATCGAGCAGGTTCGCAGCACCTCCGAAACCTACAAGTCATTGGTGAAGAGCGTCGAACAGGCGGAGAAGAAAAACAACAAGGTGGAACTCGATAAAGCCAAGGCAAAACTCGCTGATACGCCGTGGGTGAAGTGGGAAGACATCATGTGCGCGAAGCCAGCTATCAAGCGGCTGGCGAAAGTGAGTGATCTCGATACGCAGGTCAGCATCGCCGCTGAAATCGATAGCCTTTCAGATGTTGGGCAAGCAGATTTCAAAGCCGTGGTGGATGCAAAAGACGAGCATGAAGTCTTCGATGCTTTCTCTGCGCAGCAACAGCGCGCGGCACTCCCGCAGCCCAGCGATAAGCCCATTCCGACGCTCGATTTAGGTGGCAAGCCTGAAGCGCAGCCCGCTCCCAGTAAATCCAACGGCACCAACCAAAAGCAGCCATTGGCACAACCTGACGGCCCACCGCCAGGACATCCCGCATCATTCAACTATGGAGGTTTCTAATGATTAACGTCACGATTCACAATTTTCGCAAAGTTCAGGAAGCGAGCTTTGACATTGCGCCCATTGCGTTGCTGGTTGGCGAAAACGAAAACGGCAAGTCCAGCATCGCGCAAGCGGTAGCACTTGCATCCGCGCAGCAGCCTTTGCCAAAAAACATCGCCAAGAAGGACGCGAAGCAGCTGGTCAATGATCTGGCAAAAAGCGGCAAGGTCATGCTGTCACAGGGCGGCGTAACCTCTGAAATATCATGGCCACTGGCGGAATTCAAAACCACCGGCCAAGGCAAGCCGATCACGGCTTCTGAGTTTGCCGTAGGGCTTCGCACGATATTCCAGCTCTCCGCAGCCGAGCGCGTTGCCTATTTCATCCGTTTGCTGAAAGCAGAACCCACGCTCAAGGATTTGCAGCTTGTATTGCCAAAGAGCCTTGATCCGAAGCTGGAAGAAATCTGGAAGCAGATTCAGGAATCAGGGTGGGAAGAAGCACATTCCACGGCAAAAAGCGAAGAAGCAGAGCTGACAGGTAAGTGGAAGCACATCACGGGGGAATCCCGCTGGAATGTATCCACCGCTGGCGACTGGCGACCCGCCGCATGGGAGCCTGAGCTGGAGCGTGCTGATCGTTCACAGCTGGAGATAGAATTTGCCGAGTGCAACAAAGCGTTTGAAGATGCGCTCAAGTCGGAGGGTGCGATTGCATTTGACCGCTCACAGCTTGAAGCACAGGCGGCAAAAATCGATGAAAGCACTCAGGCGGTTTCCACTGCAACAACTGCACTGGCTGATGCTGAGGCCTCACTGCGACAGCTTTCACAACAGCTTGCGGCGATACCTACCGCTGACGGCCATACGCTAAACTGCCCTGAGTGCGGCACCGAGTTGATGCTTCAAGCCTCTGACGATCTGCTTGGCGAAAAGCAACTGGTGCGCGCCGCGCAGCAGACACCTGAGCAACAGGAAGAATATCATCGTTTAGGCAAGGCACTGAAAGATGCCGCCAGCGCGGTGAATCAGGCGAAAGAAAAACTGGTCGTCGCACAGCATCAGCTTAAAGCCTCGCAGGATGCCAAGGCGAAGCTGGAATCCATCACCGTAGTGCCGATTGCCGAGCAGGATTCAGGCTCTGCGAAAAAGTCATTGGAACGTGCAGAACGTCGGCTGGATATGTTCAACGCAGTGCAACGTGCACGCGCCACCTACGAATCCATCCTGACACAAAAGGAACTGGTTGCTGCGCTTCACCAAAACGGAGTGCGCAAGGCAAAGCTCGACGAGCAGCTGAAGGCCTTCAACGATCAGGTGCTGAAGCCTCTATCGAATATGCTTAACAGCGAAGTGGTGTGGCTGGATGGTGATTTGAATCCTTGGCGCGGCAACCGCCCGTATCACCTACTGTCACGCTCCGCCCGATATGCCGTGCGCGTGTTGCTGCAAGTCGCCATTGCCAAGGCCGATCAGTCCGACCTCATGGTGATTGATGACATGGATGAAATCAATGACCGCAGAAATCGCGGTTGCCTGATGTCGATGATTATCTCGTCTGGCATCCCCGCGCTGGTCTGCATGGCCAAACGCCCCGAAGAAAACGCTCCCGATCTCGCCGCAAAAGAAGCCGGCAACACCTACGCTGTCATCGAAGGCAAGGTGCATGACCTTTCAGCAATGCAGGGACAGGAAGCGCAGGTGGCATAAGTATAAAAAAAGGAACTGCACATGGAAGAAACTACCACAACCAACCAACCGAAAAGACAAAAGCTCACAAAATCCATAGTTGATAACGCGCAAATTCTGGATAGGCGATACCATATTTACGATTCAGACATCCCAGGGTTCTCGGTAAAAATCGAGCCAAGTGGATCAAAAATCTATGTTTTGGATTATCGCTCTGGTGCTGGCGGCAGGGATGCGCCGAAGAAGCGCGTTAAAATAGGAAAGCATGGTGCTCTTACTGTTGAACAGGCAAGGGTCATCGCAAAAGAGTATTATGCCAAAATCGCACTTGGTGATGACCCTGCCGATCAGCGCCAAGCGGAAAGAGGCAAGACATTACTCAAGGATTTTCAGGAGCGATATGTTAATGAATACATCATCCATCATAACAAGCCTTCTACGGTTACAGGCAAAAAGGAAGTTTTGAGAACTCTGATAATGCCGCACTTCAGAAATCATGCGATGGAAGATATTACGCGTAAAGATGTACAGGAATGGCATGGCAAGCTCCACAAGTCACCGATCATCGCAAACCGTGCGCTTGCTTGTATATCTCACATGATGAGTGTTGCAGAGGATTGGGGAATTCGTCAGCCAAATAGCAACCCGTGTCTTGGCATTAAACGCTACAAAGAAAATAAGCGCGACCGCTATCTCAATGAGAGCGAATTACGCAAGCTGATAGAAACCATCAACCAATGCGAAGAGGAAGGCACAGAAGAACGCAGCATGATGATTTTCTTTCGTCTGCTCATCTATACAGGTGCACGCCAAGGCGAGTTGCTGACTGCAAAATGGGATTACGTCAATTACGACGAGAATACTCTCGACCTTCCTGATTCCAAAACGGGGAAGAAGAAAATTAACTTATCGCCATTGGCCATTTCAGAAATTGGGAAGTTAGAGCGTGTGGTTGGAAATCCTTACCTTTTCCCAGGCTATTTTGTAGGTGTGAAGGAGAAGCTGGGAAGGCATCACTCGCCGCCAAACGAGATGTGGCACCGTGTCCTTAAACGTGCTGGTATTACGAATCTGCGTAAGCATGATTTGCGTCATGCCTTCGCGTCGTTTGCAATTATGGCTGGATTAACGCTAGAAGAGATTGGTCAGCTTCTTGGTCACCTAACACCGCAAACTACGAAGCGGTATTCGCATCTGGTTGATTCTCATCGCAAGAAAATCTCTGATGCTGTTGGCATGAAGATTAGTGCCATATTGGAAAGAAAAGATGAGACGGTCATCAATCTGGATGAACGTCGTGAAAACATCAAAAAGTGATCTGATAGAATCGTTCGACAGAAAAATCTTCCACGTCTTCCAGTCGGCACATAGTCGGCACGGTGGATAGAAACTCCTATCGAACTAAATGGAACTGTAGTAATGCCTGATTTTACGAACACCTTGAAAAATCTTGTCTTATAGTGGATTGTAGGGTTATATAGTGCATCAACGGGATGCCTCTATGTCTGACTCAAAATCCGGTGGCCTTTAAAGCCGTGTTGGTTCGAGTCCGACCAGGGGCACCACGCTTCGCCCCGATGGGGCTACGCGTGGCGCAGCCACGGGAGCACCATCGACTTGGGCGAAGCAGCTGTGCCTTGCGAAGCCACTTAGCGTAGCGAGGTGCCCGGCATAGCCCGCAGGGCGACGACGGGCTGATGGTTTATTTTCTTCCGAGGGGTGACGCCAGCCACATAAACATTCAGGTAATAAAAATGAGCGAAGAATTTAAAGTAAGAGACAGTAACGGCAATCTGTTGAATGATGGTGATAGTGTTATGGTAATTAAGGACCTGCCGGTGAAAGGCACGTCGGTTACTCTTAAGCGCGGCACTATGATAAAAAACATCCGCCTGGTTGAAGATGACGAAGAGCATATTGAATGCAATGCTGAGAAGGTCAAAGGTTTGGTGCTGAAAACCTGCTTCCTGAAAAAGGCATAAAGCATCATTTTCCCAAGAAAATAATAAAAACCTAAAAAACAAACTTCCGGACATTTGAAAATCTGATGTAACTGTTAGTTTAGATTCCGTGTGAGACAAAGACTCGGCTCTGGTTCTAAATTTCCGATACTCAATTTGCACGAAATCGGATAGAAATTAAGCAAATCAAATAGATGAGCTGTTGTGGCAATATGAGTAATGATTTATCCCAAAAGTTTCTAAGAAAGTGGCAAGTGCTTGCGGCTAATCTTGGTTTAGATGATTCAAAATTAAAAGAAATTGGTGACTATTTGCACGCCCAATATTCAGGAGTCGATAGGCATTACCATAATGTTAACCATATCGTTTCTATGCTTGATGGTTTTGAATCCTTGAAAACTAAATTTGAGCAACCTGCCGCTGCTGAACTTGCAATCTTTTTCCATGATGTAATTTATGATTCTGCTCGCTCTGATAATGAAGAGAAAAGCGCCATTAAAATGAAAGAACTACTTTCGGGGAAAGTAGATGGCGAAATATTGGATGCTGCTGCCTTAAGTATTGAAGCAACCAAAAAACACGCAGCTACAACGAATCAAGATACAAACCTCTTAATTGATTTGGATATGGCTATTTTAGGACAGCCATGGGTGGTATATGAGCGATATGCCAAAGGCGTAATGCAGGAGTATCTGCCGGTGTATGGCGAGGAAGAATACAGGCAAGGCCGTCAGAAATTATTTCTTGAGCCAACAATAGCTCATGGCGATATTTTTCTAACGGACAATTTTAAATATTTAAACCAACCGGCGATTCGCAATATGCAACGGGAGGTCGAGATTCTAAAATCCGGCAAATCATTCGTTGGTTAGGATATTGTTCAATTTAATAAACCTCCATTTAAGTCATTGAATAATAGTGTTTATGGAAGATTTAGAGGAGTTGTATAATCCATAGAACTATATTTAATGTTGTCAATAGATAGCAATTATTGGTATAATTAGCTATGGTATAATTATAGGAGATTTACTATGAGCTATGCAGTTGGCGATCATTTTGACAAATTTATTCGTGAGCAAGTTTCCCAAGGCAGATACAACAACGCAAGCGAGGTAGTCCGGGAAGGTTTACGCCTGGTTGAAGAGCGTGAAGTTAAACTCAAATTACTACGCGAGCATGTAAGTAAGGCTATCGAAAATGGTGGCGATTATAGCGATGATGCCATAGCAGAAATTCTAGCCTCAGATTAATTCAGTATGTACAAACTCCGATATCTAGAACAAGCCAAAAATGATCTTGTTCAGATCAAGCACTATATTGCTAAGGAATCGGGGAGTGTTGGCATAGGTCTAAATTTCACGGAAAAGCTTAGGCAGCAATGCAGAGGGTTGGCAGCAACTTCTGGGATGATCGGTCAGGCACGGCCTGAACTTGGCAAAGAAATCCGAAGTTTTCCTTATGGTAATTATGTAATATTATTCAGATACAATGACGATTATCTTGATGTAATTACGATTGTCGAAGGCCATCGCGATATTCAAAAATTATTACAATAAAGGTATTTATGAAAAAATATTTATTCTGGCCATCGTTATCATTAAATCTAGTTCTTCTACTGTTTTTATTTGTTATTAACATGTCCCATAATTTCATAGATGAAGATAGCACATACGTCGATAATATTCGCTTAGAGGATACTAAAATGTTGGAAGCTTTGCTTGTCGGGCGTATTTCTAAGAAAGAAACTTTAAATATTTTAGAAAGTAAATTTAGTGAGGAAGATTTTTTTGACAAGCCGCAAGATAATGGAGTAGGGGTGGGCAGTTTATTTTTAGTTTTTGATGATAAGGAAATTTTATCAAAAATTGAAACGCATGATTTTTTAAGTGGTCCGTGAATGCACAAAGCCATTCTGCATAATCTATAAACAAAAAATAAAATTTTTTAAAAACACACTTCCGGACATGTGAAATC
>ERZ1066140.211-NODE-211-length-12373-cov-7.016399_pt1 | contig 12373 bp, 9 predicted proteins | sample MGYA00382787_ERZ1066140 | MGnify/ENA primary metagenome ERZ1066140 (study PRJEB33369, sample SAMEA5778370) | biofilm metagenome | biome: Industrial cooling water; feature: Water cooling tower basin; material: Biofilm | place: United Arab Emirates | collected...
CATCCAAAGTGTTTGAAATGCTGGAGATGACGGGTGTGGTAAAGTTTAAAGTAGAAGGAAAAAAAGTAATAGTAATGCCTAAGTAAACCAAAACAGGTTAGCAAAAAAACGCCCCGGGTTAGGAGCCGGAGCGTAACAGATAGCTAACCTTCAAAATAAATGTCAGGGAAAGACAGATTATTTATTGATTAACTAAACCAAACAAAGTTATGCTTTTAAAAGCTCTTTGTGTTCAACCGTATTGTGTACGGAGTGCACTCATCAAAACGCTGTTAGTTATGAAGTTCTCAGCCATTTTTATCCTGGCGGCTTGTTTGCAGGTTTCAGCAAAGACTGATGCGCAAATAACGGTGACTGCTAAAAATGCAACCCTCAGGGAAGTGTTTAAGCAATTGCAGCAGCAAACCGGTTATGATTTTCTGTACAGCAGTGATCTGTTGAAACAGGCAGGCAGGGTAACTGTTGATGTAAAAAATGTAAGTCTTGAAACAGCCTTGCAGCAATGTTTAAAAGACAAGCAGCTTACGTATTCAATTGTTGACAGAACGATTATCATTAAACCGGCTCCGCAGTTGAACACTGAAGCAGCATTGCCACCCCCGCCTATTGAAGTAAGAGGCAGAGTGGTAAATGAAAAAGGAGAACCGGTAGAAGGTGTTACCGTTACAGTGAAAGGCTCTGCGAAAGCAACCGCTACAGATGCTAATGGTGTGTTTGTTTTAACGGAAATCAAAAGCAGTGATGTGCTGGTGTTTACCGGTGTGCAGATAGAAACAGCCGAAGTAAAAGTAAACAACCGCACTATCCTTGAAGTAACACTCAAAGATAAAATCACAACCATACAGGAAGTAACTGTAAGCACCGGTTATCAAACTATTTCAAAGGAACGCAGTGCAGGTTCTTTTGCAAAAGCTGATTTAAGTATTGTACGGGATCGTTCTGTAAGTATGAATGTATTGCAACGGTTGGATGGATTGATTCCCGGCTTAACCATTAACAATGCACCCGGCTCTGAGCAGGTACTCATCCGTGGTTTAAGTTCAGTAAATGGAACCAGAGCACCGCTGTATGTAGTGGATGGTATTCCGCTCAATGATCTCAACAGCATCAACCCACAGGATGTAAGTGATGTTACCGTATTGAAAGATGCTACTGCTGCTTCCATCTGGGGCTCACGTGCTTCTAATGGTGTAATTGTGTTCACTACCCGTAAAGGAGCTGTATCAGATAAATTAAGAATACAGTATGATGGTTTTGTAAACTTCCAGGGCAGGCCTGATCTGAATTATATTCCTACGATGAACAGCCGGGAGTTTATTCAAACGGCTCGGGAAGTATTTGATCCGGTTGCTTTTCCCTGGAATAATGTATCAGGTTATGTAAACATTGCATCAGTTGGTGTGCCACCGCATGAAATGATTTTGTACAATCAATCACGTGGACTTATATCACCGGCACAAGCCAATCAAAGCCTGGATAGTCTGGCGAATATTAACAACAGAGATCAGATAAGTGATTTATGGTACCGTAATGCCGTGTTGATGAATCATACCGTTTCCTTATCCGGTGGCACTAAAGCTTATTCATTTTATGGTTCGCTGGCTTATACCAATACACAATCCAACAGGCCGGGTGAGCAAAACAATACTTATAAAGTAAACCTTCGCCAGGATTTTAACCTGCACAAATACATACAGGCTTATCTGATTACTGACTTAACCAATAATGTAACATCTGCTAAAAGAACGATCAATATTGATAACCGTTTTTATCCTTACCAGTTGTTTAAAGACGATGCAGGCAATTCTCTTTCCATGCCCTATATGGCTACGCTTACTGATTCTACACGTATTGCTTATGAAAACCGCAGTAAGATCAGTCTTGATTATAATCCTATGAATGAGTTTGATTATGGCTATACAAAAATCGATGCTTTACTTAACAGGATCATTTCCGGAGTTACTGTAAAATTATTACCCGGTTTACGTTTTGAAGGTACCTATGGTTATATCAAAGGATCGAATAACACAACTTCTTTTGTTGATGAAAAAAGTCATTTGGTGCGCCAGGAGTTAGTGCAGTTTACGGTCGCTGCTACACCATCAGCTACACCTGTTTATTATTTACCTACAACAGGTGGACGTTATACGGTTAACAATACCAATCAACGGAACTGGACAATACGTAATCAAATGCAGTTTGATCAGTCATGGAACAAACGCAAACATCAACTCACTGCATTATTGGGGCAGGAAGCACAGGAGCAATTCTCAACCTTTACTGCTACTACACTTCGTGGTTATAATGAAACTTTACAAACCTATGCGGCTATTGATTATTTAACGCTGGGCACTACAGGAGTGGCATCACCCGTTATGGCGAACAACACCAACCGGAGTATTTTAAACAATGATGTGTTCCGTAAAACAGAACAGCAGATCCGCTTTACTTCTTATTATGCCAATGCAGGTTATACTTATAACAGGAAGTATTCAATAAACGCCAGCTGGCGTATTGATCAGAGTAATTTATTTGGTATTGATAAAGCTGCACAAAACAAACCGGTATGGAGTGTGGGTGGAAAATGGTTGTTGAGCGAAGAGAATTTTATGAAAAGCTTCAAAAGCATCAATCGCCTGGCCTTGCGTGCTACCTATGGTGTTACCGGTAATGCACCTACGCCCGGTACAGCATCATCCTATGATATTTTAGTTGCTTCCATGAGTAATTTTTTACCGGGTGGTACAGGTGTTCGTATCTCCACACCGGGTAATACCAAGCTTACTTGGGAAAGTACCAACATCATCAACCTTGGCGCTGATGTTACAGTACTGAACAACCGTTTAAGTGGTTCAATAGATGTGTATTGGAAAAAAACACAAAATCTTATTGGTGTACAGGTGGTAAACAGTTTCACCGGTTACGCAACCATTACCGGCAACTTTGGCGATTTAAAGAACAGGGGCGTTGAACTCAGTATTACTTCTGTGAATGTAGAGAAGAAAAACTTTTCATGGACGACGGTATTGAATATGGCGTACAATAAAAACATCATCACCAATCTTGTTACAGCCTCTCCTGTTTCAACAGGAGCTTTAAAAATCAGCCAGCGTTTTCTTACAGGATATTCTGCCTTTTCTGTATTTGCTTACAACTATGCAGGGTTGGATACACAAGGCGATCCTATGATTCAATTGGCAGATAAAACCGTTACCAAAACAAGAAATATTTCACTTCCCGGTGATGTATTGTTTATGGGAACCTATCAACCTGTTTGGAGCGGCGGCTTATCAAACATCTTCCGTTACAAAAAACTTTCACTCAGTGTAAATGCAATTTATAATATGGGACATGTAATGCGTCGTGATGTACCTTCTTTCTTCACCCCCAACAATTATTCAGGAAGATTGATGCATGGGAATCTTGACTTTCAAAGCGGCAATGCTCATTCTCTTTTCTTAAACCGCTGGCGTCAACCGGGAGATGAAGCGTCTACTGATGTTCCTTCTTTTGTAGCCAATACAGCAACCAGCACGAGCAGAAGGGAGATCATGTATTACCTGCGTGCCCATACCAATGTACTGGATGCTTCTTTTATAAAACTGAGAGATATTACTCTTGCTTGGAGTTTACCAAATGAAGTAAATCAACGTTTGCATACAGAAGGCATCAGTTTACGCATTCAACTTTCCAATGTAATGCTTTGGCGTGCCAATAAATATGGCATCGACCCGGAATTTCATGATGCATTTACAGGAGTTCGGTCCATACGTGCGAACCAGGGCACAATTGCGGTGGGTGCACATATTACCTTTTAACTTTCAAACAACTGATGTATGAAAAAAATAGCAATCATCATAAGCATACTGGCAATAACAACATTGCTGTCCTGCAAAAAAAGTTTTCTGGAAATAGTACCCAGAGGAAACCTGGTGGCAGAAAAAACAAATGATTACAACTTGCTGCTGAATAACCTTGACCTGTTGAATGTATTAACAGATGCACAGGTAGCCATGGGTGATGAAGTAGCAGCTGTTGAACCCTTTTTCTCGGGCAGCGCATTACGTACGCAACGTTTGTTCCGCTGGGAAGATGTAATTTATGAACCCGACCAGGATGCAGTGGAGATGACTGTACCCATGCGGAATATTTACACGTATAACAAAATCATCAATGAAGTAATGGATTCCAAAGAGGGCACAGAAGCTCAGAAAAAATCCATTCGTGCAGAAGCATTGGCCGGCAGAGCATGGACTTATTTTTTGCTCATCAACTATTATGGAAAACCCTACAGTGCATCAGCAGCAAATGATCCGGGTTATCCCATCATTACAAAATCAGATGTAACACAAACGCAGTTCAGCAGGGCAACGGTAAAGGAAGTGTATGATTTTATCATCAATGATCTTACTGCAGCTATTCCTGATGCGCCTGCAAGAACTTCACATCGCTTGCGCATGTCAAAACCAGCTGCTGAAGGGATTCTTGCAAAAGTGTATATGACGATGGGGCGGTTTAACGATGCATTGCCTTTGCTCAATAATGCTATTGCCGGTTTGAGTAATGCGACTATTTCCGTTCGTTTGTATGATTACAATGTAACCTTTGGCACCGGTGGAAGCTTTTTACCAATTGGTACGTTTGGCCCCGCTTATCCAACCGTTCCAAACATTGAAGAAAATCTTTATGCAAAACAGTTTGTGAATTCCTGGGCTTTCAGCGCCTCTGAACTTGTAATGCATCCGCAAACAGTGGCTATATTCAAATCATCTGATCTACGGCTTCGTTTTTTTACCAATACTCCTTATCCCTCCGGTGCTGTCTATCCTTCAGGTATGTTGCGCAAAAGAGGACAAACTTCCAATATCATCGGTTTAACAGTACCTGATCTATACCTCATGCGTGCCGAGTGTAAATCAAGACTCAATGATTTGACCGGCGCCAAAGCGGATGTGGAATTTTTAAGAGCCAGACGAATGCCGGCCGCCGATGTAGCTATACCTGCTGCTGCTATGACGGATGCTGTGACATTAACCAATTTTATACTGGAAGAACGCATCCGTGAATTTGCAGTTACCGGTTACCGCTGGTTTGATATGCGTCGTCTTTCTGTTGATCCGGTGTATAATGCTACTGTTACAACTACACATACTTTGTACACAGCTACAGGAACCACCACATTTACTCTAAAGCCGGAACGGTTTGTATTACGCTTTCCACAGAAAGTAATGGAACAAAATCCCGGCATGCAAAACAATCAATAATCAATCATTACTAAAATCATTCATCATGAATAAGCTTCTTTCAATCACTCTTCTGTTCTTCATATCTGTTTCTTTACAGGCACAAAAATTTACAGTAAAAGGAAAAATTTCAGGTCTCAAAGAAAAATCACAGGTATTGCTCACCTACCGCAATGGTGAAGACTATATCCAGGATTCAGTAGAAATAAAGAACGGAAAGTTCCGTTTTAAGGGAAATGTCAATCGTCCTGTACAGGCAACCCTTACCTTAAGCTCACTGGAGCATCCTGTGCTCAATCTGGCAGAGCGCATTATGAATGCCGATAAACAAGTGTTTTATATAGATGGAGGCACCATTACTGTAAGTGGTAATGGCAATATGAAAACTGCTGTTATTAATGGCGGACAAACACAGACTGAATACACTGCATTGCAGCAGCAATTAAAACCCTGGCAGGATAAACTCAATCCGCTTATGGAAAAGATGAGACTTTATATTGCTCAAAAAAATAATGCAGGTCGTGATGAACTTCTTCCGCAAATGCGTGAGATCAGAAAAGAAATGTACAAAGTTGAAGAAGCCTTTGTAACAGTCCATCCTGATTCTTATATAAGCTTCGATTTTGTAAGAGCTAAATCTTCTGTGATTGATGTTCCCTCGTTTGAGCTGGCCTTTCTTCAATTGAGTGAACGTTTACGAGCAACGGAAGAAGGTAAGGCTCTTGCTTACAAGCTGGAGATTGCAAAGAAAACTGCAATTGGTAAAGAAGCCATCAATTTTGAGCAGGTTAATACTGAAGGTGTTCCTGTTTCTCTAAGTTCTTTAAAAGGAAAATATGTGTTTATTGATTTCTGGGCGAGCTGGTGTGGTCCATGCCGTGCTGAAAATCCGAATGTGGTAAAGGCTTATCAAAAATTCAAGGATAAAAATTTTGAAATTCTTGCTGTTTCACTCGATACAAAAAAAGACCTGTGGTTAAAAGCAATTGAAAAAGACGGGCTTCCCTGGATTCATGTAAGTGATTTGAATGGTTGGAAAAATGTAGTTGCAGCAGAGTATGGAGTAACTGCTATTCCGCAAAACTTTTTACTGAACCCGGAAGGAAAGATCATTGCCAAAAATCTGCGTGGCGAAGACCTGGATAAGAAACTGGGAGAACTCATCAAATAATTATTCTAAAACAACAACTATATGCACAACTGTTTCTTTGTAAGAACCGGCGGTAAGTACCTGCGTATTAATTACAGTGATGTTGTTTGTATTGAAGGATGTAAGAATTATGTTCGTATTGTAACGGATAAAAAATCGCACCTGGTACTGGCTACCATGAAAAGGATGGAATTGTTACTACCCCCTACACATTTTGTACGGATTCATAAGTCTTATATCATTCCCATTGAGCGGTTAACGGAGTTTAATGCAGAAGTGGCATACCTCGGCACAAAATTTTTTCCGGTAGGTAAGCAATACAAAGGTTTCCTGGAAAGTGCAGTGCATCTGATAACAGTAGAGGACATACAGGAGACAGTTGCACAACCGCATTTAGTACCTTCTAAAATGATGGTTGGTTTTGGTGCGAGGGTGGCTTAAAAGTTTCTTCAGAAAAATCAGGCGGTTCCGTGCAGCGAATCAGTTCCTGCTGAGGTCTTTTTAACGAAGGAACTATGGGCCGTTCCCCTATTCGGCTCATTCGATGTCTGTTCATATGGTTGGTTTTTTTATGAAAGCCCGGGTTGTTTAACCAGGGCTTTCGCTTTAAATTTAAAGCCCTAAACAGTTATTGTGAAGTACTCGCTTTTGTTCTTGCTGGCCTTTTTATATGGTGCTGTTGATCTTTCAGCCCAGTGCACCGGCAATGTGTTATTTTTTGAAAATTTCGGCGGCAGTATAGTGCCTCCCTTTACCGGCACCCGTTTACCTGCGGGTACTACTACTTACAGGTTTGATTCAACAGGAGCTATTGATGACGGCGAATATGGCATCCGCCGCAGTTCAGCCGATGTAAGTACCGGTGGCCCCATCTTCCCTTCCTGGCATGTGGGCTTTGATCATTCGGGCGGGCACATGATGATTGTAAATGCTGATTTTACAGCGGGCAAGTTTTATGAAACCAGGGTCAATAATCTTTGCTCCGGCTCTCAGTTATTTTTTTCAGCCTGGATTGCCAATCTGTTGAAAGCAGGTTCTTCTGACCCGCTTGACCCGGTGGTTCGTTTTGAAATCAGCAGTGCGGTGAGTGGAGCTGTTTTGGCTACTTATACTACACCTTCTATTCCACGCTTTTCTGTTTTTACATGGACCCGTTATGGTTTTAATTTTTCACTGCCTTCCGGCGAAAATGATGTGGTGCTCCGCATCTTCAATAATCAACCCGGCGGACAAGGCAATGATTTATGCCTGGATGATATTGAATTTACTTTGTGTGGTCCCGCCATGAATCCTGTTGTTACAGGCACCTATCAAAATTCAACGGATGCCTGTGCAGGTGCTAATATAAATTTTACAGGAAATGTGGCAGGAGGTTTTTATCAAAACCAGGCCTATCAATGGCAGTTCAGCAGTGATGGAATTCTGTGGAATAATATTGCAGGGGCTCAAACTACATCTTACACCATCAATAATGCTCAACCATCAAACTCCGGTTTGTATCGTTTGTTAACTGCAGAAGCAGTGAATATTAATTCTCCTAATTGCCGGGCTGTTTCGCCGGTGAGAGAGTTGCGGGTATTTGCGCCGCCCAATCTTTCCATCATCGGCACTAATAACTTATGCGAACAGGACACATTGAAATTGGGCAGTAGTGTAGCTGCATTAACTTATACGTGGCGATTCAACGGTAATTCAATCGGAACTGACAGTGCTTATACTTTTCCTGTTATCACTCCCGCACAAGCCGGAACTTATACCTTGAATGTAATTGCCAATGGAGGTTGTCCTGCTGCTGCAAGTACACAGGTTACAGTTCGTAACAATCAACTTACCAGGCAAATTCCTTTTGATGCATTGTTGTGTGATGGAGACGTATTACCAATTGATGCATCAGGAGCCCCTGCTACTGATTTTTTATGGAACGATGGCAGTACTGCCGCACAACGTACGCTGCGTAATGCCGGTACTTATACTTTGCTCAGCAGTGATGGCGTTTGTAAACGAAGCGATACATTGTTGATTGAAACAAATAACACACCCGTTCTTCCTTTTTTACAGGATACTGTTATTTGTTTTTCTGATTCTGCATTCCTCAATGCAACCACACCCGGGGCTGATCAGTATTTATGGAACAACGGCAGTACGACACCATTTATTTATGCAAAAGCAGCAGGTCTTTATACAGTGGAAGCTTCCAATGTTTGCGGTACCGATGTACAGGATGTATTTGTAACTGTAAACGAATGCAGCGATGAACTATTTCTGCCCACTGCTTTTACACCCGATGGTAACGGGCTCAATGATGTGCTTACAGCAAAAGCCTATTTCCGGTTGGAAGCATTTGAACTCCGTATTTATGACCGTTGGGGAAATGAATTATTTGTAAGTAAAGACATCAGCAAGGGCTGGACCGGTATGTACAAGGGTGTTGCATCTGTGCCCGGTACGTACAGTTGGAAAATGAGTTATACCCGCAATGGTAAAACCTTTCAGCGTAAAGGAACCGTACAGTTAATACGTTGATGGTATTGCAGCAGGAATCTTATTTTTGGAGCAAATTAACCGCATGTCAATTGAAGTAAAGGAGTTGGTAAAAGAATACGGTACACAAAAAGCAGTGAACGGTATTTCTTTTAAAGTTCATAAAGGTGAGATCGTTGGTTTTCTTGGTCCGAATGGTGCCGGAAAAAGCACCACTATGAAAATCATTACGGGTTATGCAGAAGCGGATGGCGGCAAAGCACTTGTGTGTGATGTGGATGTACAATCAAACCCGTTGGCAGCCAAACAAAAGATCGGCTATTTGCCTGAAAGCAATGCATTGTATTATGAAATGTATGTAAAGGAGTATTTAGGATTTGTGGCTGATGTGCATGGTATTGCTGAAAAACCGAAGCGTATTGAAGCAGTAATAGCACAGGTAGGCCTCACGCCTGAAGCACATAAAAAAATCAGCCAGCTTTCCAAAGGATATAAGCAGCGTGTAGGATTGGCTGCTGCTTTACTTCATGATCCTGAAGTGTTGATTTTAGATGAACCCACCAGCGGTCTTGATCCCAACCAGATTATTGAAATCCGCAATGTGATTAAAGAACTTGGTAAAAGCAAAACAGTTTTGTTTTCCTCTCATATTATGCAGGAAGTACAGGCTATATGCGACCGTGTGATCATCATTAACAAAGGAACAATCGTAGCCGATGATCAGCTGAGCCGCCTGCAATCAAAATCAACAAAGGCAACGGTGCAGGTTCAGTTTAAAGAATCATTGGAAGCGGCCTGGCTGGAACGTTTACCGGCAGCTCTTAGTGTTACGAAAACTGAAGCTACCACTTGGCAAATTGAAAGTAATGATGAAGAAGCCTTGCGGAAGCAGATTCTTGCCATGGCCATCGAACACAATCTGAATATTGTTTCGCTGCAGAGCGGCAATCAAAGCCTGGAAGAGGTATTCAGGAGTTTAACTTCTTAAGCAGTTTTCTCCAGATCCATACAATCAGCAACACAAATACGACAGCAATCATCACCGGCACCACAAAACTCAGCAAGGTGCCGCTGATAGCTAATGCGTTTTCACCGGTAGCTACAATACTATTGCCCATACCTGCTGTTGTTTTGGTAGAAGCCAGCCGAAGCAAACCGGTTCCCGCCTGTACGGTAGTGGCAGCACCGCCTCCGGCAATAATGGCCAGTAGCCATTTGAGCATCGGGTTTAATTCAGCAATGGGTAAAAAAGAAGCAGCCAGTATGGTGCCGGCTACTGCTGCCAAAGGTGTGGCAATGGTATCCAGCAGGTTGTCAACAAACGGAATATAATAGGCTGCTATTTCCAATACAGCGGCTGTTCCAAAACAAATGAAGGCGGGCAGGCTGCCCATCCAGTTCATATCTGCAGGAAGTGTAAACCAATGAAAATACGCAGCTGCACTTGCTCCCAGCATGGGAATAAAAACCCTGAAACCACAGCAGGCACTCAAGGCGATGCCCATGGCAATGGAAGTGAGCGTTTGTGTATCCATACAACTGTTTGTTGCTTATAAAAATAATCATTTCATCTGTTAACAGTTCTTTGCTGCTGCCTGTGAATGTCTTTTCTTTGCAGCGATTACAACCAACGAACTTACAGATGCGTACTACAGATATTCAATATTCAACGCATCCAATAAATTTAAACCTAATAAAATAAACAGATTACTATGAGTTTCATTGCAGACGTTCATGCCAGACAAATTCTTGACAGCCGTGGTAACCCCACTGTGGAAGTAGATGTAATAACTGAAAACGGTTTTGTAGGCCGTGCTGCTGTACCCAGTGGTGCATCAACCGGTAAACACGAAGCAGTCGAACTGCGTGATGGTGATAAAAGCAAATTTCTCGGTCGTGGTGTGTTAAAAGCCGTTCAGAATGTAAATGAAATTATTGCCGACCAGTTGATTGGTATTGATGTAACCCGTCAAACCTATATTGACAGTCTATTAATAAAAATTGATGGTACTGAAAACAAAGGGAACCTTGGTGCCAATGCAACACTGGCTGTGAGTATTGCGGTGGCTAAAGCAGCAGCGCTGGAAAGCGATCTTCCTTTGTTCCGTTACCTCGGCGGTGTAAACAGTACAGTGCTTCCCATGCCGCTGATGAATATCATGAACGGTGGTGCACATGCTGATAATAAAATTGACTTCCAGGAATTCATGGTAGTACCCAATGGTGCTTCTACATTCAGTGAAGGTTTTCGCTGGGGTGTGGAAGTATTTCACAACTTAAAATCTGTATTGAAGAAAAAAGGATACAGTACGAACGTGGGCGATGAAGGAGGTTTTGCTCCCGAAATTCAAAGTAACGAAGAAGCAATTGAAACAGTATTGGAAGCCATCAAAGCTGCAGGTTATGAGCCCGGCACACAAATCAGCATTGCTATGGATGCAGCTTCCAGTGAAATGTACGATGAAGCAACCAACACGTATAAATTTTATAAAAGCAATCCTTCCAAAGTTATCAGCAGCGATGAAATGGTTGCTTACTGGACAGAATGGGTTAATAAATATCCCATCATTTCTATTGAAGATGGTATGGCAGAAGATGACTGGAATGGCTGGAAAAAATTAACGGACAGCATTGGCAGTAAATGCCAGCTGGTGGGTGATGATTTATTTGTAACCAATGTAAAACGTTTGAAAGAAGGGATTGATAAAGGCATTGGCAACAGCATCTTAATCAAGGTAAACCAGATAGGTACAGTTACTGAAACCATCAATGCGGTGCAAATGGCGCAGAATGCCGGTTATACATCTATCATGAGTCACCGGAGCGGTGAAACAGAAGATACTACTATTGCAGATTTAGCAGTGGCTTTGAACTGCGGACAAATTAAAACTGGCTCTGCTAGTCGTACAGACCGTATGGCTAAGTACAACCAGCTCATCCGTATTGAAGAAATGCTGGGTGAGAATGGCATTTATCCGAAAGGAAAAATAAAATTTGGAAAGTAAAACTCAAAGCCCCGCACTTGCGGGGCTTTTTTATGAAAAATGATTGCCTCCTCTTTATTCATGATGATTATCTTTTTATATAAGATGAACGGCACCACAAAATTTTAATCTTGCGTGCACTTACGTAGAAGCACTCGTTTTGTTATCACTTATTTTCAGAATCCACATTGAACGTGACACAGAAAAAAATTCTCTATTTTTTTCGAACTTTTTCCCTCTTTCAGCAGTTTTGTTAAACGTTACAAGCCAGAAACTTAAACAAACTGGCGTTTTTTTCATTTAAAACCAATTGATATGCTGCAACAATTTTTTCTTGAAATCACTCCGATTTCAAACGACAACTATGTAGCGTTTACGTTCTTTGTAGGCACCATGGCTATGATGGCTGCTTCAGTTTTCTTCTTTTTTGAACTGGGTAATACTGACAAGAAATGGCGCACATCCGTACTCGTGAGTGGTTTAATTACGTTCATCGCTGCCGTACACTACTATTA
>ERZ1066140.215-NODE-215-length-12202-cov-6.673088_pt1 | contig 12202 bp, 13 predicted proteins | sample MGYA00382787_ERZ1066140 | MGnify/ENA primary metagenome ERZ1066140 (study PRJEB33369, sample SAMEA5778370) | biofilm metagenome | biome: Industrial cooling water; feature: Water cooling tower basin; material: Biofilm | place: United Arab Emirates | collected...
CGATGACCTTCACGCCGCCGTCGGCGAGCAGGGTCACGTGGATGGTGTCGCAGTGGCCGGCGAGCGCCTCATCGACCGAGTTGTCGACGATCTCGTAGACGAGGTGGTGCAGACCGCGCGGGCCCGTCGAGCCGATGTACATGCCCGGGCGCTTGCGCACCGCCTCGAGGCCCTCGAGCACCTGGATGTCACCGGCGCCGTAGCTGTGATCGTTGCGCGGGGTGGGGGTGTTCGGCGTGCTGCCGGAGGACGAGGTGGTCATGTGGAATTGCGCTCCCGCCGAGTCGATCGCTGGTGGCCGATCAAGGGGGCATGGATGGCGCCCCGTGTGGCGGGACCATCCTACCAAGAAAAGGCCTCTGGGAGCCGTCAGAACGGCCCTCTGGGGAGATATCTCGACTCGGGTGGAGTGATTTGTTTTCGCGCCCTCAGGCGCTCAGCCGTAGGTATCGCGAGGGCCGCGGCCGGGGACGGACCGCGGGCCGCGCTTCCAGCTCGGTGCACCCGGCCCGCTGAACCGGATGCTCGTGACCTGCGCATCGGGGTAGCGGCGCAGGATCGTGGTGAGGATCTCGGCCCGCATGATGCGCAGCTGGGTGGCCCACGCGGTCGAGTCGCACTGCACCGTGAGCACGCCGTCGTCGATGCCCGCGGGCTCGGAGTGCGCGGCGATATCGGCGCCGACGAGCTCGGGCCACGCGGTCAGCAGCTCGCCGCGGGCGAGCGGCGAGGTCCAGCCGAGGGTGCGGGTCACCGAGTCGAGCACGTCGCCGAGACCCGAGGGGTCGCGGCCCAGACCGAAGGGCGCCGAATCGCCGGGGATGCGCGTGGCGCGCTTCCGGGCATCCGACGACCGCATCGAGGGGTCGCCGAAGACGCGCCGCAGCCGGCGGTAGACCGCGCTCGCCTCCGACTCGGTCGGGTCGCGCTCGGTCGGGTCGGAGCTGACGGGCTCGTCGACCATCACGGCTCCGCCACGATCGTGCCCGCGGCGATGCCGATGCGGGTGGCGGCGAGCCGCTCGGGCACGTCGGCCCCGACAGAGGCGGTGATGAGCACCTGCTCGAACCCGCCGACGGCGTCGGCGAGCCGCTCGCGCCGGCCCTCGTCGAGCTCGGCGAACACGTCGTCGAGGATCAGCACCGGATCGCCCGCGACCGCCTCGGCACGCAGCACCTCGGCCGAGGCGAGCTTGAGCGCGAGCGCATACGACCAGCTCTCGCCGTGGCTCGCGTAGCCGCGCGCGGGGAGGCCGTTGAGCTCGAGCACCAGGTCGTCGCGATGCGGGCCCACGAGTGTCACCGCACGGTCGAGTTCAGCTCGGCGCAGCTCCGCCAGTCGCGCGCGGAAGCGTTCGGCGATGACCGTCGCATCGTCGACGTGCTCGCTCGGGCTCGATTCATCGTCTCGATCATCGACACTGAGACGAAGCGCCATGCGCGTGAGGTGGTCGTCGCCCGCGACCGCGCTGTAGGCGCGAGCGACATGGGGCCGGAGGGCGTCGACGAGATCAGCGCGCGCCATGATCAGCTCGGTACCGAGGTTCACGAGCCGGTCATCCCACACGTCGAGCGTCGTCAGGCTCTCCGCTGGCAGCCGTGAGGCGCGCGCCGACTTCAAGAGCGAATTGCGCTGACGCACCACGCGGTCGTAATCGGCGAGCACGCCGGCGAAACGGGGCGTGCGCTGCACGACGAGCGTGTCGAGGAAGGATCGCCGCACTCCCGGGTCGCCGCGGACGAGCGAGAGGTCCTCCGGCGCGAAGATGACGCTCGCGAAGTAGCGCGGCAGGTCGCGCATGCGCACGGGCGACCCGTTCGCCTGGGCGCGGTTAGGCGCGGAGCGGTTGAGTTCGAGCTCGATGACGATCGCGCGGTCGTCGTGCTGCACGCGCATCCGCACGATGCTCGAATCCGCGCCGAAGCGGATGAGTGCCTGATCTGTCGAGACACGGTGCGAGGCCGCCGAGCCGGTGTAGGCGATCGCCTCCACGAGATTGGTCTTCCCCTGCCCGTTGCGCCCGACGAAGAGCACGGGCCCAGGAGCGAGGGCGACATCGGCGCGGGCGTAGTTGCGGAAGTCGGCGAGCGAGAGGTGCGTGACGTGCACGCGCGTCAGCGCAACAGCAGATTGGGCTGCAGCAGGTAACGGTAGTTGTCGGTGCCCGGCTGGTCTTTCGACGACTGGCTCGTGATGAGCACGGGGCCCGGCTTGTTCGGGTTGTCGGTCTTGGTGAACGAGATGCGCACGAACTCGCTGTGCACCGCGGAGAGACCATCGATGAGGAACTGCGGCTTGAGCGAGACGGTCGTGTCGCCGCCCGTGAGGTGGGCGTCGATCGTCTCGGAGGCCTGCGCGTTCTCCGAGCCGATCGCCTCGAGCGTGAGGCCGTCATCGGAGAAGCTGTAGCGCAGAGCCGCGTCGCGCTCGAGGACGAGCTGCACCCGTCGGGTCGACTCGATGAGCTCGGCCGTGTTCATGACGGCGTAGTTATCGACGGTCTCGGGGAAGAGGCGCTTGACGGGCGGGAAGTTGCCCTTGATCAGCAGCGTGGTCACGGTCTTCTGATCGGCGGAGAACGCGATGAGCTCGCGGTCGCCGCCGCTCACGATCGTGACCGTCACGGTCGCGGCGTGAGCGAAGATCTTGCCGATCTCGGAGAGGGTGCGTGCCGGCACGAGTGCCGTGACACCCTCGGCGACGGCAGACGACTCCCAATCGATCTCGCGCACCGCGACGCGGTAGCGATCGGTCGCGACGAGCGAGAGCCGGTTGTCGGCGATCTCGAGCTGAACGCCGGTGATGACGGGGGTCACATCGTCGCGCGAGGCGGCGACGGCGACCTGGCCCACGGCATCCGAGAACGCATCGCCCGGCAGTACGCCGCTCGCACCGTCGACGACAGGCAGGCTCGGGTACTCCTCGACCGGCATGCTCGAGAGCGTGAAGCGCGCCGAGCCGCAACGGACGGCGATCTTGCCGTCATCGGTCGTGAACTCGACCGGAGCGTTCGGCAGGCGCGACGCGATCTCGGCGAGCAACCGGCCCGAGACGAGCACCGTGCCATCCTCCGTGACGTCCGCGGTGATGGAGGTCTGCGCCGAGACCTCGTAGTCGAACGAGGAGAGCGTGACGGTCGAGCCCTCGGCGCGCAGCAGCACACCGCTCAGGATCGGGAGCGTGGTGCGCTGCGGCAGGAGCTTGACGGCGAACGACACCGCTTCGCTGAACACGTCGCGATTGACCTGGAACTTCACGCGGCTGCTCCTTCTTCGGTCGAGCCCTGCCCGGCACCCGGGGCCTTCCATACTGGCACAGCACGTGTGCGGGCGGTTGCCGGGCTTCGCTCTCCAAAAGTTATCCCTCACCCCTCAATGAAGAGAGAAAAGGAACACCATCATTAACAGCTGTTCACAGTGTGGATAACTGCGGTGGGTGCGCGGAATCGGGCTGAACTACACGCGTGGAAGATGTGCACAGGACGGGGAGCGACGTCGTGCGATCCGGGGAGAACCGCTCGGGGCGGGCGTCGGGTTTCACACCATCGTGGTCGTCGTCAACAGTCCATCCCCACGCCGCAGCAGAGTTATCCACAGGCTGTCCCCAGTGTGCGAAACGTGCAGTGAAACTGGACGTTGGCTGTGGCGGACCATGAAAAGGGCCGGTTAACGGGCCTCGTTCAGCTGTAGCGGTGGTTCTGCTTGATGCGGCTGGTGAGCTCGGTGACCTGGTTGTAGATCGACCGGCGCTCCTTCATGAGCTCGCTGATCTTCTTGTTCGCGTACATGACCGTCGTGTGGTCGCGGTTGCCGAAGAGCTGGCCGATCTTGGGCAGCGAGAGGCTGGTCAGCTCGCGGCACAGGTACATCGCGATCTGCCGAGCAGTGGCGACGGCCTGCGAGCGCGACGATCCGTACAGGTCGTCGACGGTGAGCTTGAAGTAGGCCGCCGTGTGATTGATGATGTCGACCGGCGCGATCACGTTGTCCTCGTCGAGGGTGATCAGATCTTTCAGCACCGTCTGAACGAGCTGCAGGTCGATCGGGGTGCGGTTCAGGTTGGCGAAGGCCGTCACGCGGATGAGGGTGCCCTCGAGCTCACGGATGTTGCTCGACACCTTCGAGGCGATGTACTCGAGCACGTCGTCGCGCACCTGGAGCTTGTCGTTCTGCGCCTTCTTGCGCAGGATCGCGATGCGCGTCTCGAGGTCGGGAGCCTGCACGTCGGTGATGAGCCCCCACTCGAACCGGCTGCGCATGCGGTCTTCGAAGCCGGTCAGGTGCTTCGGCGGCAGGTCGCTCGTGATCACCACCTGCTTGTTGTGGTCGTGCAGCGTGTTGAACGTGTGGAAGAAGGCCTCCTGCGTCGAGTCCTTCCCCTGGAGGAACTGGATGTCGTCGATGAGCAGGATGTCGATCTCGCGGTAGCGCGATTGGAAGAGGCTCGCCCGGTTGTTGGCGATCGAGTTGATGAAGTCGTTCGTGAACTCCTCCGAGCTCACGTACCGCACACGAATACCCGGGTACAGGCTCTCGGCGTAGTGGCCGATCGCGTGCAGCAGGTGCGTCTTGCCGAGCCCCGATTCGCCGTAGACGAAGAGAGGGTTGTACGCCTTCGCGGGTGCTTCGGCAACGGCGACGGCCGCCGCGTGGGCGAATCGGTTGGAGCCGCCGATGACGAAGTTGTCGAAGCTGTACTTGCCGTTCAGCCGACTGTCGCCGCGGCGGCCCGAGGCCTCGGCGGGGGCTGGCGCGACCGACTGCTCGATGTACGAGGCGCTCTGTTCCATGGGCTCGGTGCCGGAGTCGAGGCTCTCGTTCTGGATGTCGGGGTTCACGACGATCGCGAAGCTCGAGACCGTCTCCCCCGCGGTGGCGGTGAGTGCGCTGAGCAAGGGCAACCGGATGCGCTGCTCGAGCATGCCGCGGGTCAGCTCGTTCGGCACCTCGAGGTAGAGGGTGCCGGCCATGACGCCGCGCGGCTCGACGAGGTTGATGAAGCCGTGCAGCTGCGGGGTGATGCGGTCGTCAGCAGTGAGCGCCGCCTTCACCGACTCCCAGAGGTCGTGCGGGGAATCGGTCTCGTCCGGCATCGTGGCGCTCCTCGACTCGTGGGTGCTGATTACGCATCGCTGTGGTGAACAGCGCTGTGGATAAGTCGCCGCAGCGCACCGAGCGGCACGGCGAGAAGACTGGTGCCTACTGTAATCCGGGGCGGCGCGTCGTTACCAACGCACTGTGCACATGGTGTGGATAATGCCGCGTCCCCCTGGGCGGTTTGACCGGGCGGGGGTCGGGACCTATTGTTAACCGGTTGACTTCTGTCCGGACCTGACTCGCAGCGATCGGACATCCGTGATCCGTCGTCGCTGGCCCCTGGGGCCGAGGAGAGAACCATGACCAAGCGCACCTTCCAGCCGAACAACCGCCGCCGCGCGAAGGTTCACGGCTTCCGTCTGCGCATGCGCACCCGTGCCGGCCGCGCGATCCTCGCTGCGCGCCGCCGCAAGGGCCGCACCGAACTCTCCGCCTAAGCACCACGGTGCTCCCGCGAGCACACCGGGTCGTCCGGGGCGACGACTTCCGCCGGGCCGTGCGCCGAGGTCGCCGCACGAGCATGCCCCACGCGGTGCTCTATCGACTGACGGGTGAGGCTGACGGACCCCGTTTCGGTGTCGTCGTCTCGAAGCAGGTCGGCGGCGCTGTCGTGCGCAACCGCATCCGCCGCCGCATCCAGGCCATCTGCGCGGGGGCGCTTCCGAGCATCCCGAGCACCGACCTCATCGTCGTGCGGGTGCTCCCGGGTGCGCACGAGGTCTCGTGGGATACCCTGCGGGCGGAGATGGGCGACGGATTGCGACGGGCGGTGACGGCATCATGACGGAGGCCCTCGTGCGCGCCGTGCGCATCATCGGGCTCATCCCCCGCAACCTCCTCGTGATCGTGCTGCGCGCGTACCGCGCCGTGATCTCCCCGCTGTACGGCGATGTCTGCCGCTACTACCCGAGCTGCTCGGCCTACGCCCTCGGCTCGGTGCAGGAGCACGGGGTCGTCAAGGGCGGCTGGCTCGCGACCCGGCGCCTCGCCCGCTGCCACCCCTGGGCCGAAGGCGGCATCGACGACTGGCCCGTCCCCGAGAACTCCCCCTACCGCCGAACCCGCTGGGGCCTCATCGTGCTCGAGAGAAAGGCATAACCCGCCACCATGGACATCTTCGCCATCATCCTCTGGCCCATCAAATGGGCCATCGAGGCGATCCTCGTGGGCTTCCACACCCTGTTCACGATGATGGGCCTCGAGAGCGAGGCCGGTCTGACCTGGGTGCTCTCGATCGCCGGCCTGGTCGTCGTCGTGCGGGCCGCGCTCATCCCCGTCTTCGTGCGCCAGATCAAGAACCAGCGCAAGATGCTCGAGATCTCGCCCGACCTCAAGAAGATCCAGGACAAGTACAAGGGCAAGCGCGATCAGTTCTCGCGCGAGGCGATGTCGCGCGACACCATGGCGCTCTACAAGAAGCACGGCACCAACCCGCTGTCGTCGTGCCTGCCGATCCTGCTGCAGATGCCGATCTTCTTCGGACTGTTCTCGGTGCTCAACAACTCGTTCGCGGGCCTCACCGGTGTCGGCCTTCTCAACGAGCAGCTGTCGGCCGAGTTCGGTCGGGCGACCCTCTTCGGCATCGCGCCGCTCGGCTCGACGATGCTGACGTCGGATGGCAACGTCTGGGTCATCGTCATTGCAGCCGTGCTCGTCATCCTTATGACGGCCTCGCAGTTCATCACGCAGCTGCAGATCATGTCGAAGAACCAGAGCCCCGAGATGAAGGCCTCGCCGATGTACCGGCAGCAGCGCATCCTGCTCTACATCCTCCCGCTCGTGTTCCTCTTCTCGGGCGTGGCCTTCCCCCTCGGCGTGATGTTCTACTGGTTCGTCTCCAACATCTGGACGATGGTGCAGCAGTTCATCGTGATCCGGAACATGCCCACCCCGGGTAGCGACGCGGCTCTCGCGCGCGAGGCCCGTCTCGCCAAGAAGCGCCAGCGCCGCGGCATCGTCGATGACGAGACCGAGGCCGGGCCCGAGGGCACGATCGCCCTCGAGGAGCCCAAGAAGACCCAGCGCCCGCAGCCCGTGAGTAAGAACCGGGCGAAGAAGAAGGGTGGTCGTTAGACCATGACCGATATCACCGAGCCCCTCATCGATGAGCCCACGGCCGTCTCCATGGACGACGGTACCGACGAGACCAGCCCGGGGCCCGACGAGGGCGACATCGCGGCCGACTACCTCGAAGAGCTGCTCGACCTCGCCGACCTCGATGGCGACATCGAGATCGCCACGAGGGCCGGTCGCGTCTACCTCTCGATCGAGGCCGACGAGGCGGATGCCCTGCGCACGCTCTCCAAGCCCGACACCGTCTCGGCGCTGCAAGAGCTCACCCGGCTCGCGGTGCACGCGCGCACGGGCGAGTTCTCGCGCCTCATCCTCGACATCGCCGGCTCGCGCGATGCTCGCGCGGAGGAGCTGCAGCGACTCGTCGACCGGGCGGTCGAGCGCATCGAGGCGGGCGCCTCCTCGGCGGCGCTGCCTCCCATGTCGAGCTACGAGCGCAAGCTCGTGCACGACCTCGTGGGTGAGCGCGGCTTCACCTCCGAGTCGGAGGGCGAGGGCGCCGAGCGCCACACCGTCATCCGTCGTGGCTGAGGACCGCCCCACCGTTTCACGTGAAACATCGCCCGTGACGCGGGCGGTGCCCGCGACTCCCCCGGTCGTCGAGGCCGAGCCGGCGGCTGCCGCCGCTGTCTTCGGCGATCGGCTGGAGCTCGCCCGGCGCTTCACCGCCGACCTCGCGCAGTACGGCGAGCAGCTCGGACTCATCGGGCCGCTCGAGGCGGCACGCCTGTGGTCGCGGCACATCATCAACTCGGGCGTCGTCGCGCCGTATCTGCACCCGGGGGCGCGGGTGGCCGACGTCGGCAGCGGTGCGGGGCTCCCCGGGCTCGTGCTCGCGATCGCCCGCCCGGATGCCCACCTCACGCTCATCGAGCCGATGGAGCGCCGTACCGACTGGTTGCGCGACGAGACCGAGCGCCTCGGGCTCGACAACGTGACCGTGCTGCGGGCCCGGGCCGAGGACGCGACCGGGCCGTTCGACCAGGTGACTGCGCGCGCTGTGAGCGCACTGCGCACGCTTGTGCCCATCACGGCACCCCTGGTGCGCGATGGTGGGGAGCTGATCTTCCTCAAGGGTGCGCGCATCGCCGAGGAGATCACCGCGGCGTCGGCCGTGCTACGCCGCTACCGCGTCCGCGATGCCGAGGTGCTCGAGCTGGGTGCGGGGCTCGTGCCCGAGGTGACCCGGCTGTTTCGGGCTACAGTAGGCGGGGCATCCTGACGCCTTCGCGGTTCTGCACCGCGGCGGGGATGACCCGGGGGCACCGTCGCACGGTGCCTGTTTCACGTGAAACATTCGAGCGGGAGGCTCATCAGTGACGACCGAGGGACCGTACGACGAAACCACGCCGCTGGCGCGGGAGGTCGCTGACATCACCCGGCGTCGCATCGCCCTCGAGGCGACGAGCCTGCCGCTGCCGGAGAGCACGCGGGTGTTCACGGTGTCGAACCAGAAGGGCGGGGTCGGCAAGACCACGACGACCGTCAACCTCGCGGCCGCGCTCGCGCGGTCGGGCGCGCGCGTGCTCGTGATCGATCTCGACCCGCAGGGCAATGCCTCGACCGCGCTCGGCGTCGAGCACCGTGCCGAGACCCCGAGCGTCTACGACGTCGTGGTCGGCGACTCGCCTCTCGCCGACGTGGTGCAGAAGAGCCCCGAGTTCGAGCAGCTCTACTGCGTGCCCGCGACCATCCACCTCGCCGGGGCCGAGATCGAGCTCGTCTCGCTCGTCGCCCGCGAGCAGCGCCTCCGCACGGCCCTCGACGCCTTCCTCGCCGCGAGCACCGAGCCCTTCCACTACGTCTTCATCGACTGCCCGCCCTCGCTCGGCCTGCTCACGATCAACGCCTTCGTGGCGGCACGCGAGGTGCTCATCCCCATCCAGTGCGAGTACTACGCGCTCGAGGGCCTCAGTCAGCTGCTCAACAGCATCCAGCTCATCGAGCGGCACTTGAACCCGCAGCTGCGCGTCTCGACGATCCTGCTGACGATGTACGACTCGCGCACCAACCTCGCCAACCAGGTCGTGCAAGACGTGCGCGAGCACTTCCCGCAGCAGGTGCTCGACACCCTTATCCCCCGCTCGGTGCGCATCAGCGAGGCGCCGAGCTACGGCCAGAGCGTCATCAGCTACGACGGCGGTTCGCCGGGCTCGCTGTCGTACCTCGAGGCCGCCGCCGAGATCGCCCGCCGAGGAGAGGCCGCCTGATGGCACAGAAGCGCACCGGACTGGGCCGCGGCATCGGCGCCCTCATCCCGACCGGCGAGGGCGAGCGCCCCGTCGACGTGTTCTTCCCCTCCCCCGCCCCGACGGCGGGCGAGCAGCTCGCGGCCGTGCCGGGCGCCCGCCTCGCGGCGATCGCGCCGAGCGACATCGTGCCGAACCCGCAGCAGCCGCGCACCGAGTTCCGCGAGGAGGAGCTCGCCGAGCTCGTGCACTCGGTGCGCGAGTTCGGGGTGCTGCAGCCCATCGTCGTGCGCGAGCGCGCGGGAGCCCAGCCGGGTGAGCCCGCCTACGAGCTCATCATGGGCGAGCGCCGGTTGCGGGCATCCACGATCGCCGGCCTCGAGGCGATCCCCGCGATCGTGCGCAACACGAGCGACGACAACATGCTGCGGGATGCCCTGCTCGAGAACCTGCATCGTGCGCAGCTCAACGCGCTGGAGGAGGCGAGCGCGTACCAGCAGCTGCTGGAGGACTTCGGCATCACCCAGGAGCAGCTCGCCGAGCGCCTCGGCCGCTCGCGCCCTCAGATCACCAATACGCTGCGCCTGCTGAAGCTGCCCGAGCCCGTGCAGGCGCGCGTCGCGGCCGGCGTGCTCACGCCCGGCCACGCCCGCGCGATCCTCGCGGCGGGCGCTCCGGCGGCGATGCTCAAGCTCTCCGACAAGATCGTCAACGAAGAGCTCTCGGTGCGGCAGGCCGAGGCGGCGGCGGCCCTCCTGAGCGGGGCGACGGGGTCGAAGGCGCTGAAGAAGCCCGCGGCCGGGTCGAAGCAGGGGCAGCTCAACGAGATCGCCGAGCGGCTCGGAGACCGGCTCAACACGCGCGTCACGATCTCGCTCGGGCAGAAGAAGGGCTCGCTCGTGATCGACTTCGCCACCGTGGCCGACCTCAACCGCATCCTCGGCGAGCTCGGCGACGACGGCTTCCGCTAGCGCGCGGGCTACCGCCGCGCGTCGCGCACGGCGGCCTGGGCGAGCTCGGCGTAGACCCAGCCGACGTCGTGCCCCGCGGCCTCGAGCGCGAGCGCGAACGTCGAGGTCTCGGTGAGGCCGGGCATGACGCTCGCTTCGAGGAACCACGGGGTGCCGGCGCCGTCGATGATGAGGTCGATGCGGCTGATGTGCCTCAGGCCGAGCGCGCGGTGCGCCAGGAGGGCGACCTCGGTGGCCCGCGCCGCCGTGGCCTCGTCGATGCGCGCGGGGGCGTAGAACCGGGTCTCGCCCGCGTTGTAGCGGGCCTCGAAGCCGTATACGCCCGAGAGCGGCTCGATCTCGACCGCGGGCAGGGCCACGGGGCCGTCGCCCGTGTCGATGATGCCGATCGCCACCTCGACGCCTGTGATGCGCTGCTCGATGAGTGCGACGTCGCAGTACGTGTAGGCGAGCACCATCGCGCGCCGCAGCTCGTCGTCGGTGCTCACGAGGCTCACGCCCTGCGCCGATCCGCCCTGCGCGGGCTTCACGGCGACGGGCGGAGGCAGTTCGTGCTGCACGACCGCGAGCACGCTCTCGGCGCCGAGCTCGCGGAAGGCGTCGCGCGTCAGGGCGATCGAGTGCGGGGTCGGCACGCCCGCGCGCTCGACGATGGTCTTCGCCCGCGGCTTGTCCCAGGCGAGGCGCGTCGCACTCGCCGACGAGCCGACGTAGGGCAGGCCGAGGAACTCGAGCAGGCTGCGCAGCGCGCCATCCTCGCCGCTCGCGCCGTGCAGCGTCGGCCAGACGACGTCGGGCCGGTCGGCGAGGAGGGCCGGCAGCAGGCCCGCGTCGGGGTCGAGCAGCGTGACGTCGAGGCCGTGCGCGGCGAGGCCGTCGGCGACGCGACGCCCCGACTTGAGCGAGATGTCGCGCTCGTGCGAGATGCCGCCCGCGAGCACGACGACGCGGCGGGCCGGAGCGTCGGTGCCGGCGCCGGTCATCGGCGGAGCATCCGTGCTCATGACAGGTTCGGCGGCGGGCTCGCCACGTGCGGGTCGTACGCGATCGCGGGGATGGGGCCCGTCGTGGCGAAGGTCTCGAGCAGCTCCTGCTCGCCGCGCACGACGGTCGCGAGGCGGCGGATTCCTTCGCGGATCTCGGCGGGCGGCGGGTAGCAGAAGGCGAGCCGCAGATTGGCCCGGCCGGCTCCGTCGGCGAAGAACGCCGTGCCGGGGGTGTAGGCGACGAGTTCCTTGACCGCGCGCGGCAGCATGGCCTTCGAGTCGAGGCCCTCGGTGAGGTTCACCCAGACGTAGAAGCCGCCGTTCGGGAGGGTCCAGCTGAGATCGGGGAGGTACTGCTCGAGGGCGTCGATCATGGCGTCGCGGCGGTCGCGGTAGAGCGAGCGGAAGACGTCGATCTGGCCGCGCCAGTCGGCCCGGTCGAGGTAGTCGCTGATGACCATCTGGTTGAGCGAGCTCGGGCTCAGGATGGCGGCCTCGGCCGCGAGCACGAGCTTCTCGCGGATGGCGTGCGGCGCGAGGGCCCAGCCGACGCGGAAGCCGGGGGCGAGGGTCTTCGAGAACGAGCCGAGGTAGACGATGCCGTCGGTCTCGACGCTGCGCATGGCCGCGGGAGCCGGCCGATCGAACCAGAGCAACCCGTAAGGGTTGTCTTCGAGAATGAGGATGCCCTCCGAGCGCGCGATGTCGATGATCTCGAGGCGGCGCTCGCTCGAGAGCGTCACCCCTGCAGGGTTGTGGAAGTTCGGGATCAGGTACAGCAGCTTGAGCTGCTTGCCGGCCGCCCGCAGCGACTGGATGCGCTCGGTGAGCGCCGCGGGGATCATGCCGTCGGCATCCATCGCGATGTGCGCGACCTCGGCCTGGTA
>ERZ1066140.216-NODE-216-length-12178-cov-6.248206_pt1 | contig 12178 bp, 9 predicted proteins | sample MGYA00382787_ERZ1066140 | MGnify/ENA primary metagenome ERZ1066140 (study PRJEB33369, sample SAMEA5778370) | biofilm metagenome | biome: Industrial cooling water; feature: Water cooling tower basin; material: Biofilm | place: United Arab Emirates | collected...
CGACAGGCCAGCTTCTTCAATTATATTTCGAGAATTATCGAACATTTCATCTGTCTCGGTTGGAAAGCCAGCAATTATATCAGCGCCAAAAACTATATCTGGGCGGACGGAGCGTGCCCAATTACAAAACTCTATAACCTGCTCACGCGTGTGACGGCGCTTCATTCTTTTTAGCACCATGTTGTCGCCAGATTGCAGGGATAAATGTAGGTGTGGCATGAGGCGAGGTTCGTTGGCGATAAGATCGCGCAAATCAGAATCTATTTCCGCAACATCAATTGAAGAAAGGCGCAGGCGTTTTAAATTTGGAACATTGCTGAGCAGGCGGCGGATCATTTGCCCCAAGGATGGTTTGCCGGGCAGATCCAGGCCGTAATCTGTTATATCAACACCAGTGAGAACAATTTCGTTATAGCCTTTATTAACCAGAATATTTGCCTGCCGCACAATTTCACCAATCGGTGCGCTGCGGCTATTGCCTCTGCCATAAGGAATGATGCAGAAGGTACAGCGGTGATTACAGCCATTTTGCACCTGGAGAAATGCGCGTGCTCTGCCATCCAAGCCTTCCACCATGTGCAATGCAGTTTCAGTAACTGACATTATGTCGTTAACGACAACGCGCTCAGTATTCTCAACAAAATCCGGCAAATAACTTTTTGCATTAACCTTTTCTTCATTGCCAATAACCTTATCGACTTCTTTCATATCGGAATAGGTTTTTGGATTAATTTGCGCAGCGCAACCTGTGACTATGATTTTCTTATTCGGATTTTCGCGGCGATATTTGCGAATTGCCTGACGCGCCTGGCGCTCAGCCTGTTTGGTGACAGCGCAGGTATTGAATACGGCAACATCAGAGGCGCCGCTTTTCGCCAGAGCGTCTTTTATCACCTGGCTTTCATAGGCATTTAAACGGCAGCCGAAAGTTATGACCTGAGTGCTGAGTGCTGAGTGCTGAGTGCTATAGGTCATGACTTGCTCAAAACAAAAATGCCGATTTCGCCGAATAAATTGGCAAGTATGCGATTGCCATTAAAGTTGGTAGCGTTTCCAGCTGAATCTAAATAATATTTTTGTTCAATAGTTGCGCCAAGATCTTCGCACAAAACTATGAAATCCTTAATCGTACAAAAATGGATGTTTGGTGTGTTATACCATTCATAGGAAAGTTGTTTTGTGACAGGCATACGGCCGCGAGTGATTAGATAAACACGGTTGCGCCAATGGCCAAAATTCGGGATCGATACAATGACTTTGTGGCCGATGCGTAAGGCTTCAGCAAGAGTGTCTTTTGGGTGTTTGGTAACCTGGACTGTTTGCCCAAGCACAACATAATCAAAACATTTATCCGGATAATTTTTAAGATCGGTATCGGCATCGCCCTGAATAACCGAAAGACCTTTTGCCATACATTCAGAAACGCGCGATGATTCCAGTTCAATGCCGCGCGCATCGATATTTTTCTCGCGTGCAAGCTGCTCTAAAAGCGCACCTGTGCCGCAGCCAATATCAAAGACTTTCGTCTTTGGCTCGATTAGGGAGGCTATTTTTAACAGGTCGTTGCGCATTTTAAATCTCTTTCCCTCTCCCGCGTGCGGGGGAGGGTTAGGGTGGGGGAATCTTTCTATAGTTACGAGTAGCAAGTTACGAGTTACGAGTAAATGCCCTCACCAGAAATCTAAGCCCTGCTTTGCAGAGCTAAGATTTCTTGCCTCTCCCGTAAACGGGAGAGGGTTAAATTTTAAAAGGGGCGCTATTTATACGCTTATATTGGAATTTTTCAATGGTTTTGTGGAGTTTATTCGCCAAGAGCTGGATCGCCAGAAAAAGTTATTCCTTGGCCAAAGTCGCCAAATGAACGAGTAGCAGATTCGCTTCTCTCTATTCTTGCTGATGGTAATTCATCTTTTGGTATGCCAATCACCTGTATTCCAAGTTCTAATTCTTTTTTTAAAGTGCCATGAAATTCTTTTATTAGTGGAAGAAGTATTTCAAAAGCGGCCTTAAATTTATTAACCCTTTCACCAGGGTTTTTTAAAAGATCATCTGCAGTTTGTTCCACATTTCTTTTGTATCCACCCATGCCCTTTGCATGTATTTCTCGGCCTAAATATTCAGTTATTACTGTAAATACATCTCCTTCTAGCAATGAAATTGCTTCATCTAGCCCATTGATCATTTGGTCACTGCTTACTCTCCCTTTGCGAAAAGGCAAGATAGTTCTCAATTTTTTTACTGCGGCAATACATTTATCCCTAGTTTTCTGGTTGCAAACGGCATATTGAGGTGAGCCATCAAGTTTAGGCGGTTGACTATTGCTTGCCGCTAGATCTATAAGAATAGTTAATCCTACAAAGAAATGTTTTGGTTTTTGATATTCTACGCCGACAGGCACACTTACCGTTGCTTCGCGATGTTTGAGTGCCAACGCGGCAATTTCCTTTGCTATTTCTATGGAGGTTCTATTGTCAGTCATATTATTTATGTGATTCCTCGCCATTATATTGAACCACAAAAATGTTAAAGAAATATTAAGGTGAAGGAAGAATCTGGAATCTAGGTGAGGGTTATTTTCTTTCAACTCCAGCGAGAAAACCACGGATGGTTTCGCGCAAAATAGGCTCGTCGAGCAGGAACGCGTCATGCCCTTTATCTGATTGAATTTCAACGAAACTTACCTTTGCGGCAACGCCATTTAGAGCGTGAACTATGCGCTTCGATTCCTCGGTTGGATAACACCAATCACTTGTAAAAGAAACCACGCAAAACTGCGCTTTTGTCTTATGGAAGGCCTTGGATAAATCACCATTATGTTCTTCAATCAGGTCAAAATAGTCCATTGCCCGAGTTATATAAAGGTAGGAATTCGGGTCAAAACGCTCAACAAAAGTCACACCCTGATGACGCAAATAGCTTTCAACCTGGAAATCAGCATCAAAGCCAAAGGTGATTTTGTCGCGATCTTGCAGTTTGCGGCCAAATTTCTGCCCGAGCATTGTTTCAGATAAATAAGTGACGTGCGCTGTCATGCGAGCCACGGCTAACCCTTTGACTGGAAAAGATTTTTCCGCAACGTAATTGCCGCCATGCCACTGTGGGTCGGCCATTACTGCTTGCCGGCCAATCTCGTGAAAAGCGATATTTTGAGCAGTGTGTCGCGCCGAAGTGGCAATTGGAATCGCCGACAATATGTTGTCCGGATAGCTTACCGCCCATTCAAGCGCCATCATTCCGCCCATCGAGCCGCCGACAACTGAAAGGAGTTTTTGAATACCAAAACTATCAACCAGAAGTTTTTGTGCCGCCACCATATCGCGGATGGTAATCACCGGAAAATCCAGGTTAAACGGCTTTTTAGTGGCCGGATTAATATCTTTTGGGCCATATGAACCCATACAGCCGCCCAGCACATTGGTGGCAATCAGGAAATATTTGTCAGTATCGAGAGGTTTACCGGAGCCAGCCATTTGTTCCCACCAGCCGGGCTTTCCGGTGACAGGATGCTGGCCAATCAGATATTGATCGCCAGTTAATCCATGGCACACCAAAATGGCGTTAGATTTATCTGAATTTAATTTACCATATGTCTGATAGGCTATTGGAAATGAAGATATTTCAACGCCGCACTCAAGTTTAAGGGGCTTCTCTTTGGCCAATATGGCAATATCCCCGATTTCCACTTCTTTCGCGGACGGGCCAAACTGCGCTTTAATTTTTTTACTTTCTTTCGGCATGCTTAACTATTTCTTAACCGATAACATATATTATTAATGCGAATTAGTTGTTTTATATGAAATGTTTATAAAAGTAAAATGACATGGGGTGAGGAGAGATACGGTAGGTGAAAAGTATAAGAGCACATGGTGGGGTTAAAGTAGAGCAGTGGGGTAGTCTATTTAAAGAAATTTTTGGGATAGATAATACTACGATAATGGGAGTTGGGCCGGAAGATCAAAAAGAAGAAGAAATAGTATTTATATTTACATTCGATAGGAAAAGAGTTGCAGAATATCTGTCATTCAAATTGACAATGACAGAATTGCTATGGCGCGCTGATCATGAGGAACCATTCGAGAAAGTAGAAAAAATAGATATGAAAATGCTCGCTGGTTTCTTTGAAGAAGAATGTAAAGATGAAATAGATGGAGGATATTATTTAGCTGTTCCTGGGGTTTGTCTGGATATGAATATTTACAATGCGATTGAAAAAAATGGCGATCTTTTTGCCTATGCATCTCATATGTCGGAAGTGACAAAAGTTCCTTTGATTGTTAGTTTGAATGAGGTAAAAGAAATATTATTTAATAATAGAGAATGGGATGAAGCAAGAATTTCGATGCCTATTTCAGATAGGGTAAGCTCAGAAAGAATCTCTAAAAATTTGGAAACAGCAATAATAAGAATCAGCCAGCATTTTCAAGGCACTTTTAATTCTGCACGGGCGACATCGTTAGAGCAAGAAATAACAGGAGGCCTGTCGGCTAAAATTGAAATAAAACCGCCATATGGGATGGAAGAGGACGCGCAAAAACCATCGGCTGTGAGAGATATAATTATAAAAAATAGAAGAGAAATATTAGAAAGAATGAGCATACTAGATACAGATGTTTACCCAAGGGTTGGAGTAATGGGGGAAATGCTGGATTTGTCGAAGATTAAGGCTGGAAGAATTATTGGGTTTAGAAAAGGAGGAGAAGATTCTCCTGGTATTAGGTAAATGTAAAGCTTGGAATAGATCCCCTGGTCTCACAAGTGGTCGCCCGAGGGCAACAAAAGAATAAGCAATAAATTGGGATTTATACACAAAAAGCTAAAAGGCTTTTTGCTATTTCTGGATCCCGTATCCATTCCTCCTAAAAGCTAAGCTTTTAGGAGGGTACGGGATGACAAAACACTAAGCAATAAATTGCTAAGTGTTTTTGTCAATCCTCTTGCTTCAGCGGGCGGTTCATCAGGTGGTTGGCGGTTTCGAGAACGTCTTTATTTTTATATAATATTCCGTAAACAGCCTGGCAGATTGGCATGTCGATATTCAGACTCCTCGCCAGATCAATAACCGATTGGGCGGAGTGTACGCCTTCAGTGACCATACTGCCGCGCTCTTTCATTATATCTTCAAGTTTCACGCCTTTGCCAAGGGCAAAACCGAGCGAGAAGTTACGCGATTGATCGCTGCTACAAGTTAATATAATGTCGCCAGCGCCAGCAAGACCCATCATCGTTTCATTTTCACCGCCCTTAGCTTTACCGAGCCTGCGCATTTCAGCGAGGCCGCGTGTGATGATGGCAGCAGTGGCGTTATTGCCCATGCCTCTGCCTTTGGCGATTCCGCAAGCAATGGCAATTACGTTTTTCACAGCATTGCCGATTTGTGCGCCAATAACATCGGTTGTTGTATATATACGGAAATTATCGCTGCTTAAAACTTCGGCCAATGCTTTTGCTATTTTGTCATCTTTACAAGCACAGGTAACAGCAGTTGGCATATCTTTACCGACTTCATCAGCAAAACTTGGGCCTGATAAAATGGCTATAGGATTTTTCGGCAGGATTTCTTCAACAACTTCGCTCATTAATTTAAGGCTGAATTTCTCAACGCCTTTTGAACAGATAACGAGAGGTACAGACTGGCCAAGCTTTAATTTGGCAATTTGTTCGCAGGTCGAACGCATGAATTGAGCAGGTGGCACAAGGACAATTACATTAACGTCGATTGCGTCCTCAATTTTATTAACAGCGGTAATATTATCAGGCAGTTTTATTCCCTTAAGATACATTGAGTTTATATGGCGTGAATTAATTTCACTGACTACCTGCTTTTCCATTGCCCAAATTATTACGTCATTGCCGGCACGGGCAAACGCAGCCGCAAGGGCTGTACCCCATGCTCCGGCACCGATGACTGATACTTTTTTGTTTTTCTTCATACTTGGATTGTAGCCTATCGGTTTAAAAGAGCAATTCTATAAATAGTGATTAGAGTCTAAGAATCTGAGAGTATTAGCACTAGACCTTTGGAAATCATGGCATTATAAGGGGGTCTGTTAATTTTTGGATGGTTTATGTCTAATGTTGCAGTAATAGGCTCCCAGTGGGGCGATGAAGGAAAAGGAAAGATCGTTGATTGGCTTAGTGAAAAAGCCGATGTGGTGGTGCGTTTTCAAGGCGGGCATAATGCCGGACACACACTAGTTATAGATGGTGTTGTATATAAATTAAGCCTTCTGCCATCTGGTATTGTAAGAAAAGGTAAAATCTCTGTAATTGGTAATGGTGTGGTGATCGACCCATATGCCCTGATTAGTGAAATTGAAAAAGTTGCAACACAAGGAATAAAAGTTACCCCAGACAATCTTTTGATTGCCGATAATGCAACCTTGATTTTGCCGCTACATCAGCAGCGCGATCTGTCATCAGAAAAAGGTATGGGCAGTAAAAAGATTGGTACAACAGGGCGCGGAATTGGCCCGGCTTATGAAGATAAAGTTGCCCGCCGTGCGATCAGAGTTTGTGATTTGGCATTTCCAAAATATTTAGAAGAAAGACTAGATTCGCTAATTGATTATCACAACGCTTTGCATATTGGTGCTGGCCTGGAAACAATAGACAAGAAAAAAGCTCTAAATGATTTACTAAAATTAGCCGACAAGATTCTGCCATTTGCAAAGCCGGTTTGGTTAATGCTTGATAAATATAAATCGCAGGGCAAGAAAATATTATTCGAAGGTGCGCAAGGCGTGATGCTTGACGTTGATCACGGAACATATCCTTTTGTTACTTCTTCAAACACGGTGACTGGGCAGGGTTTTACAGGCTCGGGAGCTGGAGTTGGCAGTATAGGTTTTGTGCTGGGGATAACCAAGGCATATACAACTCGCGTTGGTTCTGGGCCTTTCCCAACAGAGCAGGATAATGAAGTTGGCAATGGACTTGGACAGCGCGGACATGAATTCGGCACTGTAACTGGCAGAAAGAGAAGATGCGGCTGGTTTGATGCTGTTATGGTACGTCAGGCAGTTAAAGTTGCTGGCATTAGCGGGATTGCATTGACAAAGCTCGATGTTATGGATGGAATGGAGAAGGTTAAGATTTGTGTGGGCTACAAACATAAAAATAAAAATTACGATTATTTTCCATCGAGCCCCGTGATTCAGGCCGAACTAGAGCCTGTATACGAAGAAATGCCAGGCTGGAAAGAAAGTACACATTGTGCAAGGAGCTATAAAGATTTACCAAAAAACGCAGTAAATTATGTAAAAAGAATTGAGAAGTTAATTGAAGCTCCTATAGCACTAATCTCTACAAGCCCGGAAAGAGAAGATACGATTTTACTCAAAGACCCTTTCGACTCGATAATTCGTCATAAGATTTAGATGAATTCATCAAATGCTAATGTTATATTGTGGCGATGATTGAACAACTAGCTGCACAAAAAAAAGAAGAAGCATTTTTTGTTGATCCATTCCAAAATGGGGCGGCGCCGGGCAAAACGGCGGCATCCGAGGTGAGTTTATCGGAGCAGTCTTCACGCAAAGGTTACATAAAAGATATTTATAAAGTCTCTGGCAATCAGCCTATAGCTGAGCTTAGTACAGATTTTGCAAGAGCGTATCCGGTTGCCGGTCAGAAAAGTGTTTCTGGCGGCGAATTGTATGCCTTGATCTTTAACCGTAACTTTCCTGTTAATGTTGATGCTTTGGAATTCATGCAATCAATGGATGGTACGAATTTCTGCAAAATTATAGACCTTGGAAAAATCAGGCATGGAGACGGAGAATATTTTGCGGCGATTATGGAAAGGCCGAGAGGAGTGCCTTTAAGGAAAGTTTTGCAGTCTGGTTTTAGATTTAATGAAAGGAAGCTTTATAAGGAAATAATTTTTCCTCTGAGCGTGCAAATTAATGAATTTCATGAGAGCGGATATTGTCTTGGAAATATTAATCTGGACAATGTTTATTATGATCAGGCGACAACAACAGTAGTTATTAAAGAATGGGTATCTGAATTTTGCGGAGTATCGCAGCCGGTTGTTTTTGACACGCTTAATAGAATTTGTTGTCAGCCGGAAGCAAAGGGCAACAGGGATTTAAGCTGTGATTATTATGCTCTTGGAGTTCTGGTTGTCTCATTGATTGAGGGCGAAGAATTATTAAAAGGGCTAAGCAAAGATGAAATTATATCGCGCAAATTAAGACAAGGCACAATTGACTGTATTGCTGCAGACATGACATCTGGTAAAACCCATAATCTCAAGAATCAGACAGTGCATATGCTAAGAGGGCTATTGTGTGATTATGATAAAGATAGGTGGGACGGAGATGATATTTTTGAATGGTATAATGACAAAGAAAAAGGTCCGCCGCCTACATCGAGGGTCCACAAAGAAACCACAACGGCGTTCATATTTGAAGGCAATGAATATTTAAGCCGCAAGCACCTTGCTTATGATTTGCATAAGAACTGGGCTAAGGCCAAAGCTTCTCTCAGCATAGAAGAAGTATCAAGATGGATTAAGCTGGCAATAAAGCTACCGCGAGTTTCAGATTTTATTGATACGCTTGTAGAGAACAAGATTGATAGCGGCATTAGTGATGAGAAACTTTCTCGGTTAATTCACCTTATAGATTCAGATGGGCCGATAAGATTTCAGAATTATGCAATTAGCATATGGGGCTTACAACCATTCATCGCAAATGCTTTTATAGAAAGTAAGAAAGATTATCTGCAATTTCTGGGAAGAATATTTTCTCTGGGCCTGGTGGAAAACTGGATAAATATTCAGGAGACGCCGGAAGATTATAGCTTTAGTAATTTATTATGGACGCCGTTTAAGATAGGGCAATATATGCACCGTACATCGCCTGGTTTTGGTATGGAAAGATGTCTTTATATGTTGAACCCTACGCTTTCATGCCAGAGCCCAATTGTAGCAAAATATTATACCAGCGATCTTTCGGATTTTATGCTTGCTCTTGATGAAAGGGGCAAAGATGGTAATGACAAAGTCGATCCCCTTGATAGACATGGCGCCGCTTTTATAGGTACGAAGATAGATCTTTCAGATGAAATCAGAGTTAAATCCGTACAAAGGCATCCTGCGCTGGCAAGGAATCCTCACATTGCAATGCTGGCGATGTTAACTGTGGCACAGGGGGCTACGCATATCAGAACTTTAAAAGGTCTCACAAACTGGATGAAGGCCAGGGTGTCCACGATATCTGATGATTTTCATAATCCGAGAATAAGAAAAGATTTTCTGGCAATGATCAATAAAGCATCGCGTAATGGATCGCTGAATGAATTATTCAAAGCTGTTTCAGACCCGATGTTTGCCAAAAGAGATCAATCTGGATTCATCGAAGCAAAAAAACAATACAGAATTTTAATGGGTCAGATGGCAGCACTTGGTAAACAGTCAAATATTGAAAAGATGGCTTATCAATATGGCCTGAGAATTTCGGTAATGTTTGCATATTTTGTTGCGGTGACAACGTTGTTAATTATAGTAATCAGATCGGCTTAGAGAATAATCGTTTATGTATGGAAGAAATTAATGAGTAAGTTGGTAATTATATTTTTGTTATTTGTTTTTGTTGGAAGTGGTGAAAATGCCGTTGCGCAGGAATTGCCCCTACCGCGGTTTGTTTCGCTAAAATCTGCTGAAGCGAATGTAAGAAAAGGGCCGGGTCTAAACTATCCGATAAAATGGGTTCTGGTAAGAAAGAATATGCCGGTTGAGGTGATTGCCGAGTTTGAGCAATGGCGGCGGATAAGGGATATTGATGGTGAAGAAGGCTGGGTTCATAGAGCAATGCTAAATGGTAGCAGGTCGGTAACAATTCAGGGTAATGCGCACACTTTATATAAAAATCCAGGTGAGGATTCTCAGCCCATTGCTTTGATCGAATCGGGTGTAAGCGCCGAATTGATTGAATGCGAAGAGGAGTGGTGCAGAGTAGAGATTAATGGTTACAGAGGCTGGGTCTCGCGTAAGTCACTCTGGGGAATATATCCAGACGAGATAATTAATTAGATATATAATTTCTTCTAATTGATTTATAAGGCGTTATACTTCGGTCTTGCCTTCCGCCATCACTTAAATTTGTATCACCTGAAGAAATTGGAGAAACAGTCGTTTATCTATGCAGCGAAAGCGCGCGCTCTGTTACTGGTACCACAATCCATAGATGGCGGCTGGACCGCGCAGTAGTATAGTAATTTGCGTTTTGGTTACTGCACTATTTGTGGCAAAAACCGGTGCAAATCTGTCCTGCCAACAAAAATCCGCTTAATCTTAAGCTTCAACCTTTGCTGCCTTTGTTATCTCAGGAGTTTTCTTTGTTCACCTCAAGTAGCCATCGTAAGTAGGCTGAGCCAGTACTTATTATAAGCACTGTAAAATCCAAAGGAGGCTTCACTATTTCTTCATATTTCTGACCATGTCTATAGAAATGTATTCCATCGACCCAATCTGCAAAAGATTCTACAACTTTGGCAACCGAATTTATGGCAGTCATATCACCATCATATTTTTCCAAAATAAGTTTCTTCAAATCACTTCTTACAATACGAGCATTGAGCTGATCTTTATTAACCATTTGTTTAACAAGGCTCTCTATACTATCAAACATTGACCGGACGGCATCTTTAGTGTCAGCAGGGGTTTTGCTTAAATCTTCATATGCACTTTCAAAAGATGACCTAATATTTTTGTATTTTGGATTGTTAAGCCCTGCCAAAGTCGATTGTTTATTATGTTCGAACTCTTGATCTACTTTGTAATGAACAACACAAATTGAATAAACTGTGTATGAAAGATTTTCTTCTTCCAACACTTTCCAAACAAAATCTTTCCATTTAGATTTCTTATAAGTGTTATGATAGGAACGTGAAGTATCCTGTTTAATGAAAAAATTATATACATGGGTAATCAAATCTAAAATTTGGTGTATGTCATTTTCTATAAAAAGTTTTTTTACATCACGATAATTGTAATTGGCCGGTATCTCAATCCCAGCATTAATCTCTAAATAAGTCGATAATTCATAGACATCATTTCCACCCAGATTGTCATTCAACCAAGCTCCAAGTCTTCTTCTAAAAACACTAGAATCCATTGCCAAAACAGTGGGTTGCTTTAGATACAACTTAGTAAAAAAATTATTATTGGATGTCGGCGAATTCATTTCTTACCTTTATGTAAAAAACCCCCTTTGGTTGGTACCATTGGGGGTTTTAATTTGGAAGTAAGTTTCGATGTTAAAAGCCCATTCCGCCCATGCCACCCATACCGCCAGCAGCTGCGCCACCACCTGAGTGATGATCGTGCTTATCTTCTGGCTTATCGGCAACTAGTGCTTCGGTAGTGATCAACAATCCGGCAACTGAAGCTGCGTCCTGCAAGGCAGTGCGTACAACTTTAGTTGGGTCGATGATTCCAGCTTTATATGCGTCAACATATTCAAGATTCTGTGCATCGAAGATTTTTGCATTATCTTTGCTGTCTTGCAATTTGCCAACAACAACCGCGCCATCGATACCAGCGTTCTGTGCGATCTGGCGAATCGGTGCTTCAAGCGCCTTTCTAACCAGGTTGATTCCAGCTTGCTGATCCGCGTTAATGCTTTTCAGATTTTCGAGTTTGCGAGAAGCGTAGAACAATGTAGAGCCGCCGCCAGGTACAATACCTTCTTCAACAGCTGCACGAGTCGCATTAAGCGCATCTTCAACGCGATCTTTACGTTCTTTAACTTCGATTTCAGTAGCACCGCCAACTTTAAGGACAGCAACACCGCCAGCAAGTTTTGCCAAACGTTCCTGCAATTTTTCTTTATCGTAGTCAGATGAAGTTTCTTCGATCTGAGCGCGGATTTGGCTGCAACGAGCTTCGATTTCGCTCTTAGCGCCAGCACCACCAACGATAGTTGTATTTTCTTTGCTGATAGAAACTTTCTTAGCTCTACCAAGCTGGTTTAGGCCAACGCTTTCAAGGTTGATGCCGAGATCTTCGCTGATCAACTGACCATTAGTCAGAACTGCGATATCTTCAAGCATTGACTTGCGGCGATCACCAAAACCAGGAGCTTTTACAGCCGCGATTTTGAGGCCACCACGCAATTTGTTCACAACTAATGTAGCAAGTGCTTCACCTTCAACATCTTCTGCAATGATAAGC
>ERZ1066140.220-NODE-220-length-12120-cov-5.444758_pt1 | contig 12120 bp, 22 predicted proteins | sample MGYA00382787_ERZ1066140 | MGnify/ENA primary metagenome ERZ1066140 (study PRJEB33369, sample SAMEA5778370) | biofilm metagenome | biome: Industrial cooling water; feature: Water cooling tower basin; material: Biofilm | place: United Arab Emirates | collected...
GCGAAGCTGAAGCTTCGCTTCGGCGTAGCCTGGTCGCTACGCTCGCAATGACGGAAACTATTAATCAATTTTGAAATTGCTAAAGGTTCTATATTACCCAGCAGCGACCATTCCGCCTGGCATGCCCATGTTGCTATCGCTAGCAGCGCTGTAGTTTGCAGCGGCTTCAGCAGCAGATCTTTCGCGATCCTCTTTGCCTTTTACAGTAATGTCGCGATCCACTAGCTCGATAACGGCCATAGGAGCGGCATCACCATAACGGAAGCCAGCTTTCATAATGCGAGTATAGCCACCTTTGCGAGATGCATACCTCTTAGCAAGTGCATCGAATAGCTTAGTAACCTGATCTTTATCGTGCAAGAAAGCAAGCGCCTGACGACGAGCGTGCAAATCACCGCGTTTGCCGAGAGTTATAAGCTTCTCAACGATAGGGCGAAGTTCTTTCGCTTTTGGCAGAGTTGTTGAAATCTGCTCATGCTTAATCAAAGCTCCAGCCTGGTTCGCGAATAGCGATTTCCTGTGCGTTGAAGTTCTATTAAGTTTGCGTGCTTTAATGCCGTGTCTCATGTTAGTTTCTCGTTATTAGTTATAATAATCATTACCAGTCACTAACCACTAGCAACCAGCAACTATTTTTTAATATGGATCTTCAAATCTTTTAGCCATTTCTTCGATGTTTTCTGGCGGCCATCCATCAACTTCCATACCGAAGCGCAGACCCATGCTAGCCAGAACTTCTTTAATTTCGTTCAATGATTTACGACCGAAATTTGGAGTCCTTAACATTTCTGCTTCAGATTTACGAACAAGATCACCAATGTATACGATGTTGTCGTTTTTGAGGCAGTTTGCAGAACGAACAGAAAGTTCAAGTTCATCAACTTTCTTAAGAAGATTTGGATTGAAGCTCAGTTCTTCCATAACTTCTTTCTTCTCTTCTTCAGCTTCTTCGAAGTTAATGAATACCTGAAGTTGATCTTGAAGAATTCTTGCAGCAAAAGCAACTGCATCATCTGATTTAACAGTGCCGTTTGTTTCAAGAGTTAAAACCAGCTTATCGTAGTCAGTAACTTGACCAACGCGGCTGTTTTCAACTTTGTAAGAAACCTGGCGTACCGGGCTATAAAGCGCATCAATTGGAATCACCCCGATTGGTGAATCAGGCTGACGATTCTGGTTTGCAGGAACATATCCCTTGCCAGTTTCAACAATCAATTCAGCTTTAAAGTTAGCATCTTTATCAAGAGTGCAGATAACCGCATCTTTATCAACAATTTCAACATCCGCACCAGCTTGAATCATGCCGGCTGTAACAACGCATGGACCTTTTGCGTCAATAGAAACTCTTTTCTTCTCTGGGCTGTGAACTTTAACAGCAACAGATTTAAGATTCAGAACGATGTCAGTTATATCTTCGCGAACGCCGGGAAGAGAGGAAAACTCATGTAATACGCCATCAATTTTTACTGATGTTATTGCTGCACCCTGTAGCGATGAGAGAAGAACGCGGCGCAGAGCGTTGCCAAGAGTAAGGCCAAAACCACGCTCAAGCGGTTCGATAGAAATAGTAGCTTTTTTCTGCAAATCACTAGATGTGTCTACGTCAACTTTTGAAGGTTTAATCAATTCTTTCCAATTTTTTGCAATCACAGTCATCCTCTTTTTTAAAAGTAACGTTAAAACTTAAAGTAAATAATAAATAATAAAAAATTATACTCTTCTGCGTTTTGGCGGGCGGCAACCATTGTGTGGTATAGGTGTGACGTCCTTAATGGTCGTTATATTAAAACCGACAGCAAGAAGCGCTCTTAAAGCAGATTCACGTCCAGAGCCAGGGCCGTTTACTTCAACATCTACGGTTTTTAGGCCGTGTTCCTGAGCGGAACGGCCAGCTTTCTCAGCTGCAACCTGTGCTGCGTAGGGAGTAGATTTTCTAGAGCCTTTGAAGCCGCAAGTTCCAGCAGAAGACCAGGCAACAGTGTTACCCTGCATATCAGAAATTGTTATGATAGTGTTGTTAAAGCTTGCTCTTACGTGAACCATGCCACGGGAAATATTCTTTTTTACTTTTTTCTTACGAGCAACTTCGGTGCCTTTTCCACCTTTTGCATCTGAAGCTGAATTTGGAGCTTCTTTACTTGCTACTGCTTTTTTATCTTTTGCCATTTTAAAACCCTAATTCCCTAATTACTAAAACTAATTATCAAAACTAAAAACTATACAACTTTCTTTTTACCAGCAATCGCAATAGCTTTACCCTTACGAGTACGAGCGTTTGTATGCGTTCTCTGGCCGCGAACAGGCAATTTGCGACGGTGCCTTAGCCCTTGATATGTTCCAAGATCCATCTTGCGCTTGATATTCATTGAAACTTCACGGCGAAGCTCACCTTCAACCTGATAGTCAGCATCAATAATTTCACGGATTCTGATAACTTCGTCTTCTGTCAAATCATGTACGCGTTTACTTTCGCTTAATTTAGCTTTTTTACAGATTTCGCTGGCCATAGAATTGCCAATTCCGTAGATATAAGTTAGCGCAATCACTAACCGTTTGCTTGTTGGAATATTTACACCTGCTATACGTGCCACAAATTTCTCCTAGATATTTTTTCTTTTAACTTGCTGTTTTATAGCTATTTTTTCAGCTTGATTAAAGTGTTTTTCTTAAAAAACGAGCGTGCATAATAACTATAATTTGCTTTAAGTCAACGCTATTTTTAAAGAGTTTCTTAATACGATAAAAATAGGTATTTCTAACATAGGATAACAAAGCTTGAAAATATGTTAATAATTTTTTAACTTTTATCTTATACAATCACTTTAAGTGATGAATAAAATGATTTATAGTGGAGGGTATTATGGCGACAAGCGCAACACTTTCATTTCATGATGATGAAGAATCTTTTCATGTGTATAAGCACTATGATGGCTGTCCTGGTGGAAAAGCAGGTATTCTGACTGGTCTAAAAACAACACTAGAAGAAAAGGCGTATGGGCTGCCTAATTTTGAGGCTAATGAATTTGCTGCTGCATATATTGCTGCTAATAAAAGAGGGCCAGGGGATATTAGATTACATAATGGACAAACGAGTGGTGCAGCACAATATCATTACGATGTTCAAAAAAGGAATGGAGAGTTATACGTAAAAGTTTTTCATTGGGTAGAATCGAGAGAACCTATCATGAAAGGTGATCTAGATACTTTAATTCGTCAGGTAAAAACTGCTGGTCGTGAGGGATTAAAATCAAAGGGGTTACGCGGTGATAGAGGCGATGTCGAACTCGGAAAATAATTAAGGTGCATTAATCAAGAGAGCTATTTAACAATTGCCAAAATTTGTTCTGTAACCTTGTCCACAGGTTGCATGCCGTTAACTTTGGAAACGAGATTCTTAGTTTCATAATAATTAAGAATAGGTTTTGTCTGCTGATAGTAGCTTTTCATGCGTTTTTTGAAAGTCTCAGGGTTATCATCAGCCCTTGCATCACTACCGGCCTGTTCACGTCTTTTTACAACGCGTTTTAATAATTCGTCTTCATCAACTTCTAAAGAAATTACATGGGAAATTTTGCGACCTTTGTTTTGTAAAACGCGATCAAGCGCTACAGCTTGAGCTTTTGTTCTGGGGAAGCCATCAAGAAGAAAACCTGGCTTGCAATCCTGATGCATTATTCTTTCACCAATAATTGAAACGACAACTTCGTCAGGAACAAGCAGGCCGTTTTGCATGATTTCTTTTACTTGATTGCCTAAATCACTTCCTGAGGCCACTTCAGCGCGCAACATGTCGCCAGTTGATAACTGAGGGATTCTTTTTTCTGTCTCAAGAATTTTTGCTTGAGTTCCTTTGCCTGCACCTGGGGGACCAAATAATATAATAATCATGAGACAGCCTAGACCCTTCCTCTTAACCGAGCCTTCCTAATCAGCCCTTCATATTGATGAGCAATTAAGTGTGAATGTATCTGGGCGATTGTATCCATAGTAACAGTAACAACAATCAAGAGGCTGGTGCCACCTAAGTAAAACGGTACAGAATATTTTGAGATCAGAATCTCAGGTAATACGCAAACTAGAGAAATATATGCAGCGCCAATTACAGTTAACCTATTCAAAACATATTCCAAATAATCACCAGTACTATTTCCTGGTCTAATTCCGGGAACAAATCCACCATGTTTTTTTAGATTTTCTGCTGTTTCCTGCGGATTAAAAACGTTTTTTGTATAAAAGAAACAGAAAAACACGATAAGAAATACATATGAAACAATGTAAAGAGGTTTCCCATGACCTAAATAGAGTGTGAACATCTCAAGTATCCCGCCACTGCCAGCATTTGCAGAGAAACCAGCAATAGTTGCAGGGAAAAGAAGTAAAGAGCTAGCAAAAATAGGAGGGATCACCCCAGAAGTGTTTAGCTTTAGGGGGAGGTGAGAGGCCTCTCCGCCAAACATTTTATTGCCGCGCTGCCTTTTTGGATATTGTACAACTATTCTGCGTTGTGACCTTTCCATAAAAACTATGAAGGTAATTAGGGTAATCGCCAGTATTAACAGAAGGATAATAAATACAGTAGATAAAGCTCCTGTCCAGCCAAGTTCCAAAGTGGAGGCGAGGGCGCTGGGAAGTTCTGCCACGATACCAGCAAATATAATCAGAGAAACACCATTCCCCACACCGCGTGAAGTTATTTGCTCTCCCAGCCAAACGAGGAACATAGTTCCGCCAACTAGAGTTACTACAGTTGTAATTCTAAAGAATAAGCCTGGATCTATTACGGCAGTGCCATTTGGACCAGCTATGCTCTCAAGAAAAACAGAAATACCATAGCCTTGGAAGGCCGCCATAAATACTGTTCCATATCTTGTCCATTGATTAATTTTTCTTCTGCCTGCTTCACCCTCTTTTTTAATAGCAGCCATTTGTGGAGACATAACAGTTAGCAGTTGCATTACGATTGAAACTGTAATGTATGGCATAACGTTGAGTGCAAAAATTGTCATACGGCCAAGAGCACCGCCGGCGAACATGTTAAACATGCCGAGTATTCCACCGCCTTGCTGGTTAAAAACTTCGTAAATTATTCGGGAGTCAACGCCTGGAATAGGGATAAATGTGCCGATACGATATACTATGAGAGCACCGAGAACAAACCAGAGACGTTTTTTTAATTCCTCAGCCTTACCAATAAGACCGAAATTAATTTGGGAAGCTAACTTATCTCCGGCAGCCATTTGAGACTAAATTCCTTAAAACTTATTACAACTAATTAAAAAGAAAAACTTTGGCAAAATTTATAAGTAAATTACTTCTTTGGCGCTACAGATTTTTTTGCAGAAGCTTCTTTGGCAGGTTTTTCAGATACTTTAATCTGAGCAAAATTGATTTTTCCGCCTGCTTTTTCAACAGATGCTACAGCTGATTTAGAAGCTGCATCAACCTCTATGGTAATTTTGCTTTTTATTTCGCCTTTTGCAAGTAATTTAACTGGATTATTTAAAGTTTTTAAAACCCCAGCATCATACATAGCCTGCTTAGTAATATTTTCAGGATTGAGTTTTTTATTGTCGATAAAGAACTGTACTCTGCTAACATTAAGTGCCTGGAATTCAACTCTTCTGTCGTTGTGGAACCCACGCTTAGGCAAACGACGATAAATTGGCATCTGACCGCCTTCAAAGCCTTTAATGGCAACGCCTGAACGTGCCTTCTGTCCTTTTACGCCACGTCCGCAGGTTTTACCTTTACCTGAGCCAATGCCGCGGCCAACTATCATCTTTCTATGGCGTGCGCCTGGATTATCTTTTATAGTATTCAACGTAGTAGCCATCTTATTCCTCTACTTTTACCAAGTGTTGTACGGTTGCGATCATCCCACGAGTAGAAGGAGTATCAATAACTTCTACTGTTTTATGTCTTTTGTTAAGACCTAGCCCAATAAGTGTAGCGCGCTGATTCTTGAAGCGACCAGCAGCACTTTTTAATTGGGTAACTTTAATTTTCTTTGACGCTGTCATTTTCTTTACTTCCTGATTTTTTCAAGGTTGATTCACGTTGTTCAACGATATCACTTACTTTTTTGCTTCTGCGTGCCGCAATCATTTTTGGAGATTGCAGACCTTTCAGAGCTTCAAAAGTAGCTCTAACCATATTATATGGGTTAGAAGTTCCAGTAGACTTTGCAACGATATCCTGAATTCCAAGTGATTCAAATACAGCGCGCATAGGTCCGCCAGCTATAATTCCTGTTCCTGGAGGAGCAGAACGAAGGGTAACCTTTCCTGAACCAAAACGCCCAAGAACGTCATGATGAAGGGTGCGGCCTTCACGTAGTGGAACGCGGATCAAAGCCTTTCTAGCCGCTGCAGAAGCCTTGTTTTTAGCTTCCATAACTTCTTTCGCTTTTCCTTTGCCAAAACCAACCTGGCCCTTGCCATCACCAGTTACAACAAGTGCAGAAAAAGCAAAACGCCTACCGCCCTTTACTACTTTTGTAACGCGATTGATAGCAACGAGCTTATCAGAAGAATCTGAGCCAGAGGCTGAATCCTTCTGTTCCGGAGCATTGTGTTTTTGAGTGTTTTCTGCTTCTGCTACCATAAAAAACTAATCCTTATAAACCTTAATAAAAATCCTAAAATGTTAATCTTAAATATTAGAAAGCCAAACCAGACTCACGAGCTGCATCAGCAAGAGCTTTGATTTTGCCGTGATACAAATAGTGACCGCGATCAAATACAACTTCTTTAATTTTTTGTTTTTGTGCGCGCTCTGCAATCAAGCTTCCTATAATTTTTGCAGCTGTAATGTTACAAGCGCTGCCTTTAATTTTAGCTTTCACATCTTTTTCAATTGTAGATGCTGACGCCAAAGTAACGCCTTTGCTATCATCAATAATTTGTGCGAAAATATTGCTGTTCGAACGGAATATTGTGAGGCGAGGGCGGCCATAGCTTCTTTGCTTAACCTGGTACCTAATTCTGCGTCTGCGACGTTCTGTGTAATTTTCTTTTGTCATTTTATTTACCTATAAAAACTATTTCTTCTTACCTTCTTTACGTCTGATATATTCACCAACATAATGAATTCCTTTGCCTTTGTATGGCTCCGGCTCTTTGAAGCCGCGAATTTCTGCAGCAACTTGGCCAACACGCTGCTTATCAGCGCCAGATATCTGTATTTCAGTCGGCTTTGGAGTCTTTATCTCAATGCCGGCAGGAATGTTATAAATAACATCATGGCTGAACCCCAGGTTTAGCTTTAAAGTTTTTCCTTGCGCTTGAGCACGGAAACCAACGCCTTCAAGTTCTAAATCCTTTTTATATCCTTCGCTTACCCCGATAACCATATTCTTAATAAGGTTGCGGAATAGACCCCAGTTAGCTTTCGCTTCCTGAGATTTACTGGTAGGCTCAACAATTATTTCTTTGCCCTCAACCTTTACATTTACCAGGCTGGAAACTACTACACTTAGCTCAGACTTAGCACCTTTGATGGAAACTTTCTTTCCTTCAACTTTTGCAGTTACGCCATTTGCTAATTCTACTGGTTTTATACCTACTCTTGACATTTTATTACCCTCTATACCCTAGAACACCGCACAAAGCACTTCGCCGGAAACATTCAGGCGACGAGCTTCGGTGTCAGACATAACACCTTTTGAAGTTGAAAGAATTGAAATTCCAAGTCCGTTCTTGATGCGCGGAAGCTTAGTTACAGGAGCATATTTTCTGTTTCCAGGCTTTGATATTCTCCACATCTCGTTAATTGCTGGCTGGCCTTCAAAATATTTAAGTTCAATTTCAAGCACGGCTTTATTATTACCAACATCTTTTCTGCTGTAATCGCGTATAAAACCTTCTTTTTTTAGAACAGAAAGAATATTTTCACGCTCTTTTGAAGCAATAGTGCTAACTTTTGCATGACGAGCGAGCTGGCCATTGCGAATCGCGGCTAGCATTTCTGAAATTGGATCAATAATCATATAAACCTCTTATTCCTTTTCCTTTTTACCAGCTCGATTTCACAACACCAGGCAGTTTGCCAAGGCTTGCAAGTTGACGAAGCGATATGCGTGATAAATTAAATTTACGATAGTTACCACGAGGGCGACCTGTTAAACCACAACGATTGCGCATTCTGATTTTTGAGCCGTTTCTAGGCAACTTGGCTAATTCCAACTGAGCAGCAAAACGTTCTTCGAGAGTTGCGTTCTTATCAAGAGCGCGAGCTTTAACGGCGTTACGGCGATCAGCGCAGCTCTTCCACATTTTTTTGCGCTTAATTTCTCTCTCTAACATACATTTTTTTGCCATATTTTTATCCTTAACTTTTATCCTTTTGCTATTTTCTGAATGGGAAGTTGAAAGCCTCTAACAAAGCCTTAGCTTCTTCATCAGTCTTTGCAGTTGTTACAACAGTTATATCCATGCCGCGAATCTGATCAATTTTATCGAAGTTAATTTCCGGGAAAACGATCTGTTCTTTTAATCCCATAGAGTAATTACCGCGCTTGTCGAAACTTCTTGCTGATAGGCCGCGGAAGTCACGGATACGTGGCATAGCAGTATTTACAAGCCTGTCTAGGAATTCATACATGCGTTGATTGCGGAGAGTAACTCTGCAACCAATTGGCAGGCCCTCACGTAATTTAAAAGTAGCTTCAGCTTTCTTTGAAAGAGTAATCTGAGCTTTTTGACCAGTAATTAATGCTAATTCGTTAGCTGCTTTTTCAACAGCCTTACTGTCAGTTGTACCTTCGCCAACGCCCATGTTAACAGAAATTTTCACCAGGCGAGGAATCTCCATGTGATTCTTGTAACCGAAACGTTCCTGCAATTTTTTGCGGACTTCAGTCTTATATAATTTTTGTAAACGCGCTTCTGCCATTTTCCTAATCCTTAGTTAATCACTTCACCGGAGCGTCTTGCTATACGCACTTTTTCGCCATTTTCAAGTATTTTGTATCCAATTCTTGTCGCCTTCCCATCTTTAGGGTCTAACAAAGCAACATTAGAAATATGAATTGAGAGTTCTTTTTGAGTAATCCCACCTGGATTAATCTGGCTAGGCTTTTGATGTCTTTTTGCCAAGTTAACACCTTGAACAAGAATGCGATTCTTGTCTTTTAATATTTTAATTACTTCACCTTTCTTGCCCTTATCTTTGCCAGTAGTAACAAGAACCTGGTCACCTTTTTTAATTTTAAATTTTGTATTCATAATATTTCTCTTATTTATTTCCCAAATTATTTTTTGTTATAGAACTTCCGGTGCCAATGAAACAATTTTCATAAAGTTTTTAGCGCGTAATTCACGAGTAACTGGTCCAAATATACGAGTACCAATTGGTTCAAGCTGCTTATTAATCAGAACAGCGGCATTACGATCGAACTTAATAGTGCTACCATCTGGCCTACGAATCTCTTTTGCAGTACGAACTACAACAGCCTGGTGAACTTCACCTTTTTTTACTTTGCCGCGTGGAATCGCATCCTTAATTGCTACAACGATCACGTCGCCTACATAAGCGTATCTGCGTTTAGATCCGCCAAGAACTTTAATGCAGGAAACTTCACGAGCTCCTGAATTGTCTGCAACGTCTAGTCTGGTCTCAAGATATATCATAAAATAACCTTTTTAAGCCTTCTTCTTTTCGCTAATCACTTCCCAAGTCTTTGTCTTGGAATATGGTTTGCATTCAATAATCTGCACTTTATCACCAATTTTAAACTGGTTATTTTCATCGTGTGCAGCATATTTTTTAGTACGACGCACAATTTTATTATAAGTAGGGTGTGCCACTCTGCGTTCAACCTGAACAGTTACAGTTTTGTGCGCCTTATCACCTACTACTACACCGCTTAAGATTCTTTTTGGCATTTTCCTAAATCTCCTAAATTACTTTGCCGCTTTCTTTTTGGCTGCTGGTTTAACATCAGAAGCTTCTTTACCAGAAGACTTTTCTGCTTTTACTTTTTTCTTTTCAGATGTTGCTGGTTTTGCGTCTTTTTTGCTTTTAGCAGTCACTTTCTGAGAGGCAATTTCTGGCTGCGCCAATAAAGTGTTTATACGGGCAACAGTTTTGCGAACGGTGCGCACGCGTGAAGTGTTTGACAGCTCACCAGTAGTTCTTTGAAAGCGCAAGTTCATCTGTTCTTTCTTTAAATCGAAAAGAATACCAACCAACTCGTCTTTACTCTTGCCACGAAGTTCATCTATCTTCATGTTATTCTCCTAATCTTTTTACAAATTTTGTTGCCATTGGCAATTTAGCTGAAGCCAAACCAAAAGCCTCTCTAGCAACATCTTCAGGAATTCCATCCAATTCAAAAAGAATCTTACCAGGCTTTACTCTGCATACCCAATATTCCGGCATACCTTTACCTTTACCCATACGAATATCCTGAGGTTTCTTAGAAACAGGAACATCCGGATAAACGCGAATCCATAATTTACCAGCACGTTTAATGAAGCGCATAACAGTACGACGCGCAGCTTCAATCTGACGCGCAGTCAAACGATCCGGTTCAATGGCCTTCAAGCCAAAAGATCCAAAATTTAAGTTTGTACCGCCTTTTGCCTTGCCGTGGATACGACCCTTAAAGGCTTTACGATACTTCATTCTTGCTGGCATTAACATGTTTATTGCTCCGCTATTGCTGCATCAATTGTTTTTACTTCAGGCATAGAAGTAGATTTTTTCTTGTTTGAGTCCTTTCCAGTAGAAGGGCCAAACGCGCCTGTAATTCTTTTTTCGTGGGCGAGGGGATCGCGAGTTAAAACTTCGCCTTTAAATACCCAAACTTTGATACCAATCAATCCATAAGCAGTCATCGCTTCAGCAGTGCCGTAATCAATATCAGCACGAAGAGTGTGAAGAGGAACGCGACCTTCGCGGTACCATTCCATTCTTGCTATTTCAGCTCCGCCAAGACGGCCAGAACAGTTAATTCTAATACCTTTTGCCCCAAGCCTTAAAGCTGACTGAACAGCACGCTTCATAGCGCGGCGGAAAGAACCACGACGCTCTAGCTGTTGTGCAATGTTCTCAGCAATTAGCTTTGCGTCGGCTTCTGGCTTACGTACTTCAAGAATATTGAGGTGTACTTCGTCGTTACCAGAAAATTTCTTAAGATCTTTCTTTATGCTTTCAATATCAGCGCCTTTTTTACCAATGATTATTCCTGGTTTAGATGTGTAAAGAGTTACAACAATTTTCTTTGCAGGACGCTCAATAATTATTTTGCTAATACCAGCATTTTTAAGCTTTTTTTCTAGATGAGTACGAATCTTCAGATCCTGATGGAGCATATCAGAGTAATTCTGATCAGCAAACCAGCGAGAATCCCAAGTTCTATTGATATTAAGCCTAATACCGATTGGATTTACCTTCTGACCCATTTTATATATTCTCCACTTTCTTAATTAATTTAGTGTTGCTAGCTTCTGGTTGCTGGCTGCTGGCATTAACAGTTTTCTTCAATGCATTCAACATTCTAGCAACTTCATCAATAAGATTTTTTATTTCACTTAAGCCTTTCTCTGTAAGATATTCGACTTTATTAGCAATAATAATTTGTGTTTTAAGTTCTGCTAATGAGCCAGAGGCGATACCCAAGAACTGATAAAACTCTCTATCAGAATTACGGGAACAACCTTCTGCAATGTTTGACGGAATAGAAACAGCGCTTCTTCTGGCTTGGTTTGTTAGGCCATACAATTCGTCCTTAGGGAAAGACTTAGTTAAAACATATATTTGTTCAACCAAATCTATTGCTCTATTCCACACTCTCAAATCTTCATAACTTTTATTCATATTTCTCTCTTGTTAACTAGCAGCTAGCAACTAGTAGCCAGCAACTAACTTTATTCTTCCTTCTGTTCACGAACCGTGATGTATAAGTTGCTGAATTTCTTTAATATTGGTGCGCCACGTCCACGAGCTCTAGCGTGAAAGCGCTTCATAACCAATGCCTTGCCAACAGTCGCTTCAACAACATAAAGTCTATCAACATCAAGGTTGTGGTTGTTTTCTGCGTTTGCAACAACAGACTGAAGAACTTTTTTAACTTCAGTAGCAATTCTTTTTCTGCAGAAAGTTAGCTGAATTAATGCG
>ERZ1066140.221-NODE-221-length-12066-cov-6.164516_pt1 | contig 12066 bp, 10 predicted proteins | sample MGYA00382787_ERZ1066140 | MGnify/ENA primary metagenome ERZ1066140 (study PRJEB33369, sample SAMEA5778370) | biofilm metagenome | biome: Industrial cooling water; feature: Water cooling tower basin; material: Biofilm | place: United Arab Emirates | collected...
TGTTAAAGCCAGCCAAACACTGTTTGATGAGGTGAAAAAGCTAGGCGGGAAGCCAGTTATGTGGAAAACCGGGCATTCGCTGATTAAGGCAAAGATTGCCGAAACTGGTGCGAAACTTGCCGGCGAAATGAGCGGCCATATTTTCTTTGCCGACAGGTATTTTGGCTATGATGATGGGATTTATGCGGCGGTTAGGCTGTTTAATTTACTAGCACACTCAACACAAAGCCTGGCCGAAATGATAGATGGTTTACCAGAAACTCATAACACGCCGGAAATGCGTATTGATTGTCCGGATGAAAGAAAATTTGCCGTGATTGAGGAAATACGCCAGCGTCTGTTAAATGATCGTAGCGAAAGCCTCGATGTAAATGCAACGGATGGGCTGAGGGTAACTAGCAAAAATGGCTGGTGGCTTATCCGCGCTTCAAATACTCAAGGGGCGTTGGTGGCAAGATGCGAGGCGAACAGTAAGGACGCCTTGAAAATTCTAAAAAAGAACATAGATGATCAGTTGAGGGCAAGTGGTGTGGTATGATCAAAATAAGAAAAGCGCAGGATAGGGGATATGCTAAGCGGGACTGGCTGGAAAGCTGGCATACATTCTCTTTTGCTGATTACCATGACAAAAATTTCATGGGGTTTCGTTCGCTGCGTGTTATCAATGAGGATATCATAAATCCGGCGGCGGGCTTTCCAACCCACGGGCACCGCGATATGGAAATAGTTACCTATATGCTAGATGGCGAGCTGGAACATAAGGATAGTATGGGCAATACCGGAGTTATAACGCCAGGTGAAGTGCAGAGAATGACGGCCGGAAAAGGCGTGCTGCACAGCGAATTTAACCATTCTGATAAGGCGCCAGCGCATTTGTTTCAGATTTGGCTTTTGCCGGAAAAGGACAATTTGAAACCCGGCTATGAACAAAAGAAATTTACCCCAAAAAAAGGCGAATTAACGCTTGTTGGCTCGCGCGATGGCCGCGATGGTTCTGTAACCATCAATCAGGATGTAAATCTATATATGCTGCACTTAAAGAAGGGACAGGAAATAAGCCATAAAATCGCTTCCGACAGGCATGTCTGGTTGCAGATGGCCAAAGGCGATATCGAGATTAATGGCAAGGTTCTGGGCAATAGCGATGCTGCTGCCATAAGCGGCGAAAAAGAGCTGAAAATAATGGCTAATGACAACAGCGAAATGCTGATTTTTGATTTAGCATAAAAATTAAAGCCCTGCTCCGGTGTATTAGGAGCAGGGCTCGTATCTTAATCTACGCTAATTTAGCGAAGTTACTTACGTATATATAGCGTAATTAGAATTAAGAATAACAGAACTTCAGTCAGTGATAGACCAGTAGTAAATACTGTTGGTAATACCATCACAAGCAACGGAGATACGAAGAAATGCATCGCCGCAATTATTAGAGTGAACACTATACCAAGTATTACTAACTGACCTAGGTTAGTTAGATTCCAGTCTTTATAATTAACAGTCATGGTTGCCGTCTCCTTTTGTTTCGTGCAAATGATAGAAGATTAAGGGAGCATCCATCATTTTTGACACGGACTGATTATAGCATAAATGACCCCCCGTAGCAAAAAACCGAGACAATTTTTTGCTGCGGCGCACAACGATAATAGTCTGATTTTATAACGTTTTTCAGGGCATTTATAGGGCAAAAAATATATTTGAAAAATGCTTTTTTAAATAGGCAAAAAAATGGGAAAAATTTGTGCGGCGCACAAAAGAAGAATCAAGAAACTGGTATCAATAATCAGAAAGATGGATCGCCACGGCTGCTAAAGCAGCCTCGCGATGACGTTGAGAGAATATCAATGAAAATTGAAAATACTATAGAAAAAATTACCTATCTATGGATGCAAGATTTGCCGGACTTTGTAGAAAGGCAATAATAGCAAGTCGAGAAATATCGGAATTATCTAGTATTTATGCGGCATTTTAGATTTGGCACGCTCTTTGCATATAATCATGCGTACTTGGGAATAATGCTAGTAAAACAGATAAAAAGTACGAAAAGGAGTCAAGGCCATGAGAATAGAATCGGTTGCAAGTATTTTTAATAGAAATCCAGTTGGACAAGCAGAGGGTGTTAAAAAGGCATTATCTTCTGCGGAAGATATAGTTGCTGGTCGCAGAGCTGGAGTATCTGATGTTGTGGAAATCAGCGAGGCTGCGAAAGTTCTTGGCGCCGATGCTGCTAATGCAGCTTCTAATGCTAAGCGCATTTTCAATATTATAGACAAAGATAAAGATGGAAGAGTCGGAAAAGAAGATTTGCTGTCCTGGATCAAGCAAAACAAGCCAGAAGGCATAAATGATAAGAGATTTGATAATATTACGGCTGCTTTCGAGCGTCTGTATAACAGGGCTATCAGTTTTAAAGAAGATAAGTCACTAAGTCAGCAGGATTTTGTTGATACTATAGGGCATCATGCTGACAGATTCAGAAACTTTGTTGCTAATTTTAACGCAGAGAAGACAGCTGATTTAGCAGCAGTTTCTAAAACATCAGTTGCTGTTCCTTCTGGCTCAACAAATAGCTATTTTGATCAAATAGACCAGGATAAAAGTGGTACAATAACTAAGGCTGAATATCTTGCTTGGCTTGGGACAAAAAGACCAAAGGGCGTAAGTGACCAGCAATATAATAATATTGCAAATAAATTGGGAAAGTTTTTTGATCGCGCATCTGGTGAAAAAGGTGAAGTTGATCAAGCTAAATTTGAACGCAACCTAGAGACTTTTGCAAGGCGCGCTGAAAATGCGTTAGCTGGTTTTGCTGCAGCGCAAAATAACTCGGTGAGAAATTCCCCTCTTTTGACTCTCGCAAACAAAAAAGATGGTGAGTTTGTGGCTAAATCTGAACTAGAGGTTGCTATAGATAAAGCGGCTAAAGGCAGCGACGCGGAAAATGCCAAAATCGTCGCCGGTTTAAAGCAAAAAGTACTATCGCTCTTTGATGAAATATCAAAAACAGTTGAAGATGATGGCTTAAGATTGCCGGGACAGCCAAAAGGCACAATAAATTCTGACCAATACCAATACCATGTTCTGACTAAAGATTTGTTTAACAACAATGAAGACAGGAGGGCTTAAGGGTAAAAAGTAGCAAAAGAAGAGGAATTTGAACGACTATTCTCTCCCATAGATCAAATGGTCGTTTACCGGTTCCCCAACCCTTGCCTCCCTTGTGGCACGTTTGTTTCCCGCAGACGTGCCACGTCTTTTTTTGGAGGGTGGGTAAGTTACTAATGGTAATTTCTTCATAAGTGTAATTTCTTCATAAGTTTTGTCCTCGCATCTCATATGCCAATTTCTATCTTCAGGTTGTTGGGGGGGATATCATTGACAAACTTTATCATATTACATCGCCATCCTTTGGGGCATACCGCCGTTTGGGTCGTGGTTTGGTCTAGAAAAGAATTTCTCCACGGCATTTATAGTTCCTGTAATTACAGTTGAAGGTGAATTGCTAGGCAAATTCAGCGCTGAAATTGTTGGTTCAAGAAATTCAGCAGACTGTATCATAAGCTCTTTGTTTCTATTAGTCTGTTCTCTGAGAGATAGAAAGCCGTTATCTAGCCAGGAAGCAACCCTCCTGCAGACAAGTAATTCATCTGGAATTATCCTGCTTATGTCATCTTTTTTTAGAGTTATTGTAGAGTCTTTGCATTGTACTTTGATTGGCTGGGTTGCTTCTGATTGCAAAAATTTTTTTATTCTTTCAACTGCTTCTTGAGGAGTTGAAAAAGTGCTAAATAATGATACGAGGCCTAAGGCTTTTTGTTCAAGCAAAGCAACATTATTTATGTGTAGCCCTGTTATATCATGGCAGCCTTCTCTCTGGGCGCGATTTGCCATTGCAGAAAGCGCCATTGTAGCCAGGGCAGCCCCTACAATTTTATCAAATGCTTCACTTTGTCTTGGGTTTTCTGTCACTATTCTCTCCCTTATGCGCATGATTATACAGGATAAATGTTAAAGTTTTATGACAAGATGAGGGATTAGGCTTTAGGGATTTGGGGTTAGGGTGAGGGGTTATATTATTGGTGCTTGTCCAAATTAATGGCTTACGTTATAACCCTCGCGCATGATTATTTTATCAAATGTTTCTGGATCCCCGTGTTCACGATTTTTGCGGAGGCAAAAATCGCGCCACGAGGATGACGGGGTGTAGATTGACTGAACTATCAAAAATACGCAATTTCTCGATAATTGCCCATATTGATCACGGGAAAAGCACGCTGGCTGACCGTATAATTCAGATGTGCGGCGGTCTTGCAGAGCGCGAAATGAAGGATCAGGTGCTCGATTCGATGGATATTGAGCGTGAACGCGGTATTACCATTAAAGCGCAAACAGTACGTCTTAAATATAAAGCTAAAGATGGTCAGGAATATACGTTAAATCTCATGGATACGCCAGGACACGTGGATTTTGCCTATGAAGTGAGCAGGTGTTTGGCGGCGTGTGAAGGATCGTTACTGGTGGTTGACGCAAGCCAGGGTGTTGAAGCACAAACATTGGCAAATGTGTATCAGGCAATTGAAAATAATCATGAGATTATTCCTGTTTTAAACAAGATTGATTTACCGGCAGCCGAACCAGAGCGCGTAAAACAGCAGATTGAAGATGTAATAGGAATTGATACGAGTAATGCGCTGGAAATTTCAGCTAAAACAGGCCTGGGTATTGAGGATGTTTTGGAGGCGGTTGTGAAATATTTGCCTCCTCCTCGTACGTCGCATCCGCCTTCGCAAAGCTACGGCGAGACAAGAGCAGGTGATGGGAGAAATGTTCCTCTCAAAGCTATGCTGGTTGATAGTTGGTATGATCCGTATTTGGGAGTTATCGTTCTTGTCAGAATTGTTGATGGTGTTCTGAAAAAGGGCATGAAAATTAAGATGATGTCGAATGATGCCGAATATGAAGTGGATAATGTTGGTTTCTTTACGCCAAAAAAGGAAATGGTTGATGAGATTGTGCCGGGCGAAGTTGGATTTATAACTGGATCTATAAAACAAATACATGATTGTAAGGTTGGGGATACACTGACAGAGGTCAAACGTCCTTGTGACAAGGCGTTACCAGGTTTTAAACAGAGCCAACCTGTGGTATTTTGTGGTTTATACCCTGTCGATGCCGCTGATTTTGAAAATTTGCGGGAGAGTTTAGCCAAGCTGCGGTTAAATGATGCCAGCTTCCACTATGAGCCGGAAACTTCCAATGCACTTGGCTTTGGTTTCCGCTGCGGATTTTTAGGATTATTGCATCTGGAAATTATTCAGGAAAGATTAGAGCGCGAATTTAACCTTGATCTGCTCGCGACAGCACCAAGCGTAGTTTATCGTTTGTATAACAACAAAGGTGTGATGAGTGAATTGCATAACCCAGCAGATATGCCGGACCCAACCTTTATCGAAAGAATGGAAGAGCCGTGGATTCGTGCAACTGTTTTAACACCCGATGAATATGTAGGAAATGTATTGGCGCTGTGTGAAGAAAAACGCGGCAAACAAGTAACTATGACTTATGTCGGTACGCGTGCGATGATAGTTTATGATCTGCCGTTAAATGAAGTTGTGTATGATTTTTATGATCGCTTGAAGTCTTGCACACGAGGTTATGCGAGCGTTGATTGGTACATTGAGAAATATGAGGAAAGCCCGTTGGTTAAAGTTTCTATCCTGGTTAATGATGAACCAGTAGATGCGCTGGCGATGATTGTGCATAAGCAAAGAGCCGAAGGTCGTGGCCGCGAATTATGCGCTAAATTAAAAGATTTGATTCCGCGGCAAATGTTCAAGATTGCAATTCAGGCAGCAATTGGTGGAAAAATAATAGCGCGTGAGACAGTAAGCGCGATGCGTAAGGATGTGACGGCAAAATGCTATGGTGGTGACGTGACCCGTAAGCGCAAGCTATTGGATAAGCAGAAAAAGGGTAAAAAACGCATGCGCATGGTTGGCGATGTCGAAATCCCACAATCGGCCTTTATAGCTGTGCTGAAAATGGGCAAAGAGTAAAAAGTTGCAAAAGGTTGTAAAAAGTTCTATAATATAACCAAATACAACTTAGAGTAACTTATATGACTACAGTAAAATTATCTGATGAATTGGTGGCTGAGGCGAAGAAATTTGCCGCAGTTTATAATCGCTCAGTTCCGAAACAGATTGAGCATTGGTCACGAATTGGGAAAATCATCGAGGAGAATCCCGATCTCCCATATGGCTTTATTATGGACATATTAATAGCCAAGACCGAAGATGTTGAAGAGTATGAATTTGGTTCAAATGTTTAATGAAAATACTACAAAAAACGTCTTTTAGAAAAACAGTTAGGAAGTTGCATGAAAATCAAAAGAGAGATTTAGATGCAGCGATAGACAAAGTAATGGAAAATCCCGAAGTGGGGCAGGCTAAAAAAGGGGATCTTGCGGGAATAAGAGTTTTCAAATTTTCTATGGTTAATCAGCTAACACTAATTACCTACACGTATGACAAGCCTGCGACACTTACTTTATGGGCACTTGGAACTCATGAAAATTTCTACCGTGATCTAAAAAACTGAATATTTAAAAATAACTAGACTCGAGGTTTCTTTGCCTTGATAATCCCGACTTCTTGGGGCTAGTGATGAAAAAAAGATTTAGCAAATATCTGCCGCTGATTTTATTGATTGCTTCGATTGTATCGGGCGGCGGGATGTATCTTGCAATTACCGGCGCTAAAGACCCATTAGAAGCTGACCAACAGACAGTTATTACCTGGGCACTTATAAACCTTATTTTGTTGTTAGCATTGAGCGGTGTTGTTTTTTATAAACTCACAAGTATATGGCTAGCGCGAAAAAGACAATCTGTTGGCTCGCGCTTACAACTAAGAATAATCAAAAGATTTGGTCTGGTAACGTTAATTCCAACAATTGTTGTGGCAGTTTTCTCATCGCTTTATTTCCATTTAGGTGTTCATGCCTGGTTTAATGAAAAAGTGGGAATAGCACTTAATGAATCTGTGCAGGTTGCAGAGAGCTATCTTACAGAACATAAAAAAATAATTTCTGCTGATGCGCTGGCTATGGCAAACGACCTGAATCGCCAGGCGAATATCCTGATGAATAATCCAAGAGTTTTTGTAAAAGTTATCAATACGCAGGCGGCACTGCGCTCTCTGACCGAGGCTATAGTTTTTCAGAATGATAATATTCTGGCAAAGACCACATTAAGTTTTGCGCTAACATTCGAACTTGAAAATCTCTCTAAAGAAACAATCGAAGCGGCTAATAATGGTGAAGTGGTAATAATTACTAATGATAACGAAGATCGGGTTCGCGCACTTATAAAGCTGCCAAATTTTTTTAATACATATTTGTTGGTAGGAAGGCCTGTTGACAGCAAGGTTTTGCAGCACGTGGAATTAACCAAGGGTTCCGCCACTGAATATCAACAATTGCGGGAAAATATTTCAAAGCTGCAAATTACTTTCTCGGTTTTATTTGCGGCCGTTGCATTGCTGATGTTGCTAGCTTCAATCTGGTTCGGGGTTGCGGTTTCTGGAGATATGGTTGCTCCAGTTGCTGCATTGGTGAAAGCGACTGAATTAGTAAAGGCCGGAGATTTATCGATCAGATTAGAAGAAGGCCCAGAGAATGATGAAATCGGAACTTTGAGCAGAGCGTTTAATCGCATGACGGGACAACTAGAAAAGCAGCGCAATGATTTAGTTGAAGTGAATCGCCAAATTGATGAAAGAAGAAGATTTATTGAAGCGGTAATGTCTGGAATTTCTGCCGGTGTAATAGCTTTGGACAAGGAAAAAAATATTACCCTAATAAATAAATCGGCCACTACTTTATTAAAGATTGATGGAGAAAAAATTAGAAATGAGAATCTGATAAAATTATATCCTGAAATTGGATCGCTGATAAATGATGCAGAAAAGGGTGAGGATAATTCTGCGCAGGGTGACATTATAATAAATATTGGTGAGGGCGAAGGTTCCTTTCATGTGAAAATTGTTGCAGAAAAATTCTCGGATCAAATTGAAGGATATATCGTTACGTTCGATGATATTTCTATGTTGCAATCGGCACAGCGTAGGGCAGCATGGGCAGATGTTGCGCGAAGAATTGCACATGAGATTAAAAATCCTCTCACGCCTATTCAGCTTGCTTCAGAGCGGCTCAGAAAAAAGTATTTGGGAGAGATTTCAAGCGACAAAGAAACTTTCGAGAAATACATTGATACAATTTCAAGGCACGTTGGCGATATCAGATCAATGGTTGAAGAATTTGTTCAATTTGCACGAATGCCGGCTCCTACTATTGTCGAAACAGATTTTGTAAAAGTAGTTAAGGATGCTGTGTTCTCGCAAGAAGTAGCTAATCCAGAAATTGAATTCAATATGAATTTACCAAAGGAAAAAATTTCAGCCCCACTTGATAAGAGCCAAATTTCGCAGGTTCTAACTAATCTAATAAAAAATTCTTGTGAGGCAATCGAAAGCAAAGAAAAGGCAAAAGATGAGAAAGGAAAAATAGAAATTAAATTAAGCGAAACCAAGGGGCGGATCACGCTAACTATCGAAGATAATGGCTCAGGATTTCCGGAGGAACTATTGAATAAAATAACCGAGCCTTATGTTACAACTCGAGAAAAGGGCACGGGGCTTGGTCTTGCGATCGTAAAAAAAATTATAGATGATCACAAAGGAAAAATAATTCTCGAGAATATAAAAAGTGATAAAAAAATTCTCGGAGCTAGAGCTACTGTGACTTTCCAAAAATCAAGTTAAAAAAAATAAAATATTTTCATTTTTTTTGTTGCGTGATGAAAAATATTGTTGCAATAATGCCACAAGATTTTTGTGTATAATTTGCAACAGTAAATATGCCGCATAATATTCTCATAGTTGATGACGAAGCCGATATTAGAGGTCTAATTTCAGACACTCTTAAAGACGAAGGATACATAGCCAGAAGCGCAAAAAACAGCGCTGAAGCTTTCGCAGCAATTGCAGAGACAGTGCCTTCAGCAATTATTCTGGACATATGGTTAAAAGAAAGTGAGCTGGATGGTTTAGGCATTCTGGAAAATGTAAAAAGCCGGTATCCTGGAGTCCCAGTAATAATGATAAGTGGTCATGGTAATATTGAGACAGCCATTAATTCTATAAAGCTTGGGGCATACGATTTTATTGAAAAACCATTCAAGGAAGAAAAGCTGGTTCTACTTTTAAAGAGGGCAATTGAAGCGGCTGAATTAAAATCAGAGAATGAAATTTTGAGAGCAAAAGCCGGAGTCGATCACGATCTTATAGGCCGTTCTCCTTGTATGACTCAATTACAACAGGCGATTGATAAAGTTGCTCCGACTGGAAGCAGAGTTTTTATAACTGGTGCAAGTGGTTCAGGAAAAGAAGTAGTTGCACGATTGATTCACAAAAAATCCAAAAGAGCAAACACAGGAGCTTTTGTAGTTCTTGGTGGTGCTGGCCTCTCAGAAGACAGAGTTGATATTGAGCTTTTTGGAACAGAGGAAGAAAGTGTTAGTGGCCCAGCCAGAAAAATTGGTACGTTCGAAAGAGCAGATAAAGGCACGCTTTTTATAGATGAAATAACCGATATGCCACTTGCAACACAGGCTAAGTTGCTGCGTGTTATTCAGGATGGTTATTTCAGAAGAATAGGTGGCAATAAGCAGATTAATGTTGATGTGAGAGTAATTGCTGCATCCAGTAAAAATGTTACGCAAATGATTGAGAGCGGAAAATTCAGAGAAGACTTATATTACCGCCTGAATGTGGTTCCTATAAATGTTCCGCCGCTTTGCGAGAGAAGAGATGATATACCTGCTCTGAGCAAATTTTTCTTGAAGCAATTTGCTGATAATACTGGAATGCCAATTAGAGATATTGCGAGTGAAGCAATTGCAACGCTGCAGGCATATAACTGGCCGGGCAATGTAAGGCAGCTAAAGAATGTTATTGAGTGGCTTCTGATAATGACGCCAACAGACGATACTAATAAGCCGATTACATCCGAAATGCTCCCGCAGGAAATTTTCTCTTCTACGCCAGTTGCTATGAATCCGGAATTGAACAGAGATATAATGGCAATGCCATTAAGAGAAGCAAGAGAGATGTTTGAAAGACAGTATCTTGAAGCACAGATCAATAGATTTGGTGGAAATATTTCACGAACTTCAGAATTTGTTGAAATGGAAAGATCGGCTTTACATAGAAAGCTCAAGTCATTAAAAGTTGCTAATAAAGAAAAAGCATAATTTGTAATTATACGGAGTGTGAATTTTGCGAATTATAGTATGTGGTGCCGGCCAGGTGGGGACGGGAATAGCCAAGCAGCTTTCATCAGAAAATAACGACGTTACAATCATCGATAATTCTCCTGAAGCAATACAAAAAATTAATGAGACTCTGGAAGTAAAAGCATTCGTTGGAATGCCTTCTCATCCTCCCGTGCTTGAAGCGGCGGGAGCGGAAGGCGCTGACATGATTATTGCCGTAACAACATCAGATGAAATTAATATGATGGTTTGTGAGGTTGCAAATTCGTTGTTTGGAACGCGTACGAAGATTGCCAGAATCAGGCACCAGAACTATCTAAGTCCAGCCTGGAAAGATTTATATAGAAAAGATCATTTGCCGATAGATTTTATTATTTCTCCAGAAAAAGAAGTGGCCAATGCGATAATGAACAGGCTGCATGTACCTGGCGCAATGGATATGATTCCTTTTGCGGATGGATCTATAAGAGTTATTGAAGTTAGATGTGCGCCGACATGTGCTTTAATAAATCTGCCTCTGTTGCAAGTAAGAGAGATTTTGCTTGATCTAAATGTTTCGATTATTGGTTTGGTAAGAGAAGATGTTTTTGTGATTCCAGATAAAAAAGAAACTCTTCAGTCAGGAGATGCAATATTTTTTGCAACAGGTGATAAAAATGTTTCCGAAGCTATGAAAATATTTGGTCACAAAGAAAAAGAGGCAAGAAAAGTATTAATTATAGGTGGTGGAAATATAGGATTGTTTTTAGCAGAAGCATTGGAAAAAGAAGAACATGATATAAAAGCAAAGCTGATAGAGATTAACAGAGACAGGGCAGAGCTTATTGCCTCAAACCTAACAAAGACTATTGTAATAAATGGCGATGCTTTGGATCAGGAAATTTTAACAGAGGCAAATATTGAGAATACAGAAACAGTAATTTCTGTAAGTAATGATGATGAGGTAAACATCCTATCCTCGCTTCTGGCAAAAAGAAACGGATGTGATCGGGCTATAACTTTAATTAATAAGAGTACATCTTATTCGCCGCTAATGTCTTCGCTTGGAATTGATGTGATCGTTAGCCCAAGAGAAACAACCGTATCAAGTATTTTACAACATATTAGAAAGGGCAAAGTAAGAGCTGCTCACTCCATCTGCGGAGGCGCAGCGGAATTAATTGAAGTGGAAGCGTTCCATAACTCTTCGGTAATTGGTCAGTCGATATCTGGAATAGGTTTGCCTAAGGGTACAATTATTGGAGCTATATCACGCAAGGGAAAAGTTATCATACCACAGCAGGAAGATACTATCGTCGAAGGAGACAGAATATTGATTCTAAGCGTACTTGACGATGTAAGTAAAGTTGATGCTATATTTTCTGAACGTCAGGACTACTTTTAAATTCTATCTTATTATTTCTACCACTTTTATACAAATTATGTTATACAGCCGACCAGGTTTTTACTGGATTCTTTTAAAATGTTCGCAAGAAAAATTACTTATGTAAATGGGAGATATTTGCCGCACGACATGGCCTCAGTACATATTGAGGATAGGGGCTATCAATTTTCCGATGGCATTTATGAGGTCGTTGCAATTCATAACAGGAAAATGCTGGACGAAGATCTGCATTTCAAGAGACTTGAACGTTCTCTAAAAAATTTAAGCATAAAAGCTCCAGTTTCAATTAATGCGATGAAAATAATAATAGATGAGCTGATTCGCAGAAATAAAATAGTCAATAGTTACATAT
>ERZ1066140.222-NODE-222-length-11846-cov-6.323297_pt1 | contig 11846 bp, 10 predicted proteins | sample MGYA00382787_ERZ1066140 | MGnify/ENA primary metagenome ERZ1066140 (study PRJEB33369, sample SAMEA5778370) | biofilm metagenome | biome: Industrial cooling water; feature: Water cooling tower basin; material: Biofilm | place: United Arab Emirates | collected...
ATGTACATCCAGTAAGGATATGGATTTATTCAACTCCAGCGCCTGCTTTAAAATCAGTACCGGCGTAATGGGCTCATCCGGCATCCACGCACCGGCAGCTTTTTTTAACCAGCGTGCCTGCAGATATTGTTCTTTAGCTGCCGGATTGGTAAGCACTTCATAGGCTTCTTTTATTTCATTGAACTGTGCTACGCTGTAACTGTCTGCTTCATTTTTATCAGGATGATACAGTAGGGCCAGTTTCCTGTAAGCTCTTTTTATTTCAGGAAGGGTAGCAGTTACAGGCAACTCTAATATGGCATAATAATCTTTCATGTGCTGCTTTGTTATTTTATATGGCCACACTGTATACTCATTAAAAAGCATCATCCCGGTTGGTGTAAAGTTGGGCTATTGATTTTTAATGATTAGTTCAGGAGTGCAAAACTAAGCGTTGGCCATGTATGTTGAATGAATGAAGTATTTTGCAACCATGCGTTGGATCCTGTTTTTCTTTTTGCTGATGGTTTTTGCAGCGGCACGCAGTAATGATTCTGTACGGGTGCGTGATCCATTAAAGGGGTATAAAAAACTATTTTATCATCTTGTAACGAAGCATCCCAAAATTAATTCACCGCTTGAGCGGGCTTTGCTGCGTCATTACCTGGCCGGCAGTGGCGTTACGTTTCTCATAACGGATGAAGAGTTTACGATGTTGCAAATAGCAGTTAAAGACTTCAGCAATTCATACTGCAATCCATTAAAAACAGATTCATCTTATTGTTCTCAAAAAATAGTGCTGGATAATGATGTGTACTTTGGCTGGGGGCTCGGAACAATCACCTGCATTTTTGATCAACAAACAAAACAACTCATCACGTTTGCAGATGTGTATGATTTTAATAAAAAGAAAAAAGGACAACGGTATTTAAAATCTGAAATTGTAACACGCATTTTTCGATGGGTGGCGCCCCGTTCAGCCAAAGCATTTGTTGTGAGTTACGGAACTGCTGCATACAGCACAATGACGCTTTAAAGTTGTTTGGTGCCGCTCAATTCAAACACCAATTCTTTTCCGTATGCTGATGCCGGTGTTTGATAGCCTGTTTTAAATACACCGTTTAAAATTTTCTTTGCAATGATGAGGCAAGCTTCATAGGTTACCGTATAGCCATCACTTGTTTGAATAGCAGTTGCTTTTGTTTCACCCTGTGCATTACGTACCTGCGCCCACACATAGGTTTTTCCGTTTGAGCGTTGTGCATCAGTGGGTCCGGCAGGGCGGTTGTTGATTTTATTTTGAATGATGTCACGCATCCATGTTGTACGCAATAACCAATTAAATAAAAATTGAAATTTCAAGATGCGATACACAGATGGTTTCATACCTGTGAAGGTAATGATGTTGGGGATGCCTGTACTTACATGAGCAGTTGCTATATCGCCCCACGGTATGCTCATAGCAAATAATCGTTTGCCGCTGATGTTGATCCATTTGCCTTTATGCCCCAATGGTTTTCGTGTGATGGCTCCGTTTTCCCGCACACATCCGCCTTCACCTGCTTTACCGGCCATAGTTTTTGCTGTACCATGACTCACACCGCCGCCACCTCTTGGCAAAAACGCAATTTCCAGATGTGTGGCATCCGGTACTTGTTCTTTTAATGCGTACGCTATGCAATCTGTAGGCACTACATCAAAACCACTGCCGGGCAGCAGCATTACTTGTGCAGCTTTTGCTTTGGCATCATATCGTTTGATGAATTCAAATACAGAAATATCACCGTTGATATCTAAATAATGCGTTCCTGTTTCAATACAGGCTTCTACCATTTGTTTGGCTGTGTAATGAAACGGGCCTGCTGCATGTATAACTACAGCCACATGTTTTAATGCATGAAGTAAGCTTGCTTTATCATCCAATGAAAAAATATGATAGGGCAGGTTATAACGCTGTGCCACCTGCACTATTGTTGTTTCCGTTCTTCCGGCGAGAATAGGTTCAATGGAAAAATCTCTGGCGAAGCGTGCAATCAATTCGCCGGTATAACCATTTGCCCCGTAGATAAGCACTTTATTTTTCATATTCATTTGATCTCAATAAGTGCAACAATTTCTTCCAGATATGTTTGATCCGTTGTGTCAAATGTGTTTAGATCAGTGCTGTCAACATCCAATACACCTAAAACAACTCCGTTTCTGATAACAGGCACTACAATTTCACTTTTACTCAGACTGCTGCAGGCAATATGTCCGGGAAATTGTTCTACATCCGGCACAATGAGCGTCTTTGCTTCTGCCCAGCTGGTGCCGCATACACCTTTGCCCTTACGTATGCGTGTGCAGGCAACCGGTCCCTGGAAGGGAGCCAACACCAATTCATCATTCTTCACCCAGTAAAAGCCTACCCACAACCAGCCGAATTGTTCTTTTAATGCTGCACAGATATTGGCAAGATTGGCAATTAAATCAGGTTCGCCTGTGAGTAATCCTTTGATTTGCGGAATGAGTTCTTTGTATTGTTCTTCTTTTGTTCCCTGTATGATGTATAAATCTTCAGCCATAAAAATTGTTTGTGCAAAGGTAGGGATGCCTTTACATATCGCTGAAGAATGGCTTCAAGCCAAAATTACTTTGCAATCACCACATTGATTGTTTTGCTGAAGTCTTTTGTTCGCAGCACGGCAAAATAAGTTCCGCTTTGCAATCCGTTTGTTTGCAGCGGTATGATGTTCATACCCGGAAAACTTTTTGCATTGAACACATTCATGATTTGTTTTCCGTTGATGTCATACAGCACAATGGAAACATCAGCAGGTTTCATCAGCTCAAAGCTTAATTGTGCGTTTGTAATAACCGGATTGGGATAGATACGGAAGTTGAGCATACGCAGCTCCGGCGAAAGAATATCTGTAGTAATAACAGTTGCTGTAGCAGTATTGGTGGGTACACTTTCATTATGAAAACGATCCAGAGCTGTTACCACATAATAAAATGTGCCGGGCAGTACATTGTTGTCAGTAAATGTATTTACATCATTGGGTGTAATGTGGAGCAGGGCATTCACGTCATTTAAGTCAATGGTAGCCGTGTTAAAGCGATATACAACGTATTGTCTTGCTTTATCTAATTCATTGGCAGTGGCGGGTGATTGGGTCCAATTTAATGTAACGGTGTTGTTGGTTACATTGGTTGTTAAGTTGCTGGCAGGTTGTGGTGCCGTGTTATCTCTCCAGCTCATCGTTGGCAGCAATGCCGGTTTGGTGTACATGTATTGAATGAGTGAATCACGTACAAATAATGGATTGGCAATAAGATTGCCTGTTCTGAAGAAAGTACTCCCCAATACGTTCGTCTGTTGTCTGTTTAAACGTATTTGATTATTTAATTGCGAAGGATTGGTCCAGTTGGCATCTGCATCTGCGTTTACTTTATACACAGCATGACCAATGTATATATGCCGTCCAAAGGCATTGTTGTTCCACCACGGCGTAAGTACACCATAATTGGCTGCATTGAATCCAATGCTCCAGTATACTTGTGGCGTAGCATAATCTAACCATCCGTTTTGCAGCCATGTGCGTGTATCTGCATAAATGTCGCTATAGCTTTGCAGCCCGTTTGTAGCAGAACCGTTTACAGGATCGCTGCCGCTGTTTCTCCAGATGCCAAAAGGTGAAATACCAAACTTTACCCAGGGCTTTGCATTTTTGATGCTGTCGTAGGTGCGTTGTACAAACTGGTTAATGTTATCTCTGCGCCAGTCATTTCTTCCGGAAGTGGTATTGGGAAAAGTTCTCGGGTCAGCATTGTAAGTTGCATCATCATTAAAACGGGGCGGGGTGGGGGAGCCGCCCTGTGATGGATAAGGATAGAAATAATCATCAAAATGAACACCATCAATATCATACCTTCTTAATACATCCATCACTATACTGATCACATAATCACGAACAGCAGGAATGCCCGGATCTAAAATTCTGTAAGTTCCCTGTGCCAGTAACCATTCAGGTTTGGTCCGTGCAATATGTGTTGTTGCAAAATTGTTGATATTGTTGAAATTATTGATAGCACGAAACGGATTGAACCATGCATGAAACTCCATGCCACGTGCTCTGCATTCATCAATCATAAATTGTAACGGATCATAAAATGGAGAAGGCGGTGTGCCCTGTGCACCTGTTAAGGCCGCACTCCATGGTTCAAGTGTGCTGGGGTACATGGCATCGCATTCACTTCTTAGTTGTACATACACAGCATTGATACCTGTTTGTTTTAAGGTGTTGAGCAAATTGATAAAAGCAGCCCGTTCCTGATCCGGAGTTTGTGAAGCATTGGTAGGCCAGTCAAGGTTTACATATGAGGCTATCCAGGCGCCACGCAGTTCACGCTTGGGAGGTGTTTCATACAGAAATTGGATATGCTGCAATTTAATCATTTTATCTTTTTTAAAACAAACTTTAAACTTCTTCGTTAACTGTATGTCCTAATCCTCTGAAACCATGCGTATGAAATATATACTTATCCTGTTGCTGGCACTTGGCAGCATATCCTGTAAGAAAGATCCTGAACCGCAGCCAGACCCGGTGCCTCCTCCCGCAGTACCAACGATTCCTGCCATGTATTACCCTCCCGTAAGCGGAACCGGTTGGGAAACAACTAACCCTTCTTCTTTGCAATGGAATACTGCAGAGCTTACTAATTTATACAGCTATCTGCAAACAAAAAATACAAAAGCCTTTATTATTTTGAAAGATGGCAAAATCGTTACGGAACGTTATTTCGGAACCTTCACGGCAGACAGTATTTGGTACTGGGCATCAGCCGGAAAAACAATGACGGCTATGCTGGTGGGTATTGCACAGCAGGAAGGATTGCTGAATATCAACAATAAAACATCACAATATCTTGGTAACGGGTGGACGAGTATGCCACAGGCAAAAGAAGATTTGATTACCATCCGTCATCAACTCACAATGAGTACAGGGATGGAGAATAATGTGCCTGATGATGATTGTACACTACCTTCTTGTTTGCAATACAGGGCAGATGCGGGCACCAGATGGTTTTATCACAACGCACCTTATACGCTCCTGGATAAAGTAGTGGAAAGTGCAAGCGGTCAAACCTACAATGCGTACTTCCAGAATAAAATCCGCAACCGCATTGGCATGAATGGATTCTGGTTTAAAACCGGATATAATAATGTGTATTACAGCAATGCCCTGAGCATGGCACGTTTTGGTTTATTAATGCTCAATAAAGGTAAATGGGATGGCACAAGTATTTTAGCTGATTCAAATTACTTTAATTCGCAGATAAATACTTCTCAGAATTTAAATCTTTCATACGGTTATCTCACCTGGCTTAATGGAAAATCGTCACACATGCTTCCTGCTACATCCTTAGTATTTAATGGCAGTATTACTCCTAATGGACCTATTGATATGTATGCAGCACTGGGTAAAAATGACCAGAAGATTTATGTTGTTCCTTCACAACGCCTTGTAGTAATTCGTATGGGCGAAAGTGCAGGTAATGTGCAACTGGCCGTTTCCAGTTTTGATAATGAACTTTGGGGTAAATTAAAAACAATTATTGGTTACTGATAAATCAGAAGCCTCTTCCACCTGTTAAAATTCCATATAGCTTGGGTGTTGTCCATCGTAACAATGCACCCACTGTTATGCTAAAGATGATGATTGCCAATGGCAGCAGCAGGTAATCTGTCATTCGGTACAAGGGCCATGATTTAGTATAAGGCAGGATAAGTTGATGTGTATAATTAATTAATGGTACATGTAAAGCATAAATCATAAATGAAAAAGCGCTCACCCAAACAAACCATTTGCGGTTCATCAACCATTTTACCATGGCATCACATCCAAACCAAAACGTAATAAAACCTGTAAACACAGTTATTTTATGCAGCAGCAGTAATGTTATGCCATAAAACATATTGGGCAGTGCATAAAACGCCAGTATTGATTTTGTTGTACAAACAAATAAAAACACAGGTACTACCCATTTTAAGTTGAGCCATTTGGGTGTAACAGTCAAATCTTTATTTCTTTTGGCCAGCCAGATGCCCAATGAAAAGAACAATAATCCTTCGCCTTCAATAAAATGCAAACCAAACATTGTTAACCAAAGAAGGATGCAGACGGTAAACCATATTTTGGGTATTTTAATAACTGCTGATTTAAGCAAGGGGTACAGCAGATTGTAAACAAACAACACCCTGATAAACCAGAGTTGAAAGGCAACAGGTACCAGTGTCCATCTTTGCACTATGCCTTTCCATCCTATTTCTGTATAAGGTCTGTTATCACCAAACTGATCTAATTGAGCATTAAAAACTGCTTTTGCAGTTACAGGAAATTGTTGCCATAAAAAAGTGATGAGTAATGCAATAGCACTCCAGATAAGATAAGGCAGCAGCAGGGTTTTTGTACGTTTGCCTATACGCTTCAAGTAAGGCTGCTCATCACCCAAGGAAAATAAATAACCTGATATGGCAAAGAGCATGGGAATGCGAAAACGAAACAGGCCGTTTGCAGTAAAGTATTCAAAGAACGATGTAAAAGTGAGTCGTTCCTGTACAATAGTAAATGGTTGCAGGTAACTGTCGTTTAAATTATATCCATGTACATATACCAGTAAGAACATGGATAGAAACGAATAAAACTTAAACTTCTGGCTGATGAAAGGTTGAATGGTCATGATTATAAGATGATGTAACAAAACAACAGGTTACATCTTGATATCAAAACCACATGAATATGTGATGTTATTTGAGATGCTTATTAAAAAAATCAATCGTTCTGCTCCACGCCAGTTTTGCTGCATCAGCATTATAACGTTGCCCTGCTGTATCATTATGAAACGCATGATTCACACCTTCATACATGTACAACTCATAGTTGATGTTGTTTTCTTTTAATGCGGCTTCATAAGCTGCAATACCGGCATTAATACGTTCATCAAGTGCAGCATAATGTAATTGTACCGCTGCTTTTATTTTGGGTACATCTGCCGCTGCTGCTTGCCGGCCATAAAATGCAACGGCTGCTTTTAATTCGGGAACATGTACTGCAAGTGTATTACTCATACCTCCACCCCAGCAAAAGCCCACACATCCATAGTTGCCATTGCTGTCTTTTCTTGTTTTGATATAGTTAAACACGTTCATGAAATTCTGTTTTGTTTCATCCTGATTGAGTTTGGTAAACAGGGTTCTTGCTTCATCTTCTGAAGCCGGTGTACCACCAGATGGTGCTAATGCATTTGGTGCAATGGCAAGGAAGCCGGCTTGTGCAGCTCGTCGTGCTACATCTTCAATATGTGTATTAAGACCACGGTTTTCATGTATTACAATCACCGTTCCGTATTTCGCTTCTTTCTTTGGTCTTGCCACATAGGCTTTCATCGGTTCACCAGAAACGGAAGGATAAGTAATGTATTCTGTAAACAAATCATCGCCCGGTGTTACCATCGCTTTGGCATAATTATTTTCCAGCAACGGAAGAATAGCCAGTGCCGCAGCGGTACTTCCTGTTAACACTACAAGCCGTTTCATAAAATCATTGCGGCTAAGTGGCTTATGTGTGTACTCATCATAGAGGTTAATGATTTGCTGATTCATGATTGAATATTTTAAGCTCAAAAGGTAAACCAAAGTTTTGAGTTGTGCCATGCCGTTTGAAAAAGAATTGTTCTTATCTTGACTGTCCTTAAAACAAATACAACATGGGAAAGTTTTTTTGTACTATTTTATTCATTCTGTTTACTATTCAGCTATCTGCACAAAATAAAGCGCTTGTAGGCGGTACGTTGATTGATGGTTTTGGTGGTGATCCTATTCGTAATTCCGTCATCCTGATCAAAGGAAACAAGATTGAAAAAGTGGGAACAGTGGAAACATTGCCCGTACCTGCAGGTTATGAAATCGTTTCTACTGAAGGAATGAGTGTACTGCCCGGTCTTTGGGATATGCATGTGCATTTGATGATTAACGGGCACAGTGATTATCCGTATTGGGACAAAAAATATCCACCGCTCTTTCGCAACGTCATTATGCCAGCAGGTGCCAAACAATTATTAATGGCAGGTGTAACAAGTGCCCGGGATTTAGGGGCGCCGCTTGAAGATATTATCGCCGTGCGTGACAGCATTAACAAAGGAAAAATGACAGGCCCTACTTTATATGTGAGTGGACCTTTTTTACAACATGCACCTTATCCCGGCACGGAACAATTTCGCTGGGGAATTAATGGTGTGGCAGATGCAAGAGCCAAAGTGCAACGATTGGCAAAAGCCGGTGTTGATTGTATTAAATTGATTGATCAGGATCAAATGACGCAGGAAGAAGTAAATGCCATTGTGGATGAAGCGCATAAATGGAAATTGAAAGTAGTAGCACACAGTCACCGCCCTGAAGAAATAAGAAGGGCGTTGATTGCAGGGGCTGATTGTTTTGAACATACAGGACTGGCAACTGCACCTGAGTATCCTGAAGATATTATTAAAATGATTCGTGAGCGTACGGGCAACAGCAACAATAAACTGTTCTGGACACCTACAGTAGAAGGATTGTTTAATAATGATTACAATATTCGCAATATGGAGCACTTAGATGATCCAAGCTGGCAAGTGGGATTGCCCGACAGCATTGTAACAGATATTCGCAACTCTATTAAGTTTCCATCTCAGCTTTCTTATTTTCAGGTGACGCCTTACCGCAAGCCTACATTAAAACGGAAATTTACACAGTTAAGAGAAAGCGGGGTGCTCCTGTTAATTGGAACTGATAGTGGCATACCTATGAAATTTCATAGTCAAAGCACGTGGAATGAACTGGATATTTGGGTTCGTGAAATGGGAGTGGATCCTATGCAGGCCATACGTGCCGCTACCTACTGGCCTGCTGTATTTCAGGGTGTAGAAGATAAAGTGGGAACAATTACTGAAGGTAAAGTGGCTGATATTATTGCTGTGCGTGGTGATGTGCTGCGTTACATTAATTTGTTACAACGTGTGGATATTGTTATAAAAAACGGTACACGGGTAAAGTAAATCGTTGCTGTTAACGAATAAGTTGAACAGTACCTCTCTGGCTGATTGTTTTCATCGAAGAGGGATCCATATATTCCATCGTCCATAAATAACTGCCGGGAGCTTGTTCGATGCCTTTGTATGTGCCATCCCATAACAGTTTGTTTACAGATCCCTCAAATACGGTTTGACCATACCGGTTAAATACTCTAAAATGCTTCATTGCAGCACCACTGTTGTTTTGTGGTCCAAACAAATCGTTAAGTCCATCAGCATTTGGAGTAAATGCGTTGGGCAATTGAAGCATACAACTGGCTTTTATGATAATGCTTTTAGTTGTACTGGCAATGCATTCATTTTTTTGAACAGTTAATAGTACAGGAAAAGCTTTGTCAACAGATGTGATAAATGTTTGCGCCGGAGGATTGGGTTGCATACTGCTGTTGCCATTGCCAAAATTCCAACTGTAAGAAAATGCACCTTTACTTTTATCAGCTATGGTTATGGGTTGATTGGAACAGGCTGTAGGGGGAAGTTCAAAGTCTGCTTTTAATTTTTCATCCAGTGTAAAACTTTCTTCTGCTGTAGCACTGCATTGCCCGTTGTTTACATATAAAATAGCTTTTTGACTTCCGCTTTGTGTAAATGTAATTTCAGGTTGCTGCAGTGTACTTCGGGCGTTGTTACTAAAGCTCCAGTTCCATTGATTTACTCCATAATTACCGGGATGTACAAATTTTAAAGTATCTGCAATACAACCTTTAGCAATGGTAAAAGTAAAGTTGGCAGTAACAGCTCCCTTAATGGTAAAGTTTTTTAAAAGACCCGAAGGTGCCGCATTGTTACATTGATCAATAAAAGTAGTGCCGTCGTTTCCATTTTTTAATTGGATGGTATAGATGCCTTCTGTTAATAGTGGATTTTGAAAGCGAAGTTCAATTTCATTAGCAGTACCATTGTTACAAATTGTATTTACAGCTGAAATAGCAACTTGTGCCGGCCCGGTAATTAAAAAATCAGAACCATCTGGTGCTATGGAACTGCATAAGGTTTGTTTTGAAATTAATAATTTAATGGCTGATGGTCTGCAAGTTGTAATTACAACTGAGTCAATTATAGGAAAGGGGGCGATGGTAAATTTTATGTCAGTATTTACAGGTATCAGATTGCCACAGTTATCTTCAATGGTATTGCCATCAACACCGTTGCCAATCCTTAATGTATAAGTACCATCACTTAACGGCTGCGAAAACCGGAGCAAGATGGAATCTGTTTCACCAGATGTATTGCAGTTATTCATCAATACAGTATTTACACTTGCATTATTTGGTTGTAACGAAAATTCTGTTCCTGTTGCAGTAATGCTGGAGCATTTTACCGGTTTGCTTAAAACAAGCATTATTTGCTGGTTGTTGCAAGCGGCAGCTTCAGCTTTTAATGGTGTAGCAATATCGCCACTGATATCAGCACTGTCACCGCCTACAGTTAATGCAAATGATCCGGCGCCACTTAAGTTGCTCACAAGTAATAAATAGGTGTGATTCTCTTTTATCTCAGGCATTCTGCTAAACGTATTGGCAGGGTTTACAGGTCCGGCGAGTGTTCTGCATTGAATTAAAATACTGCCCTGCGGCGATGCACCTGTGGGGCCCGGTGTGCCCGACCAATTAGCTGCTACAGTTAAGCTGCCATTTGTAAAAATATCATTTGGGTTTCTACCTGTTATGTCAAACAGTTGCCAGTTCATGTCATCTTCAGGTTTCCATGCTGCTATTGTAAAACCAAAAGTGCCGGCTCTTTTACAGGTGAATTTATAGTAAGTGGGATGTATATCGCCATAGCTTGTATTTTCATTGGTACAGCCGGGCAGAAAAAAGGCACCATTGTAACAATTGGCAGAAGGTGATCTTGCATAGGTGCCATTGCCGCAAATGGTAATGGCTGTGGCAGGTGTTTGTGCAGGCAATGTACACACAGGTTGCGCTACTGTAAGGAAAGAAGCGAAAACAAAACACAAAATGATTAGTACAAACCGCATCTCTCCAAAAATAAAAAAAGAAAAATGCTTTTGGGTGAATTGTTACTGAATGCGCAAAAAAAATCCTCCGTAGAGGAGGATTTTATCACTATTTCAAAAGTCTTATCCTTTGGCGAATTCTGCTCTGATTACATTTAACGCACCGCCGGCTTTAAACCATTCTATCTGCTGTTGATTGTAAGAGTGATTTACCTGTATGGTTTCACTACTGCCGTTTTTATGGTTGAGCACAATCTGTAATTGCTTACCCGGTGCAAAGGTCATTAAACCTTCTATATCAATACTGTCATCTTCCTGAATCTTATCGTAGTCAGCTTTATCAGCAAAGGTTAATGCCAGCATGCCCTGCTTCTTCAAATTGGTTTCATGAATACGGGCAAATGATTTTACCAATACAGCACGTACACCCAAATGACGGGGTTGCATGGCGGCATGCTCACGTGATGAACCTTCACCATAGTTTTCATCACCCACAACAATACTGCCAATGCCGGCTGCTTTATAAGCACGTTGTGTTGCAGGTACGGGACCGTACTCGCCTGTAAGCTGATTTTTTACGCTGTCAGTTTTTTCATTAAAAAAGTTGGTAGCGCCAATTAAAAGATTGTTGCTGATATTATCCAGATGTCCACGAAACTTTAACCACGGGCCAGCCATAGAAATATGGTCTGTAGTACATTTTCCTTTGGCTTTGATCAACAGTTTTAATCCTTTCAGATCAGTACCTTCCCATGCAGCAAAAGGATATAACAATTGTAAACGCTTACTGTCAGAC
>ERZ1066140.225-NODE-225-length-11772-cov-6.439020_pt1 | contig 11772 bp, 8 predicted proteins | sample MGYA00382787_ERZ1066140 | MGnify/ENA primary metagenome ERZ1066140 (study PRJEB33369, sample SAMEA5778370) | biofilm metagenome | biome: Industrial cooling water; feature: Water cooling tower basin; material: Biofilm | place: United Arab Emirates | collected...
CTCTTCAAAACTACCCCATTTTCCATGAACCAGGACCAGCGATTGATCGGGCATTAATTTGGCAGTGCTGGCGTTGCTGCGGATAAAATCTATGAGAGCAGTTGGGTTAACAAATTTATTTTTATGGAAAACCAGCACAGTGCCTTTTTCACCAACATCAAGTTTTTCAATTCCGGCTTTCAGGCAAAGTTGTTTTATCTTAACGACTTCAAGCAGATGCTTTACCTCATCTGGAATTGGGCCAAAGCGGTCGTGAAGCTCGGCTGCAATGCTTTCAACCTGTGCTTCGTCTTTCAAGTGGCCAATGCGGCGATATAGGCCAAGGCGTAAGGAAATATCCGGCACATAAGTTTCAGGAATTAACACGGATGCGCCGATATTAATGTGTGGTGAGAAGGAAGCAGTTTCCTCTTCCTCTAATTCAGTTTTCTGCGCTTTAATATTTTCGACGGTCTCCTTCAACATTTGCTGGTAAAGCTCGATGCCGACTTCTTTAATATTGCCTGATTGTTCTTCGCCGAGCAGATTGCCAAAACCGCGAATATCCATATCGTAACTCGCCAGGGTGAAACCTGCGCCGAGAGTGTCCAGAGTTTGCATAACTTCAAGGCGCTTTTGTGCCTGCTTAGTGGGTTTGCGCCGTGCTGGTAATGTTAGATATGCATAGGCGCGGACATTCGAACGGCCAACCCTGCCGCGCAATTGATAAAGCTGAGCGAGGCCAAACATATCGGCCTTATGGACTATAAGTGTATTGGCTTCAGGAATATCAATGCCGGATTCGATAATCGTGGTTGAAAGCAGCATGTCATATGCGCCTTCATAGAATTTATTCATTATGTCGTCGAGTGTTTGCGGCGGCATCTGTCCATGGGCGACAATGATTTTTATTTCTGGTACAAGAATGCGCAGATTTTTCTCAACCTCTTCAAGGTCACTAATTCGCGGGCAAACATAGAATGTACGGCCACCCCTATAATGTTCGCGCAGAATGGCTTCGCGAATAACGACAGGATCAAACGGCATTACATAGGTGCGAATGGCCAGCCTGTCGACAGGTGGCGTGGTTATTAGGCTTAAGTCGCGAACGCCTGTAAGGGAAAGCTGGAGGGTGCGCGGAATAGGCGTTGCTGTCATAGTGAGCACGTGGGTTTCAGCTCGTAACTTTTTAAGATGTTCTTTTTGTTTAACACCAAAATGCTGTTCTTCGTCGATAATCATCAACGAAAGTTTTTTGAATTTAATTTCTTTGGCGAGCAAAGCGTGTGTGCCGATTATTACATCGATTTTTCCTTCGGCGAGTTCTTGCTTAACTTTCTTTGCTTCTGCTGCTGGAACAAGGCGAGATAGCTGGGCAATGCGCAGAGGAAAGCTAGAGAACCTCTTGGTGAATTCTTTATAATGCTGGCGTACTAATAATGTGGTAGGTGCGATTAGTGCGACCTGTCCGTTATTTTCGCCATCGCCATGTGCCACCAAAAAGGCAGCACGCAGGGCAACTTCGGTTTTGCCAAAACCAACATCGCCGCAAATTAGACGATCCATTGGGTGGCCGGATTCCAAATCGCTTTTAACATCGTCAATCGCGCGTTGTTGATCTTCGGTTTCAGCATAAGGAAATTTTGCGCTGAATTCCTGATATGCGCCATTATCTGAGAAGAATTTTTCGCCGCCTTTAACCTGACGAGCAGCGGCAATCTCAAGAAGTTCCTGGGCTGTTACCTTAATACGCTTCTTTAAATTTGCGGTGCGTTTTTGCCAGCCAAGGCCGCCAAGTTTATCAAGCTGAACATTCTCGTCGTTTGCGCCGTAGCGGCTAATCACATCGATATTTTCAATGGGAACATAAAGCCTGTCATTACCAGCGTATATAATGCGCAGACAATCATGTTTATTTTTTAGAACCGTTAAAGTTTCCAGGCCTTCAAAACGTCCTATGCCGTGTAATCTGTGAACAACCAGCTCGCCTTCATCCAGATTGGCGGCTTCTTCCATGAAATTATCAGCATCAAGACTGCGGTGGCGAGATTGAATAATTTTTTCACCAAGCACGTCTGCTTCAGAAAAAATCTGAAGATTATCATTTGCAAAGCCATGTTCCAATGAAAGCACAATAAGGCCAATTGTGGCTTTAGGAATCTTTTGCGCCTGGTGCCAGTTATCAATATAGGAAAAGGTAATATCGTTGCTTTCCAACATTGATTTTATTCGCTCTCGAGAGCCTTGCGACATGCAAGCAATTAGAGAAATTTTTTCACCGGTGAGCAGAGATTTTAAAATATCAAAACTGCTTTTGCTCTGTTTTTTTGCCTCTACAGTAATTTTGGTGACAAGTTTAACATTTAAATCTTTAACAATGCTATTGTCGGCCGCAGAATCAGGTTGGGAAAAAGGAGAAAGATCAATTTGTTGAAATTTTTCCAGGGATTTTTTCCAGGCTTTACCAAGTAAATATAGCGATTCTGGCTCAACCGGATGGTAGCTTGTACCCATGCTGAAAGCTTTTGCTTTAGTATCTTTGCGCGCGTCGTAATAATCACTAATCTGTTTTTCGCGCTCATCATGGGCTTTCTGTGACAAGTAATCAGATACTAAAACTGCATCTGGTACATAATCAAATATTGTACCAAGTTCTTCATAGAAAAGCGGGAGCCAGTGTTCCATTCCGGCATATTTGCGGCCTTGTGAAATTGATTCATAGAGAGGGTCATCACGGCTTGCGGCGCCAAAAAGTTCTCGGTATTTTTCGCGGAAATAAGTAATTGTTTTGTCATTCAGCAAGATCTCGCTTGCCGGCACCAAGATCATGTGTTGGCAGTGTTTGCCGCTAACTTGAGTAAGTGGGCTAAATATGCGGATTGTTTCTAAAGTATCGCCAAAGAAATCTAGTCGGTAGGCTTCGTTATCATCTGTGCCAGGCGGGAAAATGTCAATTATGCTGCCTCGCATAGCATATTCACCAGGCTCTACAACTTTACCAACATTTATATAGCCATTATGCACAAGAAAATTAGCCAGAGTGTCGCGAGATATTTTATCTCCTGGCTTAGCACTCATAACAGAATTTTCTAAGATTTCTAATTTCGGAATCTTTTGAATCGCGGCATTAACTGTAGTGAGAATAATTTTGTGTGGTTGCTTGTTATTGTTATTTTTATTTTGTTTTTGTGCGGCAAGGCGACTTAATGTAACAATGCGCCGGCTCATTATGTTTTTATTGGGGGAGACGCGGTCATAAGGCAGGCAATCCCAGGCGGGAAACGACATTATATCAATATCTGGAGAAAAGAAGCGAAGGCTCTCCATTAATCTCGACATACGCTTATCATCACGCGCGATGAATAAAATATCACGGTTATTTTCTTGCAATATTTTAAGCAGAGCTAGGGCCTCAGCTCCGTCGGCTATTGCTGTGTAGATAATGTTCATATTTCTTCTAATTTTTTAAAAAAAGTTGCTGGTTGCTGGCAAGAGGCTTCTCGCAATGCGTTGTTACATTAAAGTTTAAATTTCATCAAGCGCTGCATAACGGAATTATTCTGTAAGTCTTCGGGCAATTCGGCCTTGCCGGAAACCCAGTTCCAAATATCCCAATCCTGCTCCTGCATTATTTTTTCAAATTCATCAAGTTCTTTCTGGCTAAATTGGTGTATTTTTTGGCGCGCAAAGGTCCCGAGCAGTTTATCCGTTTCTTTGCAGCCTCTATACCAACTTTGGTAAAGCAGGCGTTTTATCCTATTATCTTTGCTCTCCGTTCTCAATTCTTGATTCTCAATTTTCATTTACAACAACCATTTTCAATTGTGTCATATCGTGCATCGTATAACCGATTCCACCCAACCCAAGGCCAGATTGTCTGCGGCCGCCAAATGGCATCCAATCAACTCGGAAGGCCGTGTGATCATTAATCATAACTGCTGTTGCATCTAGTTTTTCAGCGATGTCATTTGCAGTTTTTTTGTTGCGGGTAAAAACTGAAGCTTGGAATGCATAAAGCAAACTATTGGCTCTCGCAATAGCTTCTTTAATATTCTTGTAGCTATAGACACAAACAACGGGGCCAAATGTTTCCTGAGTTGAGACTTTTGCAGTTTCAGGAGGGTTAAACAAAACCGTTGGTGCATAAGTGGTCCGGCTGAGGTTTTTTCCGCCGCACAGACATTTAGCTCCGTCTTTAATTGCTTCATCTACCCAAGCTGCAACCCTATCGACTTCAGCAGGATTTATCAATGGGCCGATGGCGGTGCTTTCTGATAGTGGATCGCCGACTGTCATTTTTTCTGCGGCATCTGCTAGTTTTGCCGCAACCTTTTTGGCAATTGATTCATGAGCAAAAATTCTTTTCACAGAAACGCAAACCTGTCCGGCATGGTAAAACGCGCCTTTGACGAGAAGTGGAATAGCTTTTTCAATATCAGCATCTTTTTCAACTATAACCGGTGCGACTCCGCCATGTTCCAGAGCATATCTTGTTCCGGGAGCAAGCTTGCTGCGTAAATGCCAGCCCACGCGCGCCGAACCGATAAAACTTAAGAAGTTAACACGTGGATCAGTTGCCAATTTCTCGGAATTTTTATTGTCACATATAACCATTTGACACCAGCCATCCGGCAGACCTGCTTTTTTCAGTAATTCGACGACTCTTATGCAGCTAAATGGAGTTGAAGAGGCGGGCTTAACTATGACCGGGCATCCCACAGCAATGGCTGGAATTACCTGGTGAATGATAAGGTTTAGAGGATGGTTAAAAGCGCTGAGGGCTACTACTACGCCAATTGGTTCACGAGTAGCAGTTGCTCGTCGGTTCATTGAAGCAGGAGAAATATTCATAGGTATTTCCTCTATGATTTCCAGCTCCAGCTGTGCAATTGCAATTCTAACTCCTTCAACAGCGCGGCCAGCTTCAATACGCGCATCAATCAGCGGTTTGCCGCCTTCTAGCGATATTTGACGCGCACGGCTTTCTTTTTCTTTTTCTAACAAAGCCCCAAACTTATTGAGAATTTTTAAACGATTCTTCTTGGAAAGCCACCCTTCCCGGTTGTTGAATAGAGACTGCGCATTAGTGAGCATCTTATCAATCTGCGGCCAAGTATTTAATTTTACTTCACCGATTATTTTGCGGTCATATGGTGAATAAATTTTTAATTTCATTTGGTAAAGTGTCCCTACTTTTGTTTTATAAACGAGTAAGAACATAATGCAAATAAAGAAGCGTTGTTTTTTATTATTTAGGGGAGTATTTTCATCGGCAAATGGCAGATGAAGAAGAATCAAGCAAAACGGAACAACCGACGCAGCGAAAGTTAGACGAAGCCTTAAAGAAAGGGCAGGTTCCTAACTCGCGCGAAGTTAATAATTTCCTAATGCTTTGTACATTTGCTCTTGTGATAGCCTGGTTATCGCCAACTATGATGATTAAGTTCACAGAGAATTTCACGCATTACATTGAGGCCCCGCATCTCATTGAACTATCAAAAGAAAATTCTTCTAATATTCTGAAGGAAGCAATAATGGGATTTGCTGAAACTATCTTTCCGGTAGTTGTTATTGCAGTTTTTGTGGCCTTCTTTGCCGGATTATCTCAGCACAAACTGGTTTTTTCCGCTAAATCATTGGTTCCAAGCCTGGAAAAGATTTCACCACTACGTGGCCTCAAGAAGCTTTTTTCAATGCAGTCGGTGATAGAATTTCTAAAGGGGATAATTAAAATAACTTGTGTTGGCGCTATAACATATATGATTCTCTGGCCACTACGCAATAAACTGGATTTTTTAATAACCTTCGACATGATGGCCATTATGGTCTACATGCAGTCCATATCGAATCAGATAATGATAGGGATATTATCTTTTATGCTTGCGGTAGCAGCGCTGGATTTTTTCTATCAGCAATTTGACCATATGAAGAAATTGCGCATGTCGAAGCAAGAAATAAAAGAAGAGGCAAGACAAAGCGACGGTGACCCGCATGTTAAGGCAAAACTAAAGCAAATAAGAATGGAGCGCGTCAGAAAGCGGATGATGGCAGCGGTGCCAAAGGCCGATGTTGTTATAACAAACCCGACGCACTTTTCTATCGCGCTGAAATATGAACATGAAAAGATGAGAGCGCCTGTTGTGGTGGCGAAGGGCTTAGACAATATTGCATTAAAGATACGTGAAATTGCCAAAGAGAATAATGTGGCCATTGTAGAAAATCCGCCGTTGGCAAGAGCATTATACGATGCAGTTGAACTTGATGAAGAAATTCCGATTGAGTTTTACCAGACTGTTGCAGAAGTTATTAGTTACGTTTACAGGCTAAAACAAAACAAAGCAGCTTAGAATTTTGTTGTAATAAAAATAGATAATGAAACACAGGCTTACTGATACCAAAGATGTAATTGTAAACGAAGTGCCGTTCGTTGATAGGCATCCATTTCTGGATCCACCAAAAGTAATAGCCGTTATTTTCCTCGCGTTTTTTGTAACCTTGATTTTTGCCTATAATTTTGATGGCTGGGGACATGGCAACATGATTACCGCCATTGTTTCTGTGTATCTCATAATTACAGGTTTTTTCTGGATCGTTTTATCGCATGTCAAAAAGCTAATTCTGGCCGGCGAATTTGAGAATACGTTATTTGCAGGAGCAAGTAACGCCGGTGTTGAATTCTCAATAATAACTGACAGCAATGGCAAGCTGGCATATTTAAGCCCGGGATGTAGAAGATATTTTCGCGGTGACATAGATATAAAACAAAAAACATTTGAAGGAATTCTGACAGAGATGGGTTTGGATGACATGGATAGAATAAATATTATTTCGTCTTTCAAGGCGAATATGCGGACGACCAGGAGTGTACAGCTTTTTGATGCTTTTGGTTTTATACAGGATGTTTATCTGGTTCTGAGGCCAATAAGCCGACCAAAAGGCTATCAGATATTAAAAGCCATAAAACTTGAAGAAGAACTAAAGCAAGAGCTGGAAAAGAAAAACAGAGCAGATCCGTATATCGTGCAAATAATAAATCACATACCTCTTCCCGGATATATAACAAACGAGAAGGGACAGATTCTTTATACAAATGACATGTTCTCTTCTCTTCTGGGATACAATAGTGGAGAGATTGTATCAGAAGAGTTGTCACTAAAGGATGTTATTTATGGCCAGGAAGTAATGAAGAGAGATATGCACTCCCAGTGGGACGGTGTATTAGCGCTTCGCCACAAAACAACCGGCAAGCCTATCAAGAAAAATATTCACCAGATTTCAGTTGCGCATTCAGAAAATACTAACCCGCTCATTTGCGGGTTTGTTGTGCCAAAGAAACAAAAAGAAGAATCCAGCAGCGACCCAATGGAAATTAATAATGCGCTTAATGAAATATGGATTAATGTTTTGGACAACGCGCCTATCTCAATTGCTTTCTTCGATGTTGAGGGCAATATTACTCAGACAAATTCATCATTTAGAAAAATGGTCAACAGAGATGCAAAAAGCGGCTGGAATATAAGAGAGATTGTTAGCGCATCACAGAAAACAATTCTGGAAGAAAAAATTAAAGAAGTTATTACAAGCGTTACCGCTAATACTGTCTCTCCTATAGAAATAAATATTTATAATAATAATTCAAGTAATGCCCTTTTATATTTAAGCTCTGTTGGCGACGAGGGCGACATATATGTGGCTCATCTGGTCGATACAACCCAGCAAAAAACCTTTGAGCAAAGAATGGTGCAATCACAAAAAATGCAGGCCGTAGGACAGCTCGCTGGAGGAATAGCTCACGATTTTAATAATCTTTTAACGGCAATGATAGGTTTCTGTGATTTGTTGCTTATAAAACATCCGGCGGGAGACCCATCATTTCCGGATATAATGCAGATAAAACAGAATGCAAATCGTGCAGCAAATCTTGTGCGACAATTGCTGGCCTTCTCACGCAAACAAACCTTGCAACCACAAATTCTGAATGTCACTGAAGTTCTTGCTGAATTGTCTAATTTAATTACAAGACTCATTGGGGAGAATATAGAATTTAAGATAATATACGGACAGAGTTTGGATTTTGTGAGGGTGGATAAAGTGCAGTTTGAACAGGTTATAATTAATCTGGCTGTAAATGCGCGTGATGCAATGAGGAAAGGAGGAATTCTGACTTTCAAAACCAAAAATATACAGATTGATAAGAAGATGCCATCCAGCAGAAGAAATATATCTGGAGTGGGCGATGAGGTTATAGTTGATGGAAAATATGTTTTAATTGAAGTGGAAGATAATGGTGAAGGTATACCACAAGACATAATCGGTAAAATTTTTGATCCGTTTTTCTCAACGAAAGAAACCGGTTCTGGAACTGGGCTTGGACTGGCTACAGTACATGGCATAATTAAGCAAACAGGTGGCTATATTTATGTCAGCAGCGAAGTTGGTAAAGGTACAGTATTTAGTATTTACATCCCGGCAGTAGAAGCGAGCGAGGCGGCAAAACATAATAAAGAATTTGAAAAGCAGAAAGAAAAGACCGAACAGGATTTAACTGGTAAGGGAGTTGTGCTGTTGGTTGAGGACGAAGCTCCGGTTCGTATGTTTAGCGCAAGAGCTCTTGTCAACAAAGGTTATCAGGTGCTTGAAGCAGAAAATGGTGCACAAGCACTGAAAATTATTGATGAAGTTTCGGGCAAGATAGACATTATAGTTACAGATGTCATGATGCCAGTGATGGATGGTCCAACAATGATAAACACTGTAAGAAAACAATATCCAAATATGAAAGTGATTTTCATTTCCGGATATGGTGAAGATGCATTTGGTAAAACATTTGGTAATGAAAGAGATTTCAATTTCTTGCCCAAGCCTTACAGTCTCAAAGATTTGGCCGGCAAAGTTAAAGAAGTCATAAGCAAATGAAAATATGTATTTATGGGACTGGCGCGGTCGGCGCATCTATTGGCAGCATGCTGGCAAATGCCGGACATGAGATGACCTTTATTGCCAGGGGAAAGCATCTTATAAGAATGCAAGAGTGGGGACTGACTATGATAACCCCGAACGGCGTGCAGACCATCACCGGCCATTTTACAAATTTGATGACGACTGTTGAAACACCAGACTATCTTTTTATTTGCGTAAAGGCTTTCAGCATTCCAGAGATCGAGGAAAATGTGAATCGTATAACTGGTCCTGATACAGTAATTATTCCGGTAATTAATGGAATTCCTTGGTGGCATTTCTTAGGATGGGAAGGGAAACTAAAGGGGTTTGTTCCACTGTCTTTGGATCCCAAAGGAAATCTGGCAAAGTTTTTCCCGTATCCCAATCTTGTTGGTGGACTTGCGTATACTGCGGGTGCAATAAAAGAGACAGGAGTAGTTGAGAATTTGAAATATCCTCCGCGCCTGATGATTGGCGAAATTGATGATAAAATATCGCCGCGCATTGAGAAGCTAGGAGCGACCCTGGAGCAAGCAGGTTTTGCCAGTCCAATAGTAAAGAATATTCGCGCTGAGATATGGCTAAAACTATGCTGGAATATTGCATTTAACCCAATCAGTGCGCTGACAGGAATGAACGCGCTGCAAATTACTGAGAATCTTGAAACAAGAGAGGCGGCGGTCAAATTAATGCGCGAGCTGGAGATGGTAGCTTTGGCGCTGGAGATCCCATTAAAGCTGGATATTGAAGAAAGAATGAACGTTGCTAGAAAAAGTGGACAACACAAACCATCAATGCTCCAGGATGTTGAGAATGGCAGGCGCATGGAAATCGACGCGATAGTTGGTGTGATTGCTGAGATTGCTGACAAGCTTTCAATAGAATGCCCAAATATTGATAAACTGCTTTCTGCGCTGCGGGCGAAAGAAAGTTCACTACGCTAATCTATAGAAAGTTCAAAATTCATTGATAGTTAAGAGTTATGGGTTGCGAGTATTTCACCCTCACCCAGTTTTACTAACCCTGAAACCCAGCCTTCGCCAAGGCTTCGGCGGGCAGGCCAGTTCAGGGTAAGTAAAACTTGCCCTCTCCCGCAGGCGGGAGAGGGGAGGGGTGAGGGTTCTTTTTTAAAAAAAGATAATGCAAAATTGAATTTATCATAGAGTATAGATTCTCGACTCTAGACTCTAGACTTTATTCACTTTATTATCCAGCGTATGCCAATAAAGAAAAATGAACTGGAAGAGCTTATTAAAGCCGCGCTGCCAGATGCACAAATTGAATTAAAGGACCTTGCCGGCGACGAAGATCACTGGCAGGCTACGGTTATATCAGCAAAGTTCGCGGGTAAAAGCCGAATCGAGCAGCACAAAATGGTGCAGGAAGCCGTAAAGTCTCGTAATATTCATGCGCTGTCTATTAAAACGGTGGTTCGTGAGAGTTAGTTGTGAGTGGTGGAATATTTAAATTATAGGGAGAAAAAAATGGTAACAAATGAAATATATGAACGAATAAAGAGCGATATAGATACTTATGATGTTATCTTGTTCATGAAAGGTACAAAGCAAATGCCTATGTGCGGTTTCTCGGCGGCGGTTTTACAGATTCTGCAAGGACTGGACGTTGATTTCAAAGTTGTGAATGTGCTTGATGACGATGAGATTCGCCAGGGAATCAAAGAATTTAGCGATTGGCCAACAATTCCGCAGTTATATATAAAACAGCAGTTTATTGGCGGCTGTGATATTGTTCGCGAAATGCACGAAAACGGTGAGTTGGAAGACTTACTAAGAGAGAAGCATCTGATTTAATAGTGTTAGAAAACAAAAAAATAGGATTGCTTGGCGGCTCGTTTAACCCGGCTCATGAAGGCCATTTACATATAAGTATTCATGCGGCAGATCGCCTAGAGCTTGATGAGATTTGGTGGCTTGTATCTCCGCAGAATCCTCTGAAGCCAGTTAGTGAAATGGCTTCGTTAGAAAACAGAGTTATAAGTGCAGAAAAGATTGCAAAAGATCCGAGAATCAGAGTTTCTACTATAGAGAAAGAACTGGGAACACAATATACAATTGATACTATAAACGCCCTGAAAAAAAGATTTCCACAGCACAAATTTATCTGGTTAATGGGGGCAGATAATCTATCCGGTTTTGAGAAGTGGAAGAACTGGCAGGATATATTCAAAACAATTCCTATTGCCGTACTAGCCAGAGAGCCATACACCAAAAAGGCGTTAGAGAGCGAGGCGGCAAATTTATTTAGAGATAAAATGATTGCAGAAAATAAGGCCAAAGAGCTTGTCGAGATAAATCCTCCAGCCTGGGTATATCTTAAAATTCCAACGCATCCGGCATCTTCAACGGAGATTCGTAAGGCACTATAAAATGCACTATAAATTGACATTCCGCAGAATCCAGTCTTATGAAAAAAACAGTTTTACTCAGCAGTCCTGAAAGATTCATTTATTCTGGACCCCGCAGGTCTACCTCTGAGCCAATTTAAAAATTAGGGGCTGCGGGGTGACAAAATACTATATCTTAACTAGATAATGATTATTCGAAGCCGAAGACTTCTTTCTTCACTTTTTCGCTTTCGCCAGAAGGGAGTTGTGGGCCTGCAGCAGGTGCAACTTCGCTAAGGCTTTCTTCTTCTGCAGCTAGTTTTTCTGTGGCGGCATCATCTTCGCTAAAATTCTCGTCAATCACAGCATTCTCAATGACACTTTCATCGATGCCCTCGGCAACTGCAGGAGCATTCTCATCCTGATTCTCGCCGCGGCCTATCAGTGTAAAGAATCCTACAACAAGAGCGGTGATGGCAATAAGGGTGAGGATTGCTTTGATATTGCTG
>ERZ1066140.226-NODE-226-length-11716-cov-7.689135_pt1 | contig 11716 bp, 5 predicted proteins | sample MGYA00382787_ERZ1066140 | MGnify/ENA primary metagenome ERZ1066140 (study PRJEB33369, sample SAMEA5778370) | biofilm metagenome | biome: Industrial cooling water; feature: Water cooling tower basin; material: Biofilm | place: United Arab Emirates | collected...
TTTTCATTTTTTTCAGTTCCTTCTGTGTCTGTACTCCTGTAGCTGTAAATGACATTTAACGTTGAAAAGAATACTTCACCACTTACAGGGTCAATGGCAATTTTAATAATCTCATTACTCAGTAACGGACTGTTTTGTGCTGTAAAACGTTTAATCACTTTTTCACCATCTGCACTTATTAACCAAACACCATTTCTTGTGCCTACCCATTTTCTGTTAGCGCCATCCACCGCCATTGCACGCACATCCTCGTCCTGAAAGAGCAGGCCTGCAAAATTATCAAACTGAACAACGGGTTGAAATGCTTCACACGCATTGGCAGCAAACACTTCACCGGGGCATTGAACAATTGCTATTCCTTTATCAGTACCAAGCCAGATAAATCCGTCTTTATCTTTTACAATACTATTTACAACGTTCGAAGGCAAATTACCATTGCCTCTTCCGGTTCTGAACCATTTCCACCTGTCATCTCCTGTATTATCAATAGATGCACCGTGGTTAAAAACATACACTCCGTTACCCTGTGGTACCTGTATCCATTTTTGATTGGCATCATCAATCACAATTTTTCCCACCATGTTATCCTGAATCACAAAGGGTACCCGCATTTGCTTCCAGGTGCCATCAGCTTTCTTCACCACAAAATTATTAGGTGCACCAAAATTGCTGATCCATAAATTATTGTCTGTATCAAATGCAAGTCCGCCAACCCTGTAACTCCCGGGGTCGCCTATGGTTTCACCAATAGCACTTCCCTGTTTATAAATTTTAAATTTCGTTGCACTTTCAAATTCCACCAATCCTCCTCTGAAAGAGCCGGCAAATACTTTTTTATCTCTGGGATCAACTGCTATGGTAATAATGTCCTGTATGGTATCCATCCATGGAATAGCAGGGCGACTGTAATTAGTCCATGTGTTATTTTCAAAAGTAAAGAATCCTGTAAAGTTGAACCTGTAATTCCAAGCTTCATTAATGCTTCCTCCGCCCACATAGAGGGTGTTGTTGGTAAAAATCATATCACCATCAAGCGGACCAAATGGTGAATTGAGTGTAACAGTTGATGCTGCATTTCCATTAATACGTATTAACCCTTTACCAAAATCTGCAACAAAAATTTCATTACCGCTTTTTGTAGCCTGATAAGGAAATTGCAGCTGCTGTAAATTGCTGATTCTTGTAACAGGTGTATTCGTACCGGTGTTAAATACTGTTATATATCTGTCAGCCCAGCCGGCGTTTTCAGCACAAATAAGTATTTCAGTATCTGTTGCATTTAGATTTTGCCACCGGGTACCATCATCATACACAATACTCCATGTATTATTTGTGAGCATGTATAAACGGTTTCCTGCCTGTGCATATATTTTGTTTTGTAATGCAAATACTTTTTGAATACTGCCTGCCGGCAGTCCTGTACCGAGGTTATTCCAGTTTCTGAAATCAGAAAGATTTAAAGCGTTTAGATTAGCTGCTTTTACACCTTCATCTGTAGCTGCATACAACCTTGATGCATCAGCAGCAACACAATTTACACGAAGTGCTGATCCGTTATTTCCAATATAGTAGGTATTGCTGATTTCAAATTTTTTCATATCTACAACAATGATACCCAGCCCTGAGGAGAGATAGGCTTTTTCATTCAGAAAAAAGATATCATTTATGCGTTTATCACCTGTTACATTACTTCGCAGAATAAAGGGAATATTAATGATGTTGTTTTCTGTAAATAGATCGAGGTTGCTGTTAGTATAAGCAATAAGCAGTTGTTGTGTTGAATTGTTATACTTTATTGTGCTGATGCCTATATCATTGAGGCCATTAACCTTTGAAAAACGCTCAATTACGTTATCAGTTCTTCCTACACGGAAAATTCCAAATTTTGAAGCAAGATAAATATACTCATCAGAATAAGTAACCCTTGATGCCGGCTGAAATTCCAGATGTTCCCGCCACTCACCTACGGGCTGAAGCTGTGCTGATGCTGAAACCGCACATACAATCAAAATTTGTACAAATAGGTATCGTAAAATCATTCCCTCAAAAATAGATTTTTTTATGCATGCAATTCATGCGCACTTTTAGAAAGGATTCAACCCAAATGCCGTTTCTTTGTCCTGCTTTTCAAAGAAGCAACCTGTTATGTGGTATAAATTAGGCAGATGGATTCTGAAAAACCGTTTATGGATGTTGATGCTGGTGCTGGCTTCAACCGGTGTTATGACTTTTTTTGCTTTAAAAGTTCAGTTAAGTTATGAATTTGCAAAAGCCATCCCGGTTAATCATCCCAAGTATAAAGAGTATGTTGAATTTAAACAGCAGTTTGGTGAAGATGGTAATTTGCTGGTCATGGGCTTTGAGCAGCCAAAAATGTTTGACGCTGCTTTTTTTAATGCGTTTGCTCAGCTTCAAAAAGATATAAAAAAAATACCGGGTATTGAAGATGTGCTGAGCATCAGTTCTGTGGTGGAATTGGTAAAAGATTCAGTTTCGGAAAAATTAAAGGCCTTACCGGTTTTTGAAGATCGGTTACTTACACAAACTGAGCTGGACAGTGCTGCTCAAAAATTAAGGCTGCTTCCTTTCTACAAAAATCTGCTCTACAATCCTGAAACAAATGTTTATACTATTGGTGTACGCATTAACAGGGATGTGCTCAATTCAAAAAAACGTAATACAGTTGTAGCAGCTGTAACCAAACTGGCCCAAGCATTTGAAGCACAACATAAATTAGATATACACTTAAGCGGTTTGCCTCTTGTGCGTACGGTAATGAGTACACGTATTGCAGATGAAATGAAATTGTTTTTGTTTGGTTCTGTTATTTTATCGGCTGTTATTCTTTTGTTATTCTTCCGTTCCTTGAGTGCTATGTGGCTTAGTATGGCGGTTGTGGTAATTGGTGTTATCTGGAGTTTAGCCACTATGGTGTTATTTGGCTATAAAATTACATTGCTCAATGCATTGATACCGCCGTTGATAGTAGTAATCGGAATTCCTAACTGTATCTATTTCCTCAACAAATTTCATACGGAGTATAAAGCTACCGGCAACAAGCAGATTTCTCTTGCAAACATGGTGGGCCGTATGGGTATTGTTACACTCTTTTGCAATATCGCTGCAGCTATTGGCTTTGCTGTATTTGCATTAACTGACAGTGCCATTCTTAAAGAATTTGGAATAGTAGCCGGCATCAATATTATGGTGTTGTTTGCGATATCTTTATTATTTATACCGTCAGTACTCAGCTATTTACCTGCTCCTAAAACACGCCACGTTCGTTATCTGGAAAATGAGGCGCTTAATAAAACTTTATTCCGCATTGAGAATTGGGTATTTGATCATCCAAAATACATTTATACAGCTACAATTGTAATTCTGTTTTTTTCTGTAGCAGGAATATTTCGTTTAAAGAGTGTAGGTTATATTGTAGATGATCTTCCTAAAAATGATGTGTTGTATACCGATTTGAAATTTTTTGAAAAGCATTTTGCAGGTGTAATGCCATTGGAAATTGTAGTGGATACCAAACGAAAGCAGGGCGTAACCCGTCAGCTTCAGAATCTGGTGCGGATTGATTCACTTGTGCAATATCTATATGAACGTCCGGAAATGGGAAAGCCGCTTGCCGTAACGGAAGGTTTAAAATTTGCAAAACAGGCATATTACGATGGAGATACCTTAAATTATGCTTTGCCCAATGACTTTGATTTGGCTTTTCTTGCGCCTTATTTACAAGCTAAAGCCGATACATCATCAAAAGCAAATAATTTGGGTAAACTGGTAAGCAGCTTTATGGACAGTACCAAACAACGGGCCCGTATAAGTGTAAATATGGCTGATGTGGGCAGTGATAGCCTTCCAAAAATTCTGGCAGCGGTTGAAAAACGTATTGATACCTTATTTAACCGTGATAGTATTGAGTACTCAGCTGCAATTGCAGCCAATAAAACTCCGCCTGCCGGGATTGATTCATCAAGATTAAAGCACAAATATTCAGTTCAGTTAACAGGCACCAGCGTTACGTTTCTGGAGGGCAGCCGTTTTATCATTAATGGCTTGAAGGAAAGTATTATCTGGGCATTTGTATTAATCGCCTTATGTATGCTTTATCTTTTCCGCTCCTTCAGAATATTGATTTGCTCACTTATACCCAATGTTGTACCCCTGGTTTTAACTGCAGGCATTATGGGATGGGTGGGTATTCCCTTAAAACCCAGTACGGTACTTGTGTTCAGTGTAGCCCTTGGCATTGCCATTGACGTTACTATCCGTTTTTTAATCAATTACAAGCAGGAGCTTCCGTTAAACAGTAATCAGGTGGTGCCTACAGTTCAGCAAACCATCCGCCACACAGGCATTTCCATCATTTATACCTCTTTGGTTCTGGTGGCAGGGTTCATTATCTTCTGTTTTTCCAATTTTGGGGGTACGCAGGCTTTAGGTTGGCTCACGTCACTCACTTTGCTGGTGGCTATGATTACCAATTTAGTGTTATTACCGGTGCTTCTGCTTACAACTTCTGGCTATAAACGCAAGAAATAAAAGAATTTGACTACAACAGGTGCAGCAATGTTTGCAAAAAATTGTCTGTAGTTAAACAAAACTTTAGCAAAACCTGTTAAATTCGCAGGCCTTTCAGAAAAAACTCAGTTTTAAATAAAGGAATTGAGAACAAGAAACTGCTCAGCTTCATGAGAAACTCCCACTTAGATCAGTAAACAATTTTTATTTAAAAACCCAAATGAGTATGAGAAAACTTGTATGCCTTTTGTCGCTGCTTGTAATGTGTGTATTGCATGTTGCTGCGCAGGACAAAACTGTTACGGGAAAAGTAACAGATGAGAAGGATGGATCACCCCTAGTAGGTGTTTCCGTTACTGTAAAAGGTACCAACACAGGTACAACTACCAATGCCGACGGTACATTCCGTTTAAGCATTCCATCCAGTGCCAAAACACTGGTGTTTTCGTACGTAAACTATGAGAATATTGAAGTTACTGTGGGTAGCCGCAGCAATTTCAGTATCAGTCTTACTTCCAAAGACAAAAATCTGCAGGAAGTAGTAGTTGTAGGTTATCAGCAACGTAAAAAGAGAGACGAAGGTGGTGCCATTTCTTCTGTAAAAGGTAAAGAAATTGCCAACCTCCCTAACGCATCTGTTGACCGTGCCCTTCAGGGTCGTGCTCCGGGTGTATTGGTACAGGCAAACAATGGTATCCCAGGCGGTGCTATTAACGTACGTATCCGTGGTACAGGCTCTTACCTCTCGGGTAATCAGCCGCTTTACATTGTGGATGGTGTGCAGTTAAACGTAAGAAACGACGCTTCATTTACACAATCAAACCCATTAGCTTTCTTAAACCCCAACGATATTGAAAGTATTGACGTATTGAAAGATGCGGCCAGTGCTGCTATCTATGGTGCGCAGGCTTCTAATGGTGTAGTTATTATTACAACTAAAAAAGGTAAAGCCGGTAAAACCAAGTTTAACTTTAATGCTTATTATGGTAGTGCAGAGTTGATGCGTAAGCTGCCTGTATTAAATTCTCAGCAGTTTACTGAGATGCGTGCAGATGCGATTTTTAACTCCAGCATTCAAACAAACCCTGCTTTCACCTATTTGCAGGCACAACGTAACGCATTGGCATTATATGCCGGTGTTACAGGTGTAAACCAAACAGCATTAAATGGATTTGATCAAAAAAGAGTAGACTCTTTTTACGCAGCTCTTCCTAATTATGATTGGCAGGATCTGGCTTTCCAGCGTGGACAAATCCAGAACTATGATTTGAACATGAGTGGTGGTAATGATAAAACTACTTTCTACCTCGCCGGTTCTTACAGTTATCAAAGTACTATTGTAAATAAAGTTGACTTTAAGCGTTATACATTGAATTCAGATATTACGCACAAAGCAACAGACAAGCTTACAGTTACTTCAAAGCTTAACATCAGTTCATTTGAACAGGCTCTTCCATTTGGTGTGAGCGGTTCTTTCCTTGGTAGTCCGGCATTTGCTGCTTCTACCATTATACCTGTAAACCCTGTTCGTAATCCTGATGGTTCTTATTTTGGTTTGCCACCTACGCAGGCACTTGCTGGTGTGTTAAATCAGAATATCATCGCTGTAAATGATTTTAACTCAGGTTTCCAACGTACCAATCAGTTAGTGGGTTCTCTGGCGTTAGATTATAAAATTGCAAGCTGGTTGAGCTATCGTTCTTATGTAGCGCTTGACTATCGTCTTGTACAGGGTAACTTATATCGTGACCCTCGTACCAATGATGGTTTTGGTGTACGTGGCCGTGGTACTGTTGAAAGCAACTGGAATACCAACTTCCTTACTACACAAACCCTCAACTTCAACAAAACATTCAATAAAAACCGTATTGATGGTTTGTTAGGTTTGGAATACCGTCGTGATGTGCAGGAAGCCATCAGTGCTGCGGGTGTAGGTTTCCCTTCTTTCCAGTTTAATACTGTGAATGCTGCAGCTACTCCTGAAAGTGTAGGTCAGTTCTGGACTGGTTATAAGCGTGTTGGTTATTTCGGTCGTGTAAACTATGCTTACGATAACCGTTATGCTTTATCATTTGTTATCCGTCGTGATGGTTCTTCACGTTTCGGTGCCAACTTCCCCTTTGGATGGTTCCCCGGTGTAATTGCCAGCTGGAATATTGACAATGAGAAGTTCATGCAAAATGTAAATTGGGTTAGTACACTCCGCCTCCGTGGTTCATGGGGACAAACCGGTAATGACCAAATTGGAAACTTTGATTCAAGAACACTTTACGGAATCATTGGCGGTCAGGGTCAATATAGCCAGGCGCAGGGTATCAACTATACACAGTTAGGTGATCCAAATATTCGCTGGGAAAGAAATGAAACAGTGAACATTGGTGTTGACTATGGTTTCTTTAATAACCGTATTACCGGTTCGGTTGAATTATACCGTCGTCGTTCAAAAGATATGTTGCTTCCACGTCAGGTTAGTTGGGCCGTAGGTCAGGGTAGTGTGGTACAAAACGTGGGTGTGATGGATAATAAAGGTGTGGAATTGGGCTTAACCGCAGAAATCTTCCGTCCTAAAACAAATGACGGTTTTCGCTGGAGCACTACTTTCAACTTTACATTTAACTACAATGAAGTTATCAGCATCTATGGTGGTAATCCATTCCTTCCCGGTGATCAATCCTTTGCTGTAGGCCGCTCTATCAACAGTGTGTTTACACAAGTGTCAGGTGGTGTAAATGCTGCCACCGGTCGCCCTATGTGGATTGATACATTTGGTAACTTAACCTACAATCCGGTTCTTCGTGACCGCCGTTACATCGGTGATCAGGAGCCTGATTTCTTTGGAGGTTTAACAAATACTATCAGCTTTAAAGGCTTTACATTGGATGCCTTGTTTACCTACCAGTATGGTGCTATTTCAACAGATGGCCAGGTAAACTTTATGCTGGAAAACTCTGCACGTTTGGCGTTGAACTCGCTCATCAATACTTATGAAGAGCGTTGGAAAACACCCGGTCAGGTAACAGGCTATGGTCGTCCAATTAATGGCGGTGCTGAGCAGGCAGGTGCACAGTTAGCTATCGGTCAAAGCCGTTTGTGGCGTAAAACTGACTGGGTTCGTTTGAGAGATATCCGCATCAGTTATGATTTTTCTCAGGGCGTTCTACGCAAGCTTAAACTCAATAACCTTCGCTTGTACGTACAAGGTCAAAACCTGTGGACCCGTACCATTTGGTTAGGTTATGATCCTGAGTTTGTGGGTGCTGCTACAGGTATCATCCCTCAGACAAAGAATTACAATTTTGGTATCCAAGTAGGATTTTAATCATTTAAAGAATCAGAATTATGAAAAAAATAAATTATAATCTTCTTTGGCTGGTTGCGCTGGTACTTGTAATTGCTTCATGTAAGAAAACAATACAGGTTGACCCCAGACAGTCCATTGACATAGAAGATGCTTTTGGCAGCCGTGACAATATCAATGCGGCAATTACCGGCATTTATGGCCGATTAAAAAATCTTCGTGTTTATGGGAGAGATTTAATTGCTCTTCCTGAAGCTCTGGCTGATAATGGTTTTGTAACTCAAAAGTCAGGTCGTTTAATTGGTGAAACAATCAATAACCCCGGTTCACATTTTACAGGTGGCTTGTATCAGCAATCTTATTTTGCGATTGCTGAAATTAATCTTGCCCTTGCAGCTATTCCACGTTTACAAGCTACACCTGCTGTATCACAGACAGAAAGAGATAACTGGGAAGGTCAGTTGCGCTTTTTGAGAGCATTGTTCCTTCACAATCTCGTTCGTGTGTATGCATATGACCCGGGTATGGGTGTTGCCGGTCAGGACAGAGGTGGTATTCCTATTTCACTCAGCACGCCTACAACTGTAGAAGAAGCAGTGAAAGTGTTGGGTCCACGTGTGTCAGTAGATTCTATCTACAATGTTATATACAGAGATCTTGCATCTGCAAACCTGCAACTGGTAAATAGTGCATCAGCCAGTGTATTTCCTCAGTTTGGTACAAAAGTAGCAGCTCAGGCATTATTTGCACGTGTAGCGTTGTACCGCAAAGACTATACAAATGCAAAGAGATGGGCTGACAGTGCTATCAACTTTGCAGGCGGTAGATTAGTAAGTTCCAGTTCAGTTGTACAATCATGGAGAAATCCGGTACATCCTGAGTCTCTGTTTGAAATTCGTTTTGCCAACCAGGCTGAAAATAATGGTGTAAACGAATCTCCTCAAACAACATTTACAACATTGTTAATCCCCGGCAACCCCGGTGTTGTTGGTGGTTTTGGCGATTTAGTACCTGCTCCCGCACTTCGTGCTGAATTTGGAATTGCAGGTGCTTTTGGTCCTGCTACAATTACCAGCAGAACGGATGATGCTAGAAACCTGTTGTATGAAGTAGGTTCTCCGGCCAGAGGTACAGCTTATGTAGAGTGTACGAAATTCATTGGAAAAAATGGTTTCCCTAATCTCGATAACTTACCAGTTATCAGAGTGCCTGAACTGTTCCTTATCAGAGCAGAAGCCATGGCTACTCCGGGTTCTGCAGTGTTTGATGAAACAGCAGCACGTAATGATTTAATCAGAATCAAGCAAAATCGCTATACCAGCTACGCTACTTCACAGCAGGCTTTCGATGCTGGTTTAACCGGTTCTGCATTGTTTGAAGAAATCATTCGTCAGAGAAGATTGGAGTTTGCATTTGAAGGTCACCGTTTCTTTGATTTAAAACGTCTGGGTCGTGATATTACAGGTAAAGCACAAAGTGCAAACTTGCTTTATACAGACTTCAGAGTGTTGGCTCCATTCCCTGTTCGTGAAACAGATTTAAACCCTGCTCTGTTACAGAATTTTGGTTACTAATTAAAAAAATGAATTGATATGAAGAATAAATTCAAAATACTTTCAACTGCAGCAGTCCTTTTCACATTGCTGTTCAGCAGTTGTATAAAACATGAAGAGCCCCTCTTCACCGGCAATATGGTGGAGTTTGATCTGGCTTCATGGACAGCTAAATCAGGAGGTAATCCTTTTCCAATTGTAAATCGTATTCCCACATCTTTTGGAAGAGCTTTATTAACTACAAACAATCCTGCAACCGGTTTGCCATGGGACCCTGTTGTAAACCGTTCAAACGTAGCTCCTAATGATACAGTACGTATGCGCATTAACGTAGTGGGTCCTCAAAGCTCCAGTCCACAGATTGTGAATGTAAGAGTTGCTTCTAATTTTTCAACGGCAGTTCCGGGTGTTCACTTTGATTTACTGGATACACAGGTAACCATCCCTGCAAATTCAAGTTTTGGAGTAGCCCGCTGGGTTATCCGTAATCCGGGTGCACCTACTGTGGCCGGTACTTCAGTTCTTGCAGTGTTTGAATTAACCGGTAACGAAACATTCAGACCCAGTGAAAACTTCAAGTATCTGGGTTGGTTAATTGCACAATAATCTGCCATTCATTAACATTAAAATGAAATTGAAAATGAAATTAATAATAAAAAGTCTGGTGGTTATTACAGCATTGCTTTCTTTTTCGTCCTGTGATAATCGGGAGCAATTTGTTACTTATACCCCGGCATTAACTGAGAGCCTTTTTCAAACAGCGGAAAAAGAAGGTAATCTCACCATTTTTACAGCTGCAGCCAAGCGTGTGGGTTTGGATCAGGATCTCAAAGTTCTGGGTACTTACACCATCATGGCTCCTACTGATGCTGCCTTTACAGCTGCAGGTATTACTGCTGCTGCAGTAAGTTCATTACCTATTGATGTGTTAAGAGCTGTATTAAGAAACCATATGCTTTCAGGACGTATTCTTTCTACGGATCTTGCACCCGGCCCTAACGCCGTGTATGTTACTCTCCAGCGTGAGGTATTAAATTGTTCTTTTTATAACAACAATTATTTTCTCAATGCAAAACGGGTAAACAGAACAAATATCAGAACACTCAATGGTATTTTGCATACAATTGATGGTGTTTTAATGCCACCATTAAACACGTTAACAGCAACTGCTGCTGCAAACACTAATCTCAGCTTGTTTGTAGCTGCTGTGAACAGAGCAGGTTTAGCTGCTGCTTTAAACAGCTCTACTACTTTGCTTACTGTATTTGCTCCAACAAATGCAGCATTTGTAGCGGCTGGTTTTCCTGATGAAGCAGCTATAAACGCAGCTGATCCTGTTGTGTTGGGTAATATTCTCCGTTATCATGTGATTCCAAGCAGCACGCTTATCAACAGTAGCATCACTTCGCCTTATAACAGGGCCGGTCGTGCATTTTCGGTAGATTTTACGAGCAATACATACGCAACTGCACTGGGAGCAACTTCATTAGTTACAGTTGCTGTAACTGGTAGTAGTGTTACGGTAAGAGGTGCAAGCAATACTGCAGCTTCTAACGTAACTGCTGCAGATATCCTTTACTTTGCAGGAACTCCGGGTGCTAATGGTACCCGCCCTGGTATTTTGCATATCATTGACAGAGTATTGCTTCCTTAAGCAGGATCCGCAAATCTTTGTAACGAATAAACCTCCGCTTGCGGAGGTTTATTCGTTATGTAATATGAATATACTAATGTGAAAGTGTAATTACAAAATTTTGGAGATGTGGAGAGATGGATAAACCGTCAGCTCTCATCAACTTATTTTTTTAAACGAAATATATTGTGAAACAAAAAAACCCGAGCTGATGGAGCCCGGGATTTTTATTTTGAGAAAGCTTTCTTTTAACCGTTTACCACCATCACTTTTACACTCACATTCATCATTTCCCTCACCGTTTTTGCAATGCCATTTGCATCAATACCAATTTCTTCATACAACTGTTTAGGCGTACCGTGCTCTACCAAACGGTCAGGAATACCCAGAATCTTTACTTGAGCTTTATAATTATGTGCGGCCATGAATTCCAAAACAGCACTTCCAAAACCACCTTGTATGCAGCCATCTTCAATGGTAATTACTTTATCAAATTTGTTAAATACTTCATGAAGCAGTGCTTCATCCAGTGGTTTGGCAAAACGCATATCATAATGTGCAGGGTTGATGCCGTCATTCTTTAATTCACGAATAGCACTTGCCGCAAAATTACCCGGATGACCAAAAGACAGAATAGCAATACCTTCTCCATCCTTTAACTTACGGCCTTTGCCTATTTTAATTTCTTTCATTTCAGTGCGCCAT
>ERZ1066140.229-NODE-229-length-11589-cov-6.427952_pt1 | contig 11589 bp, 9 predicted proteins | sample MGYA00382787_ERZ1066140 | MGnify/ENA primary metagenome ERZ1066140 (study PRJEB33369, sample SAMEA5778370) | biofilm metagenome | biome: Industrial cooling water; feature: Water cooling tower basin; material: Biofilm | place: United Arab Emirates | collected...
GTCGACGACAGCTCTTGGGCCACGACGCCGAGCCGAAGCGCGATACCGTCATCGCCCGCGATCTCGGCGAGGGCCCAGCGGTAGAAGTCGACGCCGCGGATGTACTGGTAGCTCATGCCGGGCACGCGGTGCGTGGCCGAGCGGCCCGTGAGGTCGGCGTAGGTCCAGCCGCTCTACTCGTGGGCGACGATGTCGCGCAGCGGGTGGTGGTCGTGCTGCCAGAAGCTCCAGCTGCGGTCGTCGGCGAACGCCGTGCGCGGGTCGACGAGGACGACCCGCAGGTCGCCGTCGCCGCTCGCGAGACGGGCCGCGAGCGAGAGCCCCGCGCATCCGGCGCCCAGGATGACGAGATCGACCACGTCGGTCTCGGGGGGCAGCGCGAGCATCAGCGACTCCACGGCAGGAGGGGGTGAGCGCGCGGCATGATCCGCGCTGAGGGCGACGCTAAGCGCGCAGTCTGGAGGTCTGCCCCACACTGCATGGGGGAACGCTGGTGAACGGGTCACGGTCGGCGTGTCGGGCGAGGCGGTACCGTCGGTCTATGACGACCGCTGAAGCAGACCCGTCGGCGGCCGCTGACTCCGCCCCCACGACCACGTTCTCCGACCTCGGGCTCAGCGATGCCGTTCTCAAGGCGCTGCGCGACGTGGGCTACGAGACTCCCTCGGCCATCCAGGCCGCGACGATTCCGACCCTGCTCGCGGGACGCGACGTCGTCGGGCTCGCCCAGACGGGCACGGGCAAGACCGCGGCCTTCGCCCTGCCGGTCCTCTCCCGGCTCGATGTGTCGCAGAAGAGCCCGCAGGCGCTCGTGCTCGCGCCGACGCGCGAGCTCGCCCTGCAGGTGTGCGAGGCCTTCGAGAAGTACGCGGCGCACCTGCGCGGCGTGCACGTGCTGCCGGTCTACGGCGGTCAGGCCTACGGCGTGCAGCTCTCGGCGCTGCGCCGCGGCGTGCACGTCGTCGTCGGCACGCCCGGCCGCATCATGGACCACCTCGCGAAGGGCACGCTCGACCTCAGCGAGCTGAAGTACCTGGTGCTCGACGAGGCCGACGAGATGCTGAAGATGGGCTTCGCCGAGGATGTCGAGACGATTCTCGCCGAGACCCCGAGAGAGAAGCAGGTGGCCCTGTTCTCGGCGACAATGCCGGCGACGATCCGCCGCCTCTCGCAGCAGTACCTCACCGATCCCGACGAGATCACGGTGAAGTCGACCACGACGACGTCGGCGAACACGACGCAGCGCTACCTCATCGTCGGCTACCCGCAGAAGGTCGACGCCCTCACGCGCATTCTCGAGGTCGAGAACTTCGAGGGCATGATCGTGTTCGTCCGCACGAAGAACGAGACCGAGACGCTCGCCGAGAAGCTGCGCGCTCGCGGGTACTCGGCCGCGGCGATCAGCGGCGACGTGGCGCAAGTGCAACGCGAGCGCACCGTCAACCAGCTCAAGTCGGGCAAGCTCGACATTCTCGTCGCCACCGACGTCGCCGCCCGCGGCCTCGATGTCGACCGCATCAGCCACGTCGTCAACTTCGACATTCCGGTCGACACCGAGTCGTACGTGCACCGCATCGGCCGCACCGGCCGGGCCGGTCGTTCGGGCTCGGCCATCAGCTTCGTCACCCCGCGCGAGCGCCGCCTGCTCACAGCGATCGAGAAGGCGACGCGGCAGCCGCTCACCGAGATGCGCCTGCCGAGCGTCGACGATGTGAACATCACGCGGCTCGCGCGCTTCGACGATGCCATCACCGCCGCGCTCGGGCAGAGCGACCGCATCGCCGGCTTCCGCGACATCGTCAGCCACTACGTCGAGCATCACGACGTGCCCGAGCTCGATGTGGCCGCGGCGCTCGCGCTCGTCGCGCAGGGGGAGACGCCGCTGTTGCTGTCGGCCGAGGAGGAGCGTGCGCAGCGCTTTGCCTCCGAGAGTCGGCCCGCGCGGGACGACCGCCCTCCGCGCGACGACCGCGACGGCAGCCGTCCCGAACGACGTGCGCGACCGGCGTCGGGTACTCTCGCGCCGTACCGCATCGAGGTCGGCCGCCGCCACAAGGTCGAGCCGCGCCAGATCGTGGGAGCACTCGCGAACGAGGGTGGCCTGAGTCGCGAAGACTTTGGGGCCATCACGATCCAGCCGGACTTCTCGATCGTCGAGCTGCCTGCGAACCTCTCGCCAGCCGTGCTCGCCAAGCTGCAGGGCACCCGCATAAGCGGCAAGCTCATCGAGATCGCGCTCGACCGCGGGCGTCCGCAACGGCGGCGCTAGGCCGAGCTTGTGTACCCCTGGGGGGTATGGTAGTCTGGCGCACATGGACACTTCGCAGAACGATCACCTGAACCTGCTCAACGGAGCATCCGTCGACGACACCGCCGCTGACGCGGGGGGATGCTGCGGTGGCGGCTCGTGTATGTGCGGCACGGATTCCGCGGCCGACACGGCGACCGACAGTGTCGCCGACAGCGCCGTTGACGCGCCCCGCCACAACGCTGGCACTGAGTTTCTCGTCACCGGAATGACCTGCGGCCACTGCGTCTCGAGCGTCAGCGAAGAGGTCGGTGCGATCGCTGGCGTCGAGTCGGTTGAGGTCGAGCTGAAGAAGGGTGGCGCCTCCCGCGTCACCGTGACTTCCTCTGGTCCCCTCGACGCGGATGCCGTGCGTGCCGCCGTCGAAGAGGCCGGCTACCAGCTGGCCTAAGGCCATGACGACTGAGCTGATGGCCCCCAGCGCGCCGTCGCCGAGCGTCGCGCACGATCTGCAACTCGAACTCACGGGCATGACCTGCGCCTCGTGCGCCAACCGCATCGAGCGCGGCCTCAACAAGGTGCCGGGCGTCGAAGCGACGGTCAACTACGCGACCGAGAAGGCGTCAGTGCGCGCGGCCGACGGCGGGCAGCTCGACGCCGACGTGCTCATCGCTGCGGTGCAGAAGGCCGGGTACGGGGCGGCCGTGGTTGTTCCCCGCGAGGTGAGTACAGCATCCGCCGCCCCCGTGTCGGCGCCGGTCGACAAGCTCGCCCCCCTGCGGCATCGGCTCATCATGTCGACGGTGCTGACGGTGCCCGTCCTTCTGATGTCGATGATCCCTGCCCTGCAGTTCACCAACTGGCAGTGGCTCGCGCTCACGCTCGCCTCGCCGGTCGCGGTGTGGGGGGCGTGGCCGTTCCACCGGGTCGCTCTGCACAATGCTCGGCGATTCATCGCGAGCATGGACACGCTCATCTCGGTCGGCATCACCGCCGCCTTTGTGTGGAGCCTCTACGCCCTCTTCTTTGGCGAGGCTGGCATTCCCGGCATGACCATGACGCTGCAACTGCTCGGCCGCCCCGAGGAGGGCGCGAACGAGATTTACCTCGAGGTTGCCGCAGCCCTGACCGTCTTTATCTTGCTCGGGCGCTACCTCGAGGCACGCGCCAAGCGCTCGTCACGTGAGGCGCTCGACGCCCTGCTCGACCTGGCGGCACGGGACGCTGCGGTGTTGCGCGATGGAGTCGAAGTGCGCGTGCCCGTCGGCCAGCTGCAGCTTAACGACCGCTTCGTCGTGAGGCCCGGCGAGACGATCGCAACCGACGGCCTGGTCATCGAGGGCACCTCGAGCGTCGACAACTCCCTGCTGACGGGCGAATCGTTGCCGGTCGACGTCGCGCCTGACAGTCGCGTCGTGGGGGGAACGATTAATGTTGGCGGACGCCTCGTTGTCGAGGCCTCGCGAATCGGTGCCGACACCGAGCTCGCCCGCATGGGTCGTTTGGTCGAAGAAGCACAGACCGGCAAGGCCGAAGTGCAGCGCCTCGCCGATCGTGTTTCGAGCGTGTTCGTGCCCATCGTCTTCGTGCTCGCTATCGGGACTCTGCTGGGCTGGTTGCTCATCGGCGGTTCGATCGAGCTCGCTTTCACTGCCGCCGTCGCGACGCTCATCATCGCGTGCCCCTGTGCACTGGGGCTCGCGACCCCGACGGCGCTGCTGGTCGGTACGGGGCGCGGCTCGCAGCTGGGCATCCTCATCCGCGGACCGCAGGTGCTCGAGCGCACGCGCCGCATCGACACGATCGTGCTCGACAAGACCGGCACAGTTACGACGGGCCACATGTCCGTCACCGCGGTCGTCCCGGTCGCGGGGGTCGACGGCGACCGGATGCTCGGTCTCGCCGCCGCCGCCGAAGACGGTTCAGAGCATCCGCTCGCCCGGGCGGTCGTCGTCCACGCCCGCGCGGCCGGCATCCCGGTGCCTGCGGCCGAGAGTTTTGAGTCGCACGCGGGTGCGGGCGTTACCGCCATCGTCGAGGGGCACGCCCTCGCGATCGGCCGCGCGTCATGGCTGCACGAGGCCTGGGCGATCGAGGTCGACGCGTCGCTCATCGTGACGCACGAGGATGCGGGCGCGACGCCCATCGTCGTCGCGATCGATGGTGCGGTCGCGGGCGTCATCGTGCTCGCCGATACGCTCAAGCCGACCTCGGCGCTCGCGATCGAGCGCTTCAGGGCTCTCGGCCTCGACCCTGTGCTGTTGACCGGCGACAATGCGGGGGCCGCACGATCCGTTGGCGCCGCGCTCGGCATCGACGACGTGCGGGCGGGCGTGACGCCGGCGGGCAAGCTGGAGGTCATCCGGCAGCTGCAGGCCGACGGGCACGTCGTGGCGATGGTCGGCGACGGCGTCAACGACGCAGCGGCGCTCGCCGCAGCTGACCTCGGCATCGCGATGGGCGGCGGCACTGATGCCGCAATGGCGGCATCGGATCTCACCGTCGTGAGCGGCGATCTGCTCGTCGTTGTCGACGCGATCCGGCTCGCGCGGCGCACGCTGCGCACCATCATCGGCAACTTGTTCTGGGCCTTCGGCTACAACGTCGCCGCGATTCCGATCGCCATGCTCGGGCTGCTCAACCCGCTGCTGGCCGGGCTCGCCATGGCGTTCTCGAGCGTGTTCGTGGTGACGAACTCGCTACGGCTGCGCGGGTTCAAGCCTCAGGCGCGCTGACCCTCACGCGGGGCAGGCCCAGCGGCACGGGCAGGCGCAGCTCGCCCATCGCGCCGGCCGGCACCACGGGCGACCTCGGGGTGACGGGCGGCACGGGAACGTAGGACGCGCCGAGCGCAGGCCGGGCATCCGCGTCGCCGCGATTCGGCCAGAGCGCGAACGCGCGCTCCGCCTGCGCGGTGATCGTGAGTGAAGGGTTGACGCCGAGGTTTGCCGAGATCGCCGCGCCGTCGACGACGTGCAGCCCCTCGTGGCCGAACACGCGGTGGTACGCGTCGACGACCCCCGTGTCGGCCGAGTCGCCGATGGGGCAGCCGCCGAGGAAGTGCGCCGTCATGGGCACGTCGAAAACCTCGCTGATGCCGGACTGGGCGAATCCGTTCATGTGCTTCGCCATGAGCTCGTAGGTCTCGTTCGCTTGCGGAATGAAGGTCGGGTTCGGCTCGCCGTGCCCCTGACTCGACCGCAGCCGAAAGCCGCCGAACGGCCCGCGCCCCGCCCGCACGGTGAGCGAGTTGTCGCGATTCTGCATGACGAGGCCGACGATCGAGCGGCGGCTCCAGCTACCGATGCCGAAGACCATCGAGGCGACGCGCCCGGGGTGGCGCAGCAGCTGGCCGATCCAGCGCAGCCAGCCCGGGGTACGACCGCCGCCCGGCACTGCGACGGTCGCGAGCAGGGCGAGCGCGTTCGAGCCGTGGCCGTAGCGGCAGGGCTCGACATGCGTGTGCTCGTCGGGATGGATCGACGAGGTGATGGCGACGCCGCGCGTCAGGTCGACCCCGCGCGCGTGGCGCAGGGCGGTGGATGCTCCGCCAAGGGCCTCGGAGTTCGTGCGGGTCAGCTCACCCAGGCGTGCGGAGATACCCGACAGGTGCCCCTCGGCCTTCATGCGGTGCAGCAGCTGCTGGGTGCCCCACGCGCCCGCGGCGACGACGACCTGGTCGGCCGTGAGCGTGCGCTCGGTGCGTCGACCCTTGCCCGTCGTGCGCGTGGTCACCGAGTACCCGCCGCCCGGTCGCGGGGCGACCCTCGTGACCGTCGTGAGCGGGTGCACGACCGCGCCCGCCGACTCAGCGAGGTGCAGGTAGTTCTTGACGAGCGTGTTCTTGGCGTTGTGGCGGCAGCCCGTCATGCACTCGCCGCACTCGATGCAGCCGCGCCGCGTCGGCCCTGCCCCGCCGAAGTAGGGGTCGGGTGCCTCGACGCCCGCACCCTCGCCGAAGTAGACCCCGACGGGCGTGAGGTGGAAGCTGTCGGCGACGCCGAGGTCGGCGGCGACCTTCTGCATGATCTCGTCGGCGGGCGTGATCGTCGGGTTGATGGCGACCCCGAGCATGCGCGAGGCCTGGTCGTAGTAGGCGTCGAGCTCGGCCTTCCAGTCGGTGATGTGCGCCCACTGGCGGTCGTGGAAGAACGCGTCGCTCGCCGGCCGGTAGAGCGTGTTGGCGTAGACGAGCGAGCCGCCGCCGACGCCGGCGCCGGCCAGGATCATGACGTCGTCGAGCAGGTGGATGCGCTGGATGCCGAGCAGCCCGAGCGCGGGCGCCCAGAAGAACTTCTTCAGGCTCCAGGAGTTCTTGGCGAACTCGTCGTCGGCGAAGCGGCGACCGGCCTCGAGCACGGCGACCGAGTAGCCCTTCTCGACCAAGCGCAGGGCGGCGACCGAGCCGCCGAAGCCCGATCCCACCACGATCACGTCGTGGTGCTCTGCCGTGCCGACCATGCTCAGCCCTTCCGGTAGCTGTCGATCGCGGCGGCGCCGATCGGCGCCGCGATGGCCAACGAGTCGATGCCCGCGAAGCGCGTGAGCCGCCGCGCGGTGACGTGCGCCGTGCGGTTGTCGACGTACCAGAGCGGGGTCGGCGAGGGCTTCCAGGTTCCGGTGCCGACGGTGCGCTCGACGTGCTCGGGGTCGAGCAGCAGCGCGTTGTGCACGATGCCGATGCCGCTGCCCACGTCAGCGAGCGTGTGGCCCGGGAATGCGCCCCAGCTCGCGCCGGGCATGCCGAAGATCGTGCCCGTCCACGCGTTGACGCCGATGGTGCCGTAGCGCAGCTCGGCGACGGCACGGTCGAACTGGCCGCCGAGCGCCTCACGCGTGCGAGGGTGGATGTGGATGCCGGCGCCCAGCGTGCCCGCGAGACGATCGTTCGCGAACGCGACCGCGGCATCCAGGAAGGCCCCGGGTTCGCGGGAGCCCGGCAGCCGCACGATGCCGAGCACGGGAGCGAAAGCCTCGACCGTGAACAGGTGCTCGTCGGCCTTCTCGGAGTCGAGGTGGTCGACGAGCGTGCGCGGAACGTTCGGGTCGCCGCCCAGCACCGCCGCATCGGGGTGCACCGTGACCACGGCGAGCTGGCGGCTGGATGCGCCCGGGTAGTACGCGGGGCGCTCGGGCGCGGCGGCGTAGTGCCGGCGCACCGCCTCGACGAACTCGTCGGCGCGCTGCCACGCCTCGGGGATGACGACGATCTGCGTGGCGATGCAGTTGAAGCCGCTGTTGTGCAGGCGCTGGGTGACGATGTTGCGGGCGACATCGTCGACGTTCTCGCTCGACCAGCCGTCCTCCGGCACGATGATCGCGGGGCCCACGCCGCCGAGCTCGCTCGTGATGGGTTTCGTCAGCAGCGGTGTGCCCGCCGCGCGCCGCTTCTCGGCGTCGACATCAGTACCCCACACGATCGCGTCGTGCGTGTGGCGGCTGCCGGTGATGTGCACGGCGTCGACGGACTCGTGGTGGATGAGTGCCGCCCCGACCTCCTGCCCGCCCTCGGTGATGAGCAGCACGCCGAGCTCGATGAGGGGCGCGAAGGCCCGCTTCATGGCGGCACCGACGCGGGCGTTGACGGGGTTGAGCTTGACGACGACGGCCGAGGCCTCCTGGTAGAGGGCCGTCAGCACGTCGAGGGCCGGGATGCCCGTGATGTTGCCCGCGCCGAGCACGAGGGTCACGCGGGGCGCGCGGTGGGGGTCGCGCAGCGCGCGGGCCACCCCGCGGCGCGCCTGGTCGAGCGAGACGCCCGGCCGCAGCCAGAGCTTCGCCTCGTAGCCCTGCAGCACGATGTCTTTCGCCAGGTAGGGGAAGACGGCGAGGGTCGTGCGCCCGCCCGGCGCCGTGCCGAGCTCGACCTCGTCGATGGGCGAACGGCCCTTCTCGATGAGCTTGAGAGTCTTCTCGATCGCGCTCGTCGCCGTGATGACCGCGTAGGGTCCGCTCGACCACTCCTCGCCCGCGGCGGGGCTGCGCGGGTCGATGCCCTTGAGCGCGCACGCGGCGTCGACCCAGGCGGGCGCGGCTTCGAGCGTGGCCGCCCGCACGGCCCGCAGCAGGGCGCGGCGTTCGGCGATCGTCATGCGCACCCAGCGCTCCGCACCCGCGCGCAGAGCGCGCAGCGAGGGCTCGAGCTCGGCGATGGTGGCAGGCACGGTGATCCTCCAAGAGCGGTTCGACGACGAACAGTGCGACCCTTCGACTGTAGCCGCCGTGCGCCCCTGTCAACCCTGCGCGCAGGCGCAGGGCCGTGTGCCATCATTCGCCAATGGCTCGGATTCTCGCGGTAGCGCCCGTGCTGCCCGAGCACGCCACCACGCAGGCGCAGATCACGGCGGAGCTCGCGGCGGGCATGACCGACGACCCGGCGGCGCGCGCGGTTATGCAGCGCATCCATGCCTCGAGCGGCATCGAGACGCGCCACCTCGCCCTGCCGCTCGCCGAGTACCGCGGCATCGAGGGCTTCACCGCCACGAACGCCCTGTTCGCCGAGCTCGCCCTTCCGCTCGCCGAGCGCGCCGTGACGGCGGCGCTCGCCGAGGCGGGCCTGCGCGTCGACGAGGTCGACCACCTCTTCTTCACGACCGTCACGGGCCTCGGTGCACCCTCGCTCGATGCGCAGCTGGCGACGAGCATGGGCTTCCGCTCCGACCTGCGGCGGGTGCCGAGCTTCGGCCTCGGCTGCGTCGCGGGCGCCGCGGGGCTCGCGCGGGTGGCCGACTACTTGGCCGGGCATCCCCAGGGCGTCGCCCTGCTCGTCGCGGTCGAGCTGTGCTCGCTCACCCTGCAGTGGGACGACGCTTCGATGGCGAACGTCGTCGGCACCGGCATCTTCGGCGACGGCTCCGCGGCCGTCGTCATGGTGGGGGATGCTCACCCGGCGCTCGCCGCCGCCGAGCCGCGCGCCCGCGTCGTCGGCAGCCGCAGCGTCCTCTACCCCGAGAGCGGCGAGATGATCGGCTGGCGCATCGGCGGGAGCGGCTTCCGGCTCATGCTCGCCGCGGGCGTGCCCGCGCTCATCGACGGCCACTTCGCCGGCGCCGTCGACGAGCTGCTCGCCGAGGTCGGATGGACGCGCGCCGACGTCGACGACTGGATCGCGCATCCGGGCGGCCCGCGCGTGCTCGAGTCGTTCAGCGCCGCGCTCGATCTCGCCCCCGCCGCGCTCGCGACGAGCTGGGCCGTGCTCGCGCGCGCGGGCAACATGTCGTCGGCCGCCGTGCTGCACGTGCTCGCCGAAGGGGGCCCGCGTCCCGCGGGCACCCGCAGCCTGCTCTTCGCCCTCGGGCCGGGGGTCACCGCCGAGATCGTCGCATTGGAGTGGTCATGAGTGTCGTGCTGTACATCGCCCTCGTGCTCGCGACGGGCGTCGAGCGCCTCATCGAGCTCGTCATCTCGAAGCGCAATGCGGCGCACGCGTTCGCGCAGGGCGGCGTCGAGCACGGCCCACGGCACTTTCCGTTCATGGTGGTGCTGCACACGGGGCTGCTGCTCGCGAGCATCGCCGAAGTGGTGCTGCTCGACCGGCCGTTCATCGGCGCTATTGGTTGGCCCATGCTCGTCATCGCGCTGCTGTGCCAGGCGGGCCGCTATTGGGTCATTGCCTCGCTCGGCCGGCAGTGGAACACTCGCGTCATCGTCGTGCCCGGGGCGACCCGCGTGACGCGCGGGCCGTACCGCTGGACGTGGCTGCGCCACCCCAACTACTGGATCGTCGCGATCGAGGGCATCGCCCTGCCGCTCGTGCACTCGGCGTATCTCACCGCGATCGTCTTCACGGTGCTCAACGCCGTGCTGCTGCTGGCCTTCCGCATCCCGACCGAGAACCGCGCGCTCGCCGCGCTGCGCACGACGTGACTGCGCCCCTCGATGCCGACGTCCTCATCGCCGGGGGCGGCCCCATCGGCCTGGCGACGGCGCTCGAGCTGCAGGCCCGCGGGCTGACCGCGATCGTGATCGAGCCGCGCGCGGGCACGATCGACAAGGCCTGCGGCGAGGGCCTCATGCCCGGGGCGCTCGCCGCCCTCGGCCGGCTCGGCGTCGACCCGGCGGGGCACCCGCTGCGGGGCATCCGGTATCAGGATGCCCGGCGCGAGGTCACCCATCGATACCGCTCGGCGGCCGGCCGGGGAGTGCGCCGCACGGTGCTGCACGACGCGCTGCGGGCGCGCGCGGCCGAGGTCGGCATCGAGACGCGGCACGAGCGCGTCGACGAGGTCGCGCAGCACGACGACCACGTCGTGGTGGGCGGGATGCGCGCGCGCTGGCTCATCGGCGCCGACGGCCTGCACTCGACCGTGCGCGCGGCCGCCGGGCTCGAGCGGCCCGCGCGCGCGTCGTCGCGCGACCGGCGCCGGTACGGGCTGCGGCAGCACTTCGCCGTGGCGCCGTGGAGCGACCTCGTCGAAGTGACCTACCTGCCCGAGGCCGAGCTCTACATCACGCCCGTCGACGAGGGCACGGTCGGCGTGGCCGTGCTCGCGCCACGGCCGCTCGACCTCGAGGCGGCGCTCGCGCAGGCTCCCGCCGTGCGCGAGCGGCTCGCCGGGGCGGCCGAAGCCAGCACGCTGCGCGGGGCCGGGGCGCTGCGGCAACGCACCCGCGCTCGCACGGCCGGCCGCGTCGCGCTCGTCGGCGATGCCTCGGGGTACGTGGATGCGCTGGCCGGCGAGGGGCTGCGCGTCGGGCTCGCACAGGCCGAGGTGCTCGCCGACTGCCTCGCTCGAGACGACTTGCCCGGCTACGAGCGAGCATGGGCGCGGTCGACGCGCGACTTCCGCCTGCTCACGGCCGGGCTGCTCGCCGCCGCGACCTCGCCCGCGCGCGGGCTCATCGTGCCCGCGGCCGCCGCGCTGCCGCGCGTCTTCGGCGCGGTGGTCGAGCGCCTCGCGCGCTGAGGGTTCAGAGACCGAGCAGGGCGCGCAGCTCGTCGACGTCGTGGGCGACGCCGCGGGCGTGCGCGAACTCCTCGGGGCTGCCGTAGCCCCACGACACGGCGATCGTCGGGATGCCGTGGGCCGCCGCGCCCTCGACGTCGTGCACGCGGTCGCCGATCATGACGGGGCGCGTGAGGTCGGCATCCATCGCCCGCAATCGCACGAGGGCCTCAGCGACGACGTCGGCCTTCGCGCTGCGCACCTCGTCGGCCGAGGCGCCCGTGATGATGTCGAAGTGCTGGGCGATGGTGAAGTGTTCGAGCATGAGCGTGGCCGGCAGCTCGGGCTTCGAGGTCGCGAGGCTGAGCGGGATGCCCGCCGCGGCGATCTCTGCCACCAGCTCGCCCATTCCCGGGTAGAGGGTCGCGTCGTACGCGCCGCGGTCGAGGTATCGGG
>ERZ1066140.230-NODE-230-length-11454-cov-6.366611_pt1 | contig 11454 bp, 10 predicted proteins | sample MGYA00382787_ERZ1066140 | MGnify/ENA primary metagenome ERZ1066140 (study PRJEB33369, sample SAMEA5778370) | biofilm metagenome | biome: Industrial cooling water; feature: Water cooling tower basin; material: Biofilm | place: United Arab Emirates | collected...
CTGCTGGAGCTTCGATCACCCCATTCGATCCACGAATATTCTAAATCTGCTGAAAACTATATAAAGGGGCTATTTCTTACACTTGCTAATGTTAGCATCGTAGAAACATTCTGGTGGCAGTTTGTAATATTCTGTCCACCTGAATAAATTCAGGCTGCTGATAGCATTAAAGCAATTGCCAAAATCTTTTACTTTTTGTTCCGGCAAATCTTGTTTTGTAATTTTAAGAACTTTCTCTTCGGCAAATTCGCTCGAAGAGAAATTAACAACGAAACCCTGTTCCAGCATATATCTGGTGAAATAACCACCTAGCTGCAAACTATCGCTCGGAAACTCAGAAATTCTAACAAGCCTTGAGAGCCAGTCCCCCGATATATAACTTTTATCAACATCCAGTTTATACGATTCAAACTGGGAATCCTCATTTACTTTTCCAGCCTGAATCTCAATGTGGGTTGAGAATTTAATGTTTTTTTCCGGCGGGGCTTCCGGATCGTTCTTATTCTCGCTCAGAACCATAATTTTTGCCACCTGCCCGTCTTCTAGTTTAGAAACCAGGATAAAGCCACAACCCTCTATATTACCTTTGTGCTCTCTGGGATTTTTGTTAAAATGTCTTTTTCCATCATCCGCCAGGTAAAAATTATCAATCGCTGCCGCCTGCGCAGTTGACGAACTTAAAAAATTAGAAGCACTCACCATCAGCAATCCAAAAAACAAATTCCTAGCTGCCATTTTCTTCATATTCTTCTCCTTGATATAGCTATAGCTCGCATATTTCCTTCTGGAATGGTATAATAGCAGATGTACTCTTGGTTAGCAAAAAATCTGCATATGCAAAAATATCCGTTGCCCACTCTTTTGTTATTTTCTTTATTATTAGTAGTTTCTTCATTCGTAATAGAGAATTATAAATCCTCTTCTTCTGAAGAAATCGCCAATCTCAAACTTCTATACAAAAGAGACCTTGTAATTCCATATCCAAAAATAAATCCTTACACGGAAGCCAAATATAATCTTGGAAAAATGCTGTTTTTTGATCCGAGGCTTTCCGATACTAATGCTATTTCCTGCGCCACCTGCCACAACCCTGCTTTTTCGTGGACTGATGGACACAAAAATACTCTTGGCAAAGAATTAAAGCCCGTTGGGCGAAAGGCCATGACTCTTTTAAATCTTGCTTGGGATAAGCCGCTTCTTTGGGATGCGCGCGCCCCTCATCTTGAGTCACAGGTTGCCGAGGCACTGTTCGCTCCCGATGGAATGAGCAATGAATTGCCAGAGCTACTTTCTAAAATAAAAAATATTTCTGAGTATAGAGATTTATTTAGTAAAGCCTTTGCTAATGAAGATCCCGTCTTCGCCGAAAATGATTATATAAATCTGAACACGATCAAGGCCGCAATAGCAACTTTCGAGCGCCAGATAATTTCTCCAAAAGCACCTTTCGATTTATGGATCGAAGGAAATGAGAGCGCAATCTCTGAAAGCGCCAAGCGTGGTTTTATGATTTTTAATGAAAAAGGTAATTGTGCTTCCTGTCATTCTGGCTGGCGCTTTTCTGATGGCAATTATTATAATATCGGCGTCAAAGAACAATTTATGGATGTTGGCAGCGGCATAAGAAATTTAAAAGACAAATCGTTACATTTCACATTCAAGGCAGTTGGGCTTCGCAACATAGATCGCCGCCCTCCGTATATGCATAATGGCTCGATTGAAACTCTAGAAGAAGTTATAGAATTTTATAATAAAGGCGGGGAAATGAAGGCTCATAATCTTGCCATATCTCCTCTAAATCTTAGCGCAGAGGAAAAGGCTGATCTTCTCTCCTTCTTAAAAACCCTGACAAGCCATCAGGAAATAACTGTTCCTTCAATGCCTCAGTAGAAGCCATTAAGACCATAAAAGCTAATAGCTACTGGCTTCTGGTTGCTGGTAAGTATGCTAGCAACCAGAAGCTAGAAGCCAGCAACTTTAAGACGTAGCTCGGAAGTGGAGAAAACCGCTCATGGGTAGCCAGCATAGTAGAGATTACAGAAGTGCCCTAACATGACGAAGGATCGTCGATGCACTTAGTATCGCCATGATGTTTCTTATATTCTTCTTTCAATTTTTCTTTAATCTGCGCGAAGCAACCTTCGTTATATTCTTTATATTTATCCTCAAATGCCGGGATTTTTATAAAACCATCCGGCTTGCTCTCTGTCTGATAGCTTAGTTCAAAACCTGAAAAAAGCATGTGCGGTATAATAGATATTTTATTTTGGTTCTCGGTAAATTCTTGCGAAGTATTTTTTCCCTGCCTGATAATTTTAACTTCGCCGATTTTTTCACTAAGTATAGAAGCGTTAATTATATTCTCCTGAACAAACTCTCTGTTCTCGTCATAGCTTCCAGCAACCATGTGCATTGTTAGATCCCAGTTCAGATTTCCCAAAGAATACAGAATGGCCTGCATCTGTACTCCTCTTGCTTCACCATCTGTAATAACCATCTCTACGCCGCAGCCTTTTGCCTCTCCTGCCTCATTGTTCTTTCTTATCTGGTCTATAACTACTTTCTGCGCAAATGAATTTGGCGAAAAAGAGAAAGAGAAAAACACTAATAATATTAGGAAAGTTTTTTTCATTAATACCACATTCAAGATTTTGATTCTTAGTTTACAGCTCTTCTCACTAACAACCAATAACTAATAAACAACAACTACTCTTTTGATAGTTTATCAAATTCTTTCAGCTTCTTCAGTAATTCTTTCATGTCTTTTAATTTCACCATACACGGCCCGTCACTCGGCGCATTATCCGGGTCTTGATGCGTTTCCATGAATAATCCGGCCACGCCGACTGCCACAGCAGCACGTGCGAGCACCTCAACAAATTCTCTCTGCCCACCGCTTGATCCACCCTGTCCGCCCGGCTGTTGCACTGAATGCGTCGCGTCAAATATTACCGGGTATCCAGTCCCAGCCATTATCGGCAATGAACGCATATCTGAAACTAAAGTATTATAACCAAAAGATGCGCCGCGATCAGTTAGCAAAATATTATCGTTGCCGGAATCAGAAACTTTTGCTGCAACATTCTTCATGTCCCAAGGCGCTAAAAATTGCCCCTTCTTTATATTAATAGCTTTTCCTGTTTTTGCAGCCGCAACCAACAAATCCGTTTGCCTGCACAAAAATGCTGGTATCTGCAAAACATCAACTACTTCTGCAGCTTCGGCGCAATGTTCTGGCAAATGCACGTCGGTTAAAACCGGACAACCTATTTTCTTTTTTATTTCAGCAAATACTGGCAGCGCGCCATCTAGACCTAATCCCCTTTGCGCTTTCAAACTAGTCCGATTGGCTTTATCAAATGACGTTTTATATATAAGCCCAATCTTTAATTCGTCCGTTATTTCTTTTAATTCACCAGCAATATCCAGTGCATGATTTTTCGATTCCATCTGGCATGGCCCGGCAATAAGCACAAACGGCAACTCATTTCCGGCTGTCACCTTTCCAATTTTTATTTGCCTATGTTTCATAAAACTTTTTTCTTGGCCACTTGGCTCTCGGCTGCTCTTGAACTATGTTCACTTTGCTTCACTGCCGCCTCAACGAAAGACGCAAACAACGGATGTGCGGCAAATGGTCTTGATTTAAATTCGGGATGGAACTGCACACCAACAAACCAAGGATGATTTTTATATTCGATCATTTCTGGCAATTTTCCATCCGGCGATGTTCCAGAAAAAATCATTCCTACTTTCTCAAGTTTTTCTCTGTAATTTATATTCACCTCATAACGGTGACGATGGCGCTCATTAATTTTTTCTGCGCCATAAATTTGATATGCCAGCGTGCTTTTTTTCAATTTGCACGGATAAGAACCCAGGCGCATTGTCCCACCAAGATCGCCGTTTTTTGCGCGCTTTTCTTTTTTATTTCCTTTGCTCCACTCTGTCATCAAGCCAACCAGATTATCTTTACAATCACCAAATTCGCTTGAAGATGCCAGTTTCATTCCAGCCAGGTTTCTGGCCGCTTCAATCACTGCCATTTGCATACCAAAACAAATTCCCAGGTAAGGAATTTTTTTCTCACGCGCGAATTTTACCGCTGCTATTTTTCCTTCTGTTCCGCCCTCGCCAAATCCCCCTGGAACCAAAATAGCATCGGCTTTTTCCAACTTTTTTTCCAAATCTTCATTGCTGCGGGAATCAACCCAATGAATATTTACTTTAACGTTATTTGCAATTCCGCCATGATCAAGCGCTTCGACCAAAGATTTATATGAATCAGAAAGTTTTATATATTTTCCAACTATGCAAATATCCACAACGCCTTTTGGTGAGCGCACTCTTTTAACAATTTCTTCCCATTTCTTCAGGCTTGGATTTTTGTGATGCTCCATGCCAAATGCCTTCAGAACCTGCGTATCGATTCCTTCTTTATGATAATTTATCGGCACCTGATAAATAGTGTCTGTGTCCAGCGCCTGAATAACCGCGTCCTCAGGAATATTGCAAAATAGCGCGATTTTTTTGCGCTCTGAAAGCGGAATTTCCCTCTCAGCGCGGCATAATAAAATATTTGGTTGAATACCAATAGACTGTAGCTCTTTAACCGAATGCTGCGTCGGTTTTGTTTTCAATTCCTTTGCCGCGGCAAGATATGGAACCAGCGTCAGATGTACAAATATTGACCTGTCTTTACCTAGCTCATAGCCGAGCTGTCTTATTGCTTCGAAAAATGGCAACCCCTCAATATCACCTACTGTGCCGCCAATTTCACATAAAACGAAATCGGTATCTTTTGTGTCTTTCAGAATAAACTCTTTAATCAGGTCCGTTACATGCGGAATTACCTGGACTGTTCCGCCCAAATAATCACCGCGCCGCTCTTTGGTCAGGAGCTTCTCGTAAATCTGGCCTGTAGTAACATTGTCACCCTTTTTTGCATCCACTCCCGTGAATCGTTCATAGTGTCCCAAATCCAGATCTGTTTCTGCACCATCTTCGGTTACAAAAACTTCGCCATGCTGCAGCGGATTCATGGTTCCTGGGTCAACATTTAGATAGGGATCTAATTTTCTTAGCCGAACAGAAAAGCCTCTTGCTTGCAGCAAAGTTCCCAGGCTTGCACTTGCCAAACCTTTGCCCAGCGACGAAACAACTCCTCCGGTTATGAAAATAAATCTTGTCATTACACTATTACTTACTCTTTCATTTTTTATGTCATTCCCCTTACTTATCCTCTCCCGTTTACGGGAGAGGCAAGAAATCTTAAGAACTTTAGTTCTTTAGATTTCTGGTGAGGGCATTTTGCTAGCGACTAACAACCAACAGCTAGCAACTTTAGTCGTATTCCCTCACCCTAACCCTCTCCCGCAAGCGGGAGAGGGAAATTGTTACTGCGCAAACGGAACAGCAGGCTCTGTTTCTTGCTTTTTCTGTTGTCCAGCCTCTTGTTTAACTTCTTGGTTAACTTCTTCTCCACCGTTATCTGGCTTAATATTTTCGCTGATTATTTTATCTGCGATTGAAACTTCTCGCTTGGTGTGGCTTGAGCTTACCGCAAGGACAAGGCTATTTATTATAAAAAGCGTGGCCAGAATTGCCGTAGTCTTTGAAAGTGCGTTCGCTGCTCCACGACCAGTCATGAAATTTCCACCGCCGCCGCCAATACCAGCAAGGCCATCTGCGCTGCTTCTTTGCAATAAAATCGTTATTACCAAAGCGACTGTTATTATAACATGTATTACCAATAAAACCTGTATCATCTTATTTTCCTTTCTTATTAATTAATTCCTAATGCCCAATGCCTATCCTGCTTCTTTTACTATAGTCAGAAAATCTTTTGCATCCAGGCTGGCTCCGCCCACAAGAACGCCCCCTACACCCTCTGTTGAGAGTATTTCTTTAGCGTTTTTCCCTTTAACTGAGCCGCCGTACAGTATCTGAACTCCTTGTTTAAAGCCAGGAAAATTATCCTTAACCGACTTGTTAATATGAGAGTGCATCTCTTTTATATCTTTGCTTGTTGCCACTCTCCCTGTACCTATAGCCCACACAGGTTCATATGCAATTATCGTATTTTCGGTCGTTGCTTCTTTAGGAATAGATTTCTTTATTTGATCGTAAATTACTTTATTTGCCTTTCCTGATTCTCTTTCTTCCAGCGTTTCTCCTATACAAATAATGGGTATAATATCATGTTGAATAGCCCTCTCTGCCTTCTTTTTAACCTGTTGGTTGTTTTCGCCTTGTAATTGTCGGCGCTCTGAATGTCCCACTATGACATACTGACATGCAAGATCCTTTAACATTGCCGCAGAAATATTTCCGGTGAAAGCTCCCGCTTCTTCTTCGTGACAATCTTGTCCTCCCACCACAACAGCCTTGCCCTTTGTGATGTCCGCAACATAAGGAATGTGTATATGCGGCGGAAACAACGCTACAGTTGCCGACTTTCCTCTGCATCCATCCACAATCTGTCGTGCCAGATTTATTGCGGATTCAGCTGTTCCGTTCATTTTCCAGTTGCCCGCAACTAATTTTGCCTTGGTCATATAATGCTCTAATACTCCAAGACGCGATGTCTAACACACGTGTGCGCTTTTTTCTACCAAATATGCATTTTTCTTGTTCTATAGGGTTGATTAACCAAAAATTAACCTTTTTCTGCTCTAATATATTATTCTAAAGTATTGTTTGTACGGATGTTATGCCCGCTTGGACTGAAAGAATAATTGATTTAGTTCACTCTGCCAGAAGAAGCTTCTATCGCAGACATAATTTTGCGCTTCCGGAAGATCGCCCTTCAACAGACGACTTTCCAGATATAGGAGATGTAGTAACAAAACTTCATCGCCTCTCTCTCGCTTTAACAAGAATTTTCATGCCAGATAGCAATTCCCTAAAATTTGACAAATATTCTAAAAAAACAATTTTCCGGATCGATGAAAAATCCCAAGAACTTATCATAATGGCTTCTTCAACTATTCAAGAAGCCGCAATTTTAATATCAGCGTGCGAAATGAAGCGGCACTTTAGCTATCGATATAATCGGCCAGACACCTCGGAAGAAAAAAAAGAAAGCCAAGAACTATCCCGTAAACTGGATAAACTTCCAGAAGAATTTGAAGCCGTCATAAATAAACTTGGTTCAATAACTTCTGTTTCAGAAGAAGATATGACAAAAATAAATGGGATAAAAAAACAGATTGAAGAATTAAAACCAGTCATTAAAACTGTGGCGGAAAGATTAAAACCAGCTACAGATGTTTCGAGAGCCAGATAAAAATTAAGCCACCTTAGAAAAGCCGATTACTACTTTCTTCCCTTCTATATTATTCTCAACCGAGTGGTTATGTTTATTGCCTAGACCAAATTCTATCGCGTCTGCCAAAGTTTGTTCCTTGATATAATCCTCGTTCACTTCAGCTGCCTGTCTTATTAATTCATCAGCCTCTAGTGCCAATTCAATTCTATCGGAAACATGCAGCCCTGCATTCTTTCTTGCCTCCTGAATCATGCGCACCAAATCTCTGGCTAAGCCTTCTTTCTTTAATTCTTCTGTTAAAGTTAAATCCAGAACCACCAGCGCGTCATTAGTTGAAAGCGCCTGTGCGCCTTTTGGGTTTTTTGGCACCAACGTTAATTCAAACTCTTCAGGCAAAAGCAATTCTCCTGCCACCTGACATCCTCCACCTGAAACCTGTTTCCACTCGCCTTTCTTACTCGCCGGAATTATCTGTTTCATTTTTTCCGGCAGTCGTTTCCCGAGGATTGGGAAATTAATTTTCAGCTGATGATTGGCAAAAGATTTTACATCATCGCTAAAAACAACTTCCTTAACATTTACCTCATCTTGAATCAGTGCAATATATTCTTTGTTGTTCAGATCATTTGCGCCATCAGCAACTATTGTGAGTTTTCCGAGCGGCTGTCGCACGCGAATATTTTCTTTACCACGAACTGCAAGCGCAGCATTACAAGCATCGCGCACTAGATCCATCCCGGCAATTAATTCTTTCTCATCTTTCAGTGCACTAACATCCGGGAAATTTTGTAAATGCAAAGACTCTAGCCCCAAGTCCCTAGCCTCTAGCCCCTTAAATATCTCTTCCAAAGTAAATGGTAGAAGAGGAGCGGCTGCGCGACACATCGTCTCGAGCACAGTATATAATGTATCATAAGCTGCCTGCTTGTCGTCATCGTGCTCGCTCTTCCAGAATCTTTCTTTATTTCTCCTGATATACCAATTGTTCAGGACTTCAAAGAAACTATCAAACGCTGCGCACGCTTCCGGCATCAGATATTTATCGAGGCTTTCGTCGATCTGCTTTACTGCACTCTTTAATTTTGCGAGGATATATCTATCCATCACGTTTTCTGTCTTGCCGTGTTCGCCTGGAGCGTGCGCACCACCACAGCAAATTCCTCCGGTTGCGCTGTCTTCTTCGTCATTTATCTCGAGTAGATTATATGCTTTTATCCCATCGGCATTGGCGTAAAGCGTGAAGAAACTATATGCATTCCAGATCGGCTTTATCGACAGGCGCACAACATCGCGTATGTCACTTCCATCTTTTGAAATTAATAAATTCCCGCCATGCATCACCGGCTCTTTCACCATGCGCCAACGCATCGCATCCGCACCATATGTATTGAACATATCATTTGGATCAGGATAGTTTCTCAAACGCTTAGAAAGTTTCTTACCGTTCTCATCCAAAATAATTCCGTGACAGATGCAATTCTTGAATGGAATTTTATCGAACAAGGCTGTAGCGAGAACAACTAATGTATAAAACCAACCTCGCGTCTGGCCGATATATTCGACTATGAAATCCGCCGGGAAATGTGTGTCGAACCAGTCTTTATTTTCGAACGGATAATGCACTTGTGCGAATGGCATCGCCCCGGATTCGAACCAGCAATCAAATACGTCGGTCACACGTTTCCACGTTTCGCCGCCTTCTTTTTTTGTCAGCTCATCAATGAATGGTCTGTGTAAATCTTTTACTTCTACACCGAAGAAATCTTCGAGTTCTTTGATAGAACCAAATACTTTTATCTTGCCACTTTCAGTTCGCCACACCGGAATCGGAGTACCCCAAAAACGATTTCTGGAGATTGACCAGTCGCGTGCATTTTCAAGCCATTTACCAAATTGCCCATCGCGAATATGTTCAGGGATCCAGTTGATTCCTTTATTTAGTTCGACCATGCGGTCTTTGAATTTTGTTACCTCAACATACCAGCTCGGCACCGCCTTATATATAAGAGGGGTGTCTGTTCTCCAGCAATGCGGGTAACTGTGTTTATATTGTTCGGTCTTGATCCACGCGCCGATATTCTTGAGATGCTTTATTATTGGTACATTGGCATCAAATACATGCATTCCTTCCAAATTTAAGGTTTCAGGTTTCGGGTTTTTGGTTTCAGACTTTTCTTTACCTGAAACCTGTGACCTGACACCCGACACCTCGCTTGTAAAGCGGCCAGCCTCATCAACCGGGCAAACTAACTCAATTCCCGCCTTCTCGCACACGCGTTGATCGTCTTCACCAAATCCCGGCGCCATATGCACAATGCCCGTTCCACTTCCTTCTTCAATGAAATCACTTCCATCCAAAATGCGGAATGCATTTTTATGATCTTTGAAATATGGGAAGAGTGGTTCGTATTCTTTTCCTATTAAAATCCCAGGAGGAACATCTATTATGTCTTCTTGTGAATATTCAGTTCCAAATAATTTATTAATGGCCGAGACTGTCCCTATATAGCCAACATCATTTTCGTAATGAACCATGTATTCAAGATTTCTACTAATCGCTAAGGCCAAATTACTTGGTAACGTCCAAGGAGTTGTTGTCCATGCAATCAATATATGTTGATAAGCCTTGCCTGATCCCAAACCATTCCATTCAGGTCTTTCTTTCATGTTAAACAAAACATAAATAGCCTTGTCCTCCACCTCCCGATAAGCATCATCCATGCGTGTTTCAAAATTTGATAAAGGAGTTTGTGCAGCCCAGGAATATGGCATCACTCGGTGCGATTCATAAATTAGTCCTTTGTCATATAATTGTTTGAATGCCCACAGGACTGATTCCATGTAATCTTTGTCCATCGTCTTATAATCATTCTCGAAATCGACCCAGCGGCCAGCACGCCCAATGTAATCCTGCCAAACATTGGTATATTTCATCACCGATTCGCGGCAATGCTTGTTGAATTTTTCAATACCGAAATCCTCGATCGCTTTTCTTCCGGAAACGCCAAGCTCCTTTTCGCTTTCCATCTCTGCCGGCAGCCCATGACAATCCCAGCCAAATCTACGCTCGACTCTCTGACCTTTCATCGTGCGGTAACGTGCGTCAATATCTTTCACGCAGCTTGTAAGCAAATGTCCGTAATGCGGCAAACCATTTGCAAATGGCGGCCCATCATAAAACACATATTCATTTTTGCTACCGCGCTGATCGATCGATTTTTTAAACGTCCCATCTTTTTTCCAGAACTCAAGCACTCGCTTTTCCATCTCTGGAAAATTCGGACTGCTGGAAACATCTGGATAATATTTATTCTTCTCTTTCATAGGCCTGACTATATATAGTCTGATAGCCTAAGAGTCTAGAGTTTCCTAGCTAACGCCCGAAACCCGAAACCTGAAACCCAAAATGAAACTGGCTCTGTCTAATAACCTAAACAGAGCCAGCCTATTTTGTGGAGGTAGTCACAAAAACTTATACAAATCTATCTCTTAAAAAAGCAAAGCCAAATAAAGAGCCATCTTTTATTGCTTCAAAAGTTTCTTTTATTCTCTTTCCTTTTCTAAAAAAATATACCCCAAGAAAACCTATCATTATCAGGGGACTAAAGAGAGTAATGACAAAAATTTTTAATCGATACATAATTCTATCTTGAGTTGTGCTTGCTGTTAAAATATACACCTTAAAATAGAAAAATCAACCTTTAGTTGTAGAAATTCCTAAGTGACTTTATTTTCCATATGTAATATTAATCTAATTGCTTAGTTTTTTAAGGAAGACTGACAAACAATTAAATCCTTTTAATTTTTTACATCTGGAGATTTACATGAATCTATCTAAAAAGCTTCTTGCCGCTGCTGCTCTCGTTTCTATGGGAATAGCTGCTAATGCCGCTGATTCTTCCGCTGCTGACAAAGAAGGCATGGAAAAATGCTATGGCGTTGCTAAAGCTGGTGCAAATGATTGCGCAAGTGCTGACGGCTCTCATTCTTGTGCTGGACAAGCAAAAGCAGACAACGATAAAAATGAATGGGTTTTAGTTCCTGCCGGACTTTGCGATAAATTAGCCGGCGGCAAAAAAGCTTAATTCTTAGCTATATTGATTTTCCAGAGAAGGTGCTCATGAACAAAAAGAAGACTGCATTATTTACTATTGCACTCAGCTCTTTTTCACTTTGCGCCTTCT
>ERZ1066140.231-NODE-231-length-11377-cov-5.907437_pt1 | contig 11377 bp, 9 predicted proteins | sample MGYA00382787_ERZ1066140 | MGnify/ENA primary metagenome ERZ1066140 (study PRJEB33369, sample SAMEA5778370) | biofilm metagenome | biome: Industrial cooling water; feature: Water cooling tower basin; material: Biofilm | place: United Arab Emirates | collected...
AGCTTTGCTTGAGGCGGCAGATTGCAGAGTTATTGCGGTTGACAGAGATCCATATGCAAAAATTTATGCGCAGAATTTAATGGATAAATATGCCAAAAGATTCACGTTAGTGCCTGGCAGATTTAGTAATTTAGATTCGATAATCGCAGACTATGGTTTGCGGCATGTTGATGGCGTGATTTTTGATGTTGGGGTGTCTTCAATGCAGATTGACACGCCAAGAAGAGGCTTTTCTTTTACTCATGATGGACCGCTGGATATGCGAATGAATGACGAAGAGGGAAAAAGCGCGGCGGATGTAGTTAATACATATTCAGAAGAGGAGCTGGCGGGAATAATATTTAAATTTGGTGATGAAAGAATGTCTCGCAAAATAGCGGCCGCTATTGTTGCAGCAAGGAGCAGAGAGCAGATTACTAGGACATCTCAGCTTGCTAGCATTATTCGCAGCGTAGTCGGCCGCTATAACGATACTATTGATCCAGCAACGAGAACTTTCCAGGCTCTTAGAATATGGGTTAATGACGAATTGAATGAGTTGGTGCGCGGCTTATACGCGGCAGAAAAAATTCTTTCAGTTGGTGGTCGTCTTGCGGTTATTACTTTCCATTCCGGTGAAGACAAGATTGTAAAAGATTTTCTGAAAGAAAGATCTAGCGCAGCCGGAGAAGGTTTTTCCAGATATCAGCCTCCGATTGAGCCAATAAATCAAATTAAGCCGACATTTAAGCTGATAAATACCAAAGTGATTACCGCGTCTGAGGCTGAGCTTTCAGAAAATCCTCGTGCCCGCTCGGCAAAATTGCGCGGAGCTGTGAGAACTGATGCGCAAAACTGGAATGGAGGCACCGCATGATGCGTCCTATTATATTTCTGACTTTTTTATGTTTGTGCGGATTGATATTTACTGTGTTCAATATGGAGCAAAGAGTTCAGGATCTGAGAGCAGAATTATACGATACAAACAGGCAGTTAAAGGATAATCTTGATGAGTTACATGTATTAAAGGCTGAGTGGACATATCTAACTCACCCGAAAAGGCTGGAAGAAATTTCAAATAAATATCTTATTACGAGCAATGCATCATTTCAGCAAATTAAGCAGATAGAGGCGGTTCCGTTAGAAAGATCGATTCTTGTTAGGGAAAATACGACCGAGGAAATTCTGGTTGGTAATTGATTCTTGTGAATTTTGGTGGGGGATAAAAAGTGGTTGAAAGAGCAATAAAAATGGAGGGTTCGGTTAGCGGTGCAATATCGCTGTGTAAATCGCGCCTTTTTTTTGCTTTGGCATTTTTTGCAGTGAGTTATCTAATAGTTGCGGTTCGTATATTTGAGTTAACAACTATAAGCGAAGAGAATATTCAAGATATTACAATTCCGCAAATGTCCGAACACAAAACGAAAAGGACAAATATAGTCGACAGAAATGGTGTATTGCTATCGACAAATTTAAAAACTATTTCAATTTATGCGAATCCCCAAAAAATAATTAATCACGAAGAAGCGGCTAAACATCTTATAAATTTATTTCCCACTTTGTCAGAAGAGAAATTGCTTGCCGAACTGCATTCAGACAAAAACTTTGTATGGGTAAAAAGGAATCTTTCTCCAAGAGAATTTGAGGCGGTGATTGATGTCGGAATTCCAGGAGTATATCCGAGAGAAGAAGAAAAGCGTGTGTATCCGCATGAGAATCTTGTTTCCCATATTCTTGGATTTGTTGGGTTAGATGGTAATGGACTTTCGGGAGTTGAGAAATTTTATAATAAAAAATTGATTGCGGATTCTGAAAAAGAAAATCCTCTAAAGCTGTCTATTGACGTGAGAGTTCAGGATATAATGCATAAAGAATTAAGTGCCAATATGCGAAGGTTTAATGCTATTGGTGCTGCCGGAATAATTATGGATGCAAATAATGGCGAAATTATTTCGATGGTAAGCCTTCCTGACTTTGACCCAAATAAGCCAGACCTTGTAAAGAAAGACCATACTTTTAACAGAGGCACGCTTGGTGTTTACGAGATGGGTTCTATTTTTAAAGCCTTCACGATTGCTGGGGCGATGGATGAAAAGGCAATTTCTTTTGCCGATATGTTTGATGCAACTAAGCCTATTAGAATCGGTAAGCACACAATAAGTGATTACCATGCAAAAAATAAATGGCTCTCAGTGCCAGAAGTTTTTATGCACTCATCCAATATTGGTATGGCCAAAATTGCTCTTGAATGGGGAGAATCAAAGCAAAAAAAATTCTTGGAAAAATTAAATTTACTTGAAGAAATGAAGCTGGAAATTGGCGAAAAAGGCAAGCCAATCTATCCAAGCAAATGGAGTAAAGCCAGCGCCATGACAATTTCTTTCGGTCACGGAATGGCTGTTACGCCTATGCATGTTGTGGCAGCGATGGCAGCGATGGTAAATGGCGGAGATTATTATTTTCCAACGTTTATAAAATCAGAGGAAAAGGCCGAAGGAAAGAAGGTTATCAGCAAAAAAACTTCAGACAAAATGAGAAAGTTATTGAGGCTAGTTGTAGCGCATGGAACGGGAAGTTTTGCTGAGGCAAAAGGTTATCTTGTTGGAGGAAAGACAGGCACTGCTGAAAAGTTGGTGGACGGAAAATATGATAGTAAATCAAGAATGTCGTCGTTTATGGCAGCATTCCCAATGCACGAACCGAAATATGTAATTCTTGTGATGCTTGATGAGCCAAAGGGTGATAAAGAGTCATTTGGTTATGCTACGGGCGGTTATACTGCGGCACCAGTTGTTTCAAGGGTCGTATCAAAAATAGGGCCGATGCTCGGAATAGCTCCAACAAGTGACGAAGATCCAAAAATAATTGAAGCACTCGAAATTAAAGGCTTTAGCGAGGAGAAAAAAGAAGTTGCTGCTAACTGATTTGCTGAAATGTGGAATAAAATTTAATTCGATAGATAATTTTCCAAAAGATTTTGAAGTTAAAGGACTTACAGAGGATTCCAGGAAAGTAGGCAAAGATTTTCTTTTTGCCGCAATAAAAGGATCTTCGATAAATGGCGAAGATTATATCGATGCAGCTATAAAAAACGGTGCAAAGATTATTTTGTCTGCCGAAAAAAAACAGCCTGCTCCTGGAGTCATTTATATTACTCATGATAACCCGCGTTTTGCTTTAGGTAATCTCGCGGCAAAATTTTTTAATAATGCGCCGGAATTTGTGGCGGCTGTAACCGGAACAAACGGAAAAACTTCCGTAGTAAATTTTTGCCGGCAGATTTGGCATTATTTAGGCAAAAAGCCAGCAAGTATTGGCACAATCGGTGTGACAAGTGGTTTGCATAATGAAGTTCCGCTGGGATTTTCTATGACCACACCAGGAACTGTGGAGCTACATAATATTGTGGCAAAATTAGCAAAAGATAAAGTCACAAATTTAGCTATAGAGGCATCGAGCCATGGCCTTGACCAGGCAAGAATGGCTGGCCTTAAAATCAATGTAGGAGCATTTACAAATATAACGCGCGACCATCTTGATTATCATAAGACGATGGCGAATTATTTTTCCGCAAAAATGAAACTTTTTACAGACGCGATGGACGAAAAGTCTCATGCAGTAATTAATGCGGATATAGATGAATTTAAAGAAATAGAAGAAGTTTGTAAAAAATGTCGCCATAAAATTATTTCATATGGAAAAAATGGTAAAGAAGTTCGACTGATAAAAAATACTTTTAACGAGAATGGCATTAATTTGGAGCTTGAAATTTTGAATGAAAAATTTCAGTTATCTCTGCCGCTTTATGGCGAGTTCCAGGCCGCAAATATTTTATGTTCTATTGGCATTATTCTTGCCAGTGGATTCAGCGCAAAAGCAATTATTGCTGAGCTTGGTAAGATAAAAACAATTGAAGGCAGAATGCAATTTTCTGCGAAAAAAGCAAATGGAGCAAAAATATTCGTAGATTATGCACACACGCCGGATGCATTAGAAAATGTGCTTAAATCAGTCAGAGGGCATATGCCAAAAAATGGAAAGTTGTATGTAGTTTTCGGTTGTGGCGGCAATCGCGATAAAGGCAAGCGACAGATAATGGGTGGGATTGCGGATAAATTTGCTGATTTTGTTTTTGTTACTGATGATAACCCAAGAAATGAAGATCCGGTAATGATTAGAAAAGAAATTCTTTCACAATGTAAAAAAGGTAAAGAGTTTCCCGATCGTGAAAAAGCAATTGGCGCGGCGATAGAAAAAATGGAAAGTAATGATTTTCTAATAATTGCTGGAAAAGGGCATGAAAAGACCCAGATTATTGGTAATAACGAATTGCCGTTTGATGATGTTGAAGTGGCAAAAAGATTTGCAGAAGGGAAAAAGAAATGACCGAAAAAGAATATTTATGGACAGCAGAAGAGGCAATAGAGGCAACTGGTGGAAAAAGCAGCCAGAAATGGCAGGCAAATGGTTTGTCGATTGATTCAAGGGTTATAACCGAAGGAGATATATTTGTTGCGCTGAAAGGTGAAACTAGTGATGGGCATGAATATCTTAAGGAGGCTAAGAATAAAGGGGCGGCAGCAGCAATTGTAACGCATGTACCTGAAAAATTTAAAGATTTAGAAATGCCTTATTTAATAGTGCCGGATGTTCTGGGTGCTTTGGTGATGCTTGCAAAATATAGACGGAAGCAGATAAAGGGAAAAATAATTGGGATCACAGGAAGCGTTGGCAAGACTAGCATAAAAGAAGGAATAACTTCGGTTCTTTCGAAATTTGGCAGAACGCATTCTTCATCTGGAAATTTTAACAATCATATTGGTATGCCACTTTCTATGGCCAGGATGCCGAAAGATACTGAGTTTGGTATTTTTGAAATGGGCATGAGCGCACCTGGAGAAATTATACACTTAAGCAAGATTGCAGAGCCTGATATTACAATAGTTAATAATGTGTATGGAATGCATCTGGAATTTTTTAATTCCATTGAAGATATTGCCAGAGAGAAATCAACTATTTTTGATGGCTTGAAATCTGGCGGCACAGCAATTTATCTGGAAGATAGTCCATATAGAGAAATTCTTTCAAAAAAAGCCAGTGAGGATAAATCGAGAAAAATTATAAGTTTTGGAAAGAGCGAGAAAGCAAATGTAATTCTGACTAACAGAAAATCCACTGCAGAAGGTGAGAATATTGAATGTAAAATTGATGGAGAAACATTTTCATACAGCATTAAGGCGCATGGCGCGCATCAGGCAATTAATAGTCTGGCGGTTATTTCTCTGGCCAAGGCCGCAGGAATTGAAATCAGAAGAATTATTGTAGCAATAGAAGATTATTCAGCACAAAAAGGAAGAGGAAAGATAAGTAATGTGAAGTATCATGGAAAGAATTTCACACTTATTGATGATAGTTATAACGCCGGTCCTGATTCTATGACGGCGGCTTTTAACGTTCTTAAAGAAATAAAACACCATTCAAAAAGCAGAACGTTGGCTCTGGTTGGAGATATGCTTGAATTGGGATCCACATCAGAAGATTTACACAGAGGTTTAGCAAATGCGGTTATAGAATGTGAGGTTGATGGAGTATTTACTTGTGGAAAATTAATGAAGAATTTGTTCGAAAAATTACCTAAAGAAAAAGCAGAAGGACACTATAATTTTCCAGAAGAAATAATGCCAGACTTTGAAAAATATGTTAAAGATGGAGATGTTGTTCTTGTGAAAGGCTCTAATGGTAGTAAAATGTGGAAAATATCTGAAAAACTTCTTGGTAAATAATTATGCTATATGATTTATTTTTCTCTTTGGCCGATGAACATGCGATTTTTAATGTATTTCGCTATCAAACATTCCGCAGCGGCGCAGCGGTAATCACTTCTTTGCTGTTCTGTTTTATTTTTGGCCCGGCAATAATAAGGTGGCTTAAAAGTAAGCAGGGCAAAGGGCAGCCGATTAGGTCTGATGGCCCAGCAAGTCATCTGGTTACAAAGCAAGGAACTCCGACGATGGGCGGAACAATGATTTTGCTTTCAGTAATTATATCTACGTTGCTGTGGGCTGATCTTAGTAATCAATATGTGTGGATATCTTTGCTTGTGACTTCGGGTTTTGGAATGTTGGGTTTTTATGATGATTATCTGAAATTATCAAAAAGAAATTCCAAAGGAGTGCCTGGAAAAATAAAGCTATTCTGGCAGTTTGCGATTAGTTTTGCAGCTTGTTATTGGATTTCACAAGTTGCTTCAGCCGATCAGGCGAATCACCTTGCGGTGCCGTTCTTTAAAAATATACTTTTAGATCTCGGCTTGTTTTATTTTGTTTTTGCATCGGTTGTTATTGTTGGTGCGTCTAATGCAGTTAATCTGACAGATGGTCTTGATGGTTTGGCAATAGTTCCGGTTATGATTGCAGCATCGTCGTTTGCTTTGATTGCGTATCTGTGCGGCAATGCAATTTTTGCTGATTATTTGAAGATTCATGAAGTGCAAGGCGCGGGCGAATTGGCAGTTCTATGTTCGGCAGTAGTTGGTGCTGGCCTTGGGTTTCTGTGGTTTAATGCTCCGCCAGCGCAAGTATTTATGGGTGATACCGGAAGTTTGTCGCTCGGGGGCGTATTGGGAGTTATTAGTGTTATAACGAAGCACGAGATAGTGCTAGCTATTATAGGCGGACTATTTGTTGCAGAGGCGGTATCTGTAATATTACAAGTTGCTTCATTCAAGCTGACTGGCAAGAGGGTGTTCGCAATGGCGCCAATTCATCATCACTTTGAAAAAAAGGGCTGGTCGGAGCCGACTGTTGTAATTAGGTTCTGGATTATTGCTGTGATTTTTGCTCTTATAGGGCTCTCTACTCTAAAATTAAGATAGATAGTGTATTCACAAGATGTTTAATGGCCTGCAAATAACCGTTTTCTTTGCTTCCCTGCTTCGCCAAGTGGCTACGCAGGACAGGCCGGCTGTATACGGCGAAGCCCTGCGAAGCTCGAAGAGCGTAGCGGGGTTCAAAGAAAACGGCTATTTTCGGCTCATTCTCCATCTCGTGACTACACTATCTAGTTTAAGCTATAACTAGATATTATTTGGGTTTCAGAGAGACATGATTAAAGTTTCAGAATTTATGGGAAAAGACGTTGCTGTTTTTGGTTTGGGTAAAGCCGGGCAAGCTGCAATAGATGCGCTTATTAATTCAGGAGCCAGGGTTTTCGCCTGGGATGATAAAGAAGAATCAGTATCAAATGTCAGGCCTAAGAGTGGATTGACGATATCGAAGTATGATACATATGACTGGAATAAAATCGCAGCACTGGTTCTTAGCCCCGGAATACCTCTTACTCATCCTGAACCTCACGCAATAGTCAAGATTGCCAAAAAACATAGTTGCCCAATTATTTGTGACATTGAGTTGTTATTCTTGGCAAATCCTCAAGCTAATTACATCGGAATTACTGGCACCAATGGCAAATCGACAACGACAGCATTAATTGGACATATAAGTAGAGAGATAGGAAACAAGACGGCCGTTGGTGGAAATATTGGTACTTCTGCCTCATCGCTTCCAGCTTTAGGAAATGATGGCAAATACGTAATTGAAGTATCTTCATACCAATTAGATTTGCTGCAAAAAACAAAATTTAATGTCGCAATTTTATTGAATATAACGCCGGATCATCTTGATAGGCATGGCAACATGCAGGGCTATATTGATGTTAAGAAAAAAATATATGCAAGGCAGAGTAGCAATGACTATTCAATTGTTGCAGTAGATGATGAGCACACACAAAAAATATTTGAAGAGTTGAAACTCAAGAGTGCAACAAAGATTATTCCAGTATCTTGCCTGAAGAAAGTTCCTGGCGGAGTCTTTATTGATAAGGGCGTTATATATGACAATATAAACAAAACAGAGCAAAAATTTGCTCTTGGTAAATTACAAAGACTGCCGGGCAAACACAATGAGCAGAATATTGCTGCTGCCTATGCGGCCATGGTTTGTATCGGCGGTAAGCCAGAAAAAATTGTAGAGGCAATAAAATCTTTTCCTGGATTGGAACATAGAATACAGCACGTCGCGAATATTAAAGGCATCAATTTTGTTAATGACAGTAAGGCAACAAATGCAGAAGCGGCGGAAAAGGCAATCTTAAGTTTTGAGAATATATTCTGGATTGCTGGTGGCGTTCCAAAATCCGGAGGAATTAGTGCCCTTGAGCCATTATATTCAAAGATTAAGCATGCGTTTCTGATTGGGCAGGCCGAAGAAGATTTTGCGAAATCGCTAGATGGGAAAGTGAAATTCACGAAATGTAAAAATCTTGAGACAGCGGTTACAGAAGCTGCAAAAGTGGCTTTTGAGAAAAAGATCAAAGATTCTGTAGTGCTACTTTCTCCAGCATGCGCTTCGTTTGATCAATTTAAGAATTTTGAGGAAAGAGGAGCAGCGTTTTGTAAGCTTGTGGAGCAAATAAGTGTTAAAGGTTAAGAGTTGTGTTTGATAGAACAAACAAAAGTCTGTTTGGGCAGTGGTGGTGGACAGTAGATAAACTGACACTTTTTTTGTTGGCTATCATATTGTTTATTGGAACAGTTCTTGTTATGGCCGCAAGCCCTTCTATTGCGGATAGCAGAGGGTTGCCAGCATTTTATTTTGTTCAGAAGCAAATTATTTTTCTAGTGCTTTCGGTTTCAATAATGTTTTTCTTCTCGATACTATCGCCAGTACATATAAGGCGAATCTCGTTACTTGGTTTAATAATATCCATTCTGCTTTTAGTAGTTGTTTTAGCATTTGGAGCAGAGGTAAAAGGTGCAAAGCGCTGGATAAATTTTGGTGGATTTAATATGCAGCCATCAGAATTTGTTAAGCCATTTATGATCGTAATTACTGCCTGGATACTGACTCTAAATAATATAAGAGGTAATATTAACGGATATGGTGTTTCGTTTGGCCTTTGGGCAGTAATAGTATTGCTGCTTATCGCGCAGCCGAATATTGGGATGACAATAATCATTTCAACAATCTGGGGTGCTCAGTTGTTTCTTGCCGGACTTCCAATATTGTTTGTTGCTATTGGAGCTTTTGTGGGTGTTGGTGGTGTGGTGTGCGCATATTTTTTCCTACCCCACGTAGCAAATCGTATAAATAATTTTCTTGATCCTTCATCGGGGGATACTTACCAAAATGAGAAAGCATTAGAGGCATTTGTTAATGGAGGATTGTTTGGAAGAGGCCCTGGCCAGGGAGTAATAAAGGATATAATTCCTGATGCGCATACAGACTTTATTTTTGCTGTTGCAGGAGAAGAAATGGGGCTGATTGCATGCTTTATTATTGTTTTATTATATGCGAGTGTTTTGGCGCGCGGATTTACGGCTTTAATGAAACAGTCTGATTTGTTCATTATATATGCCGGCTCCGGATTACTAATGCAATTTGGTTTGCAAGCGTTGATAAATATGGGTGTGTCGCTAAATTTATTGCCCAATACTGGAGTGACTCTGCCCTTTATGAGTTATGGTGGATCTTCAATGATATCTATGGCTATAACGATGGGCATATTGTTGTCATTTACAAGAAAGAGATATGGAACAATGAAGGATAAAAATGGAAAATAAAGAAAATAGAAATGTAGTTTTGGCATCTGGCGGAACGGGTGGTCATATATTTCCAGCAGAAGCCTTGGCGTTGGAGCTAAAATCCAGGGGTATATCTTGTGCTCTGATTACGGATGAAAGATATGAAAAATATGTAGGCCATCTTCAGCAATTTGATGCATATACTATTAGAACAGGCACTCTCTCTGGCAATCTTCTCAAGAAACTAAAGAACGTTATTAACATAATGATTGGTTTCTATCAGGCTTGGGTATTATTAAAACAACTTAAGCCAAAAGTTGTTGTTGGCTTTGGTGGCTATCCATCTTTCCCGACAATGTATGTTGCGGTAAAAATGGGAATCAAGACAGTCATACACGAACAAAATTCTCTGCTCGGACACACAAATCAGTTCTTGTCCGGCATGGTTGATGTTATTGCCACGTCATTTAAGGATATGACCGGACTTGATAAGCAATATCAGCATAAGGTTAATATTGTTGGTAACCCTGTCAGGCCTTCAATTGCGGCATTGCGTGATATGCCTTTCCCAACCTTGAGCGATGAGGGAGTTTTAAGAATTCTGGTAATTGGTGGAAGCCAAGGCGCTTCAATTTTCTCTGATGTTGTGCCGGATGCAATAGCATTACTGCCTCAAGAATTGCGCAGTAGAATTCGTGTTGACCAACAATGCAGACAAAATGATCTGGATAAAACCAGGGCAAAATATAAGGAAATAGGTGTTAGTGCGGATCTAGCGAGTTTTTTTACTGATATGCCTTTACGTCTTGCTTCAACCCACCTTCTAATTACAAGATCTGGTGCAACCTCGCTATCAGAGATTACTGTTGCTGGCAGGCCGGCTATAATGGTACCATACCCGCACGCTAAAGATAATCATCAGATGGTTAATGCAACTGCTTTGGAAGATGTTGGCGGTGGCTGGGTTATTCCGCAAGAGGCATTCACTCCAGAGACGTTGTCAGCAAAGATAGAAACTTTCTTGAAATTGCCTTCGACTGTTATTGACGCGGCAAAAAATGCAAAAGAAGCAGGCCTGCCTGATGCAAATAAAGATTTGGCCAACATTATACAAAAATTTTTAGAATAAAAAAATTATGCTGCTTAGAAAAAAAACAAAAGACAAAAATAAAATTGCCAGCGATGGCGGCGAAAGAATGAGTTATTCAAAATCCATCCCGCTTAATATTGGTACAATTCATTTTGTAGGGATAGGTGGCATAGGGATGAGTGGAATTGCCGAGATATTGCATAACCTTGGATATAAAGTTTCTGGTTCTGACGCTTCAAAAAATGCCAACGTTGAGCGGTTAAGGTCTCTCGGTATAACTGTTGATATTGGACACAAGTCAGAAAATATTAAAGGTGTATCGGTGGTGGTGAAATCTACTGCTGTGTCGATGGATAATTGCGAGATAAAAAAAGCAAGAGAACTAAATATTCCAGTGGTTAGGCGTTCTGAGATGCTTTCTGAACTAACGCGCCTAAAGAATACAATCGCAGTTGCAGGAACGCATGGAAAAACTACAACGACTTCACTAATAAGTATGTTGTTTGAATCTGCAAAAATGGATCCTACCATCATAAACGGCGGAATAATCAATTCTTATGGTACAAATGCAATTCTTGGAAAGGGTGATTGGCTGATTGCCGAAGCAGATGAATCTGATGGTACTTTTATAAAAATACCAGCGTTAATTGGAGTTGCTACAAATATTGACCCAGAGCATCTTGATTATTATGGAACTTTTTAGAATCTACTTGAGGCGTTCAAAAAAT
>ERZ1066140.232-NODE-232-length-11339-cov-5.776586_pt1 | contig 11339 bp, 10 predicted proteins | sample MGYA00382787_ERZ1066140 | MGnify/ENA primary metagenome ERZ1066140 (study PRJEB33369, sample SAMEA5778370) | biofilm metagenome | biome: Industrial cooling water; feature: Water cooling tower basin; material: Biofilm | place: United Arab Emirates | collected...
ATTGATATGTTGCTTGAGCGGGTTTCGAGGAATGATGCCAGGCCACTTCTTGAAAAGGGCGATAAGCTTGAAATCCTTACGCGCCTGATGAATGAGCGTTCGCCATATTACTCTGAGGCGGATTTAGTTGTGGATAGTGATGACGGGCCTCACTATAAAATAGTAGAACAGATTATTTGGAAACTATAAAATAATAAGATAACAAGATAAGTATCTAAAATGTCTAAGACGCAAATTGTCAATGTTGAGCTGGCTGAACGGAGTTATGAAATTCTCGTTGGCGAAAATATCTTGTCGGCATCGATGGCTAAAATTAAAGAGGTTATTCAGTCTGACAAAGTTGTTATTATTACCGATAAAAATGTTAGGCGGGTAGGGCATCTGAAATCATTAGAATCTGCCCTAAAAAAATCAGGGATAGCTTCTCGCTCAATTGTTTTGGGCGCTGGAGAGAAAACTAAGAGTTTCAAAGCATTAGAAGAGCTTCTTAATAAATTACTTTCATTTCGCCCAGATAGAAAAATTACTCTTATAGCGCTAGGTGGCGGCGTAATAGGAGATATAACAGGTTTTGCGGCGAGCGTGTTGTTGCGTGGCGTGGATTTTATCCAGATTCCTACGACCCTATTGGCCATGGTTGATAGCTCTGTTGGCGGCAAAACAGGTATTAATACCAAATATGGCAAAAATTTGATTGGCAGTTTTTATCAGCCGAAACTGGTAATCGCCGATGTATCTTTGCTTAAAACTCTGCCAAAACGCGAAATTCTGGCTGGTTATGCCGAAGTTATCAAATATGCGTTTATTGGAGATAGAGTGTTATTCGATATCCTCGATAATACAGACAATATTGATTACATGTTTTGTGTGGCAAAAAGTTGCAAAGCGAAAGCAGATATTGTTTCTGCTGATGAGCGCGAGTCTGGCAACAGAGCCTTGCTGAATCTCGGCCATACTTTTGGTCACGCTCTTGAGGCGGAAACTGGTTATTCAAATAAGTTACTACACGGTGAAGCAGTTGCTATTGGAATGGTTATGGCCTTCCAATATTCTTACGCGAAAGGTCTTTGTCCTAAAACTGATGTAGATAAAGTTGTTAATCACATTAAAAGAGTTGGCTTACCAACGTCTCCGTTAGATATTAGCAAAAAGTTTCGTGCAGGTGATTTGGTTGGTCACATGATGCATGACAAAAAAAATAAAGATGGCAAGCTGGTGCTGATTCTTGCTAACGGCATAGGTAAGTCGTTTATTAAGAAAGGCGTCGATAAAAACGACCTCAAGGTTTTTATTAAAGATTTGTTGGAGGGAAAATTTAATTCTTAAGATGGAAGATTCACTTACTTTCTACATAATATCTATTTTTATACTGCTATTATTTTCAGCATTCTTTTCGGCCTGTGAGACCGGTTTGACTACTGCTTCTCGGGCAAAGATATTTCGCCTCAAGAGTGAGGGCAACAAGAGAGCATTGGCTGTAAGCCGCCTTCGTGATGATAAAGATAAGTTATTAAGTACCTTACTATTTGGAAATAACCTGGTTAATATTGGCGCGTCTTCACTTGCAACGGCATTTTCTCTAAGTTTTTTTAGCGAGGATGGGGTTCTTTTCGCTACCATTATTATGACTTTCACGATCGTGATTTTTACAGAAATAATGCCCAAGACATATGCTTTTCGAAATAGCGAAAAAATAGCTCTGGCAGTTGCGCCGATTTATCTAATTTTGATTAAAATATTTTCGCCAATTGTAAATATTCTGCAATTTATTGTTGATTTGGCCATGATTCCGTTTGGAATTAAGAAATCAAACGATGATGAGTTTGCTGGCACGGAGGAGTTACGCGGCGCAATAGAGATGCACCACGATGCAGGATCTGTTGTAAAAGATGAGAGAGACATGCTTGATAGTATTCTTGATCTCACAGAGACTGAAGTGGGTGAAATAATGACTCATAGACAGCAATTTGAATCAATAAACATTGAACAGCCTATTGAAAAAATAATTGAGCAGATTTGCGAGTGTGTGCACACCAGGATTCCTTTCTGGAAGGGCGAGAAAGATAACATTGTTGGTGTTTTGCATATGAAGGATTTCTTCAAGGCAGCGCAAAGAATTGACAGAAAAATTGATATAGATGACTTGAAAGCCTTGCTTAGAAATCCATGGTTTATCCCGGAAACGATAAGCCTGAAGAATCAGCTGCGCTCTTTCCTTGAACATAAGAGTCATTTTGCGCTTGTTGTAGATGAGTATGGTGTTCTTCAGGGGTTGGTCACTTTAGAAGATGTATTGGAAGAAATTGTTGGGCAGATTGAGGATGAGCATGAAATTACAGTAAGAAATGTTTCAAAGATACTAAAAGACGGTGAGAATGCCATTATAGTCGACGGCACAACAACTGTTCGCGATGTTAATCGTGAACTGGATAGTAATTTGCCAGATGATGAGGCCTCGACTATTGCTGGTCTGATTATCCACGAGGCTAAAAATATTCCAGATGTTAAGCAGGTTTTCCAGTTTCATGGCTTCAGGTTTGAGATATTGGCCAAGAAACGCAACCAAATTACCAAAATACGCATCAGTAAAGTTATAGAACTAGAGGAAGTGACCGAGGGTTATTAGGGGGGGACTTTTATTTCCCTCTCCCGCTTGCGGGAGAGGGTGGCGCGAAGCGCCGGGTGAGGGTGAATGAACTACTAGCAATTCGCCGCTGCGCCAAGCCTTGCCAGTTCATCGGCTCGCTCATTTTCCGGGTGGCCGTTATGTCCTTTTACCCAGTGCCAGTGTACATGATGTTTTTCGACCTGCTCTTCAAGTTCCTGCCACAAATCTTGATTTTTGACTGGCTTGTTATTTGCGGTTTTCCAGCCCTTTGCTTTCCAGACTTTTAGCCATTGGGTTATTCCGTCTTTTACATAATTACTATCGGTGTAAACATGCACAATGCAGCTTTCTTTCAGTGCCTTTAGGCCTTCTATTGCCGCCATCAGTTCCATTCTGTTGTTGGTGGTTTCGGCTGTGCCGCCGAATAATTCTTTCTTATTATGCGCGTAAATCAATATTGCCCCCCAGCCGCCAGGGCCAGGGTTCCCCGAGCACGCCCCATCCGTATATATTTTCACTTCTCGCTTATCTTTTTTTGTCACTTTTCAATTACTCACAGCTTTGATTGATGTTATGCCGGGCATTATAGACTTAACTTTTCTGAAGTACATATCCAAACATAAAAAAACCGCCCGGAAAATTCCAGGCGGCATTTGTTTAGTGATTAAAGTAAAATAATTATCTACTTAAATTAAAAATAAGGAGTATGGCTTGTTTCGCAGCAATTCTTCATGCACTCTTCGAGAGAACACTGTTCTGCTGGGAACGACATTCCAGCAGCTGTTGTGCAGCCATAATAACCACTTCCACTATTTAACATGATACAACCATAACCTTTTTTAAACCATTCCCCCATTGTCTTAATAGGGTCAAATGTACCACCAACAGCACCACCTGGGTAAGGTGCCTGATTATTCTCATTATCCTGGGCCGCATTTGTATTGGCGTGTGGTGCTGAAACAGTGCTCAAAGTGAATAAAAACATAACAAGTGTTAAAATAAGAAGTTTTTTCATAGTACTTTCCTTTCAAGTGGTTAGAGGACAAAAACTACCAAATAAACCAATCTGGTGTAAAATTTGTACTCCTATATTTCCAAAAAATAAAGAAAAATCTTTGTGATTCATCCAATGGTTGATAAATTTTCTCTCTCTACCCTCGGTTGTAACGAGTCTTTGATCAGAAAAATGGATTGTAAAGCTTTATTTGTTTTTTCCTGCTTCTTTTCCATTATTACTTGGCGTAACACCTGTTGCGTCACCCCCAGGTTTAACAATATTTTCTGGTGTTAAAACTGAAGACTCCAAAGTAAACAAGCTCATACCAGAAGGAAGAGGAATACTCCCATCAAGTGCCATTGGTTTTATACTATAAGTTGGTTTATCCTGGGTTGGCTGAGCTGGTTCAGCAGCACCATCTAAAAAATTTTCTCTAATTGTTGCTGGCACTGGTTCAATACCTTTCAAAGTCTCAAGCAGTCTCTCTGCAGAAAAAACAGGAACTAATTCTTGCCCAGGTTTTAGTTTGGCTGGGGCTATTTTAGGAGATACTTTTATGCTGTAAAGCATCAAGCGCAGCTCAGTAGGAATTTCTGTTCCATCTAGCATTGAACCCCCAAGCACATCAACACTCTGCGCAGCGGATTGCATAAAAGCAGTTGCAGCACCGAATTTTTCCGCCGCAGCGCTCACAGGAATTTGGAATAGGAAGCGACCATCTTGAACAAATCCATCCAAAGAAGTTGTTGCGTGCGTAGCAAAACTTATTTGCTTTGTAAAAAGGTCGAGCACATTTGGTAAATTGTAAAATCCAGTTGTATCTGCCCAAACAAAAATATCATTCACATTAGTTTGCAGAAACTTAAAATGCTCTTCTTTTAACTTATATTTTTCATCACCGGTAGCAATGGCTTGAGGTGGTTTTTGCAAGTCTGCAATAATAGAGTCATAATCGGGACGCGGATCTTGAACATTACCTGTGATTTTAGGGCATTCTTTCTTCGCAACTTTAATCAAAGTATCTATTTGATCATTTGTTAGAGAAAGAAACTCATCATATTGTGCTTTTGAACTAACAAAAGTTGAAAAAACTCTGTAAATTTCGTTGGCGGGATTTCCATCTCCGGCAATTTGCAGGAATTTTTCGTAACTAACAACTCCAGATGGGTTAGATTTAATGTCTCTAATTACTGCAGCAAGATTGTCTCTATTCATTAAATTCGTGTCTTTAACACCATACTCCCATACCTTATTTACAAATTCTGGTGTTATAAAGCTTCCTAGATTCTGAGTTGAAACAGGAAAACTCATAGTGCTTAACATATACGAAGCTGTAGCATAGCCATTGTCATTTGGAGCATTAAGTGCGTTAACAAATGCTTCACGTAACTTATCATCAGAGGCTAAACCAAAAACTCTTTCCAGAGTTTTAATAAGCAAAATTTTGTCTTCTGCGCTGCTATTTTTATCTAACGCACTTTTTATTAAACCAACGAATGCGGGAGCTGTGCTATCATTTAACAGGCTTTCCAATCCTGTTTTAAGGTCAGAAGGAATATTAATATTATTATTAGCCCATTGGTGATGTGCTTGATTCCAGGCAACATCCATGACAACAAACTCAATTCCCGTAGGTAAAGGTATCTCTTGTGGCGTGCCATTCTGCATTGTGTCATAGCTGCGGACATAGTAAACACCGAGATCATTTTGTTCGCCAAATCCATTCTGCGCATATTTATAAGCTAATACTTGAGCATTTTTTATTGCTTGCTTTGGATTATCGGATATGAGCTTATTTCTTGCATCAGCTCTTTCTTTTTGCATTTTAACGTTACGATTATTCAATGCTCCAGGCTGTGAAAAATAATATCCGGGTAAGGATGACAATGTGTCATAAAGCCGTGTTAGTGGATTTTTGCTTAATATTTGGAACATTGTCCGGATCTCAGTTGTTTGTATAGGAGTCACCTGCAATGCTAGCTTTCCATCAGTGCTAGTAACAATTGAGAATCTGCTTGTAAGGTAGGTTTCTGGCCCATCAACCTTGACAACAACACCCTTTGTTGTTTCAACGAGCACAAATTTTTGTTCGGTTGGCTTGTCGTTTGTGTCTATAACTGTCCGTGAAGAATTATCATCAATTGTTGGATCTGTTGGATCATTAATATCTCTTATGTCGTCAGGATTGGGTATAGCTGGATTAAAATCCGGCTTTTTTTCATTTGAGCCTATTGTGAAGCCAAGCCAGGCCAAAATTCCGAGCGCGCCTGCTCCAACTGTAAGCAATAGTTTATTACGCTTCCAGAAAGGTTCTTTCAGTTTTTGTTTATTTTCATTTTCTGCCATGGAAATGATTCTAACACAGAATTGTTACAATATTCTTACACATTCTCACCCAAATTTCTGGAATTCTTAAATAAATTCCCGGACTTTAATAATTTTTTAACAATTGTGTGTTATGGTTGACCAACTGAATAAAATAAAAGGTACAAAAAATATGAAATCTAATACTGCAAAAATTGAGATAAATGATCTTGAAGTTTTGTTCGAGGCGCTCAGAGACGGCTCAGACAGAGCAAAGCTTTCAGGTGCATTAGAGCAAGTTATAAGTTTAGCGAAAGATAGAGAACTTACCGCAAAAGATCTTTGCGAAAATCTAAACGAAGTGGGCATAAATCTTACGGATAATTTTATCGAGTGGATCAATAATAAATTTAAAGGGAGTAAATCATGAGTGAAGATTTTATCCCTGAGCAGAGACGAGACACGCGCGAAATATTTGGTGGTTTTTTACCAAAGCCTGCAGGTCTTGGTTCAATAAAAGCCCTTGCAGAATTAGGTGCTGTATTGAAAGCCAATGGGAATGATATTCTCTTTTTTGATGCTGGATTGCCGGATCATGCTAGGCCTCAGGAAGTTAAAAACAATCTAATGGTATACGCAGAAATGGATCATGCCGACTATTCGCGGTATCCGAGATTGGAAGGACAAATAAGTGAAGCTCTGGTTTTTCCTCTTGCTGCAAAATATCATGCAGATGTCATCGGAATACACAGAAGCCAGGACCGCTTTGCTCTAGCTGAAGGTTCAACTCCCATATTAGATATTCTCATTAAAATGATGACTATGCAGAAAGCGAGGACAGATGGAAAAGCTTTAGGGAAGGATTGCGGTTTAGAGACTTTCCAACTTTCATATCCTCTATATAAGATTCCGGCAGAAGATGTTGTCATGACTGTTTCTCGCAGCATGTTTATAGAAACTACGCTTGATGTAGTAGACGGTCAGCCGATACAGCCAGAGCCATGGAAGCTTAATAAACAGTCAGTAATTGACTCGTTCAAACATCAAAGAGATAATTTTCAATTATCGGTGTTTGTATTTAGTAGTCCTGCTAATCCATCAGGATATAAATTAAGCAATGATGAAACAGATTTCCTCGCTGAAGAGATTCTTAGAGATTACAAATTGCGAAGAGAACGCAATCTCCCAGCCAAGCTGGTAATAGAAGATATTGCTTATATCACAATGATGCATGATGACGAAGTAAGGCCATATACATTGGTACATGCTTTCGAAAGAATGATAGCTGAGGAAAATAGGAAAAGAGGTGCCGCTGATAAACAATTGCTGAGTGATTTAACTGAAGCAATGTCTACTGTTGTAACGGTACATTCTTTATCCAAGGCAGCAGGTGAGGCGGGCGACAGAGTTGCCTATGCTGAGGGAGATGAGACTATTATTTCTCAGGTTAGAGAGGCATGGACAAGAATGATACTTTCTTATGCCAATGCTAGTCTTTATGCAGCTAAGGGTGCATTTGAAGCTGGGCCGCCTAGTCGTGAAGTTATGAGCGAATATTCAAGGCGAGTTAAGGCCTTAGAAGGAGGCATGAACGAAGCTTATTTCAGTTTGATTGAGAGAGAGGATATAGCACTGAGTGCCGAGACTATTAGAGAGACTATGCCGTTCCCAGCAAGATCTGGTGGAAGTTTCTTCACAGTTATGAACCTTAAACCTTTGATAGGTCAGAAAGTAAGTGATGAATTTATATCCCAAGTGCAAGCATACATAGATCAGATAGGTAATGAAGGAATAAGAAGATCATTTGGAAATATATTTGTTGGTGGGAGGATAAATGAGAGTGATTTGCCTTTATATTTGATGATGAAAACTCTCGAGTATGGCGGCACAGCAGTTTCTTGCGTTCCCCTTCAAGATGGAATGGTGAGGTTCGCAGCCGGTATTACACCTGTTGCGGATGTAAAAAAGGCAGTGGCGGCAACGAAGGAATTTATGTTGAGAGACCCGGCTTATCTTACAGGGGTTAAAGAGATTGCAGCTAAATTTAATTCACCATCTAGCACTGTTGAGAGTGTGAAATTATTTAAGATTCAATCTGGTGTAGCAAGATCAGTGGCATAATAAACCCTGGTGATTTTGTTTAGGTTTCGTATACTCAGTTCCATTGCGAGAGAGCAATTTGTAATGCACCTCTCCCGTTTACGGGGGAGGAAGTTCTACTTAGCGAATTTTATTTGCTTAGTAGAACTGGAGGGGGAAACTTACTAGAACCTAGTCCCTAGAGCCTAGTCCCTATAAAAAAAGATTCCCTCACCCTAACCCTCTCCCGCAAGCGGGCGAGGGGATTAGTAAATGCTCAACTGTAAAAATCTTGAATGTGTGCGCGGCGGGAAAACGCTTTTTTCCGATTTATCATTTAAAGTTCCGGCAGGGAAAACCCTGGTCATACGCGGTCGTAATGGTTCAGGTAAAACCTCGCTCCTGAAAATACTAAGTGGGTTGCTTAGCCCTAATAACGGCGAAATTAAATGGCGTGATAAAAATATTAATTCTGATCCATTCGCTTTCAAAAATGATCTTGCTTATATTGGTCACAAGAATGGCATAAAACTTCAGCAAACGGTTTCTGAAAATCTTTGTTTCTGGCGCGATGTCTATCATTCTGAGAATGAGAAAATCGAGCACGCTATTAGTGTTTTTGGGCTTGATGATGTTCTGGATGTCCCTTGTTATATGTTATCGGCAGGGTGGCAACGACGCGTTGCGCTTTCTCGGTTTCTACTTACTTCGGCAAAACTCTGGCTGATGGATGAGCCGACAACAAACCTTGATTTAAACGTCAAAGAAATTTTACGTGATGTTATAAAGAAACATTCTAAGACGGGAGGAATTTCCATTATCTCTACAAATGACGATGGTTTTACAGGGAAAGAAATTAATCTGGATAAGTATAAATGAGAATTTTTTTAACGATCATAAAGCGTGACCTGAATTTAAGCCTTTCGCTTCGTAGCGGGCTTTTAAATATGCTTGGATTTTTTTTGATTATCTGTACGCTTTTTCCGCTTGGCCTGGGGCCGCAAAAAGATTTGCTGCAGCAGGTTGCCCCGGCGATAATTCTAATCGCGATATTGCTTACAACAACACTTTCACTTCCATCAGTTTTTGATCAGGATAAAGAGGATGGATGTCTTGATCAGTATTTTTTGCTGCCAATTTTGTCGAGTCAATTATTCCTTGCGAAAGCAATCTCCAATTGGCTTTCGTGCGCTTTGCCGCTTTTGCTTTTAACGCCTTTAGCAATGCTATTCTTTAATGTTAGTTATGATGTTTTCATTAAACTCATTCCTGTGCTTTTCTTATCAAGCCTAACTGTTACGCTTATTGGAGTTATGGGAGCAGCCTTAGCAATTGGTTCAAGAAAAAATACCATGCTTGTTTCTGTGATTTGCCTGCCACTTTATATTCCGGTGTTTATTTTTGCGTGTGGTGCGCTCAATAAATTCAACCTAGAAATGAATCTTATGTTTTTATTGTTAATCTTCGCAATCGCGCTGCCAGTCTCGGTTTTATCTGGTTCTAATGCGCTAAAAAACCTCTCTGAAAATTAATTCAAATAAATTAGCGGCTTATTAACTCTTTCTTTACCATTTTAGTCTTACAATGAGACATGTGGCTTTGATTTATATTGTTTGCGGGGAGGTAGCCATATGAAGAAGAGTCGGTTAGGTAGACCGGTTATTGCATTAGCAATTGTTTTGGCAGTTACTAATATAATATCCGTAGGTCACTTCGTAATATCATCAAAGTTAGCCTATGCTGACAGTGGCAGGGGTAATAGTGAAGGTAATCAAGGCAGACAACTTGGAAAAGCCAAAAAAGAAGCTAAGTCTGAATCAGAAGAAGTAGTTGAAGAAATAAAAGAGGCTGCCATTCAAGAGGCTGTCGAAGAAATCAAAAATGAAGTTGTGCAAGAAGCCATCGAAGAGGCCAAAGATGCTGTGGTACAGGAGGCTATCGAAGAAGCTAAAGAAGATATTATTCAAGAAGCGATAGAAGAAGCTAAAAACGATGTAGTGCAAGAGGCTGTTGAACAGGCTCAACAAGAAGTGGTGCAGCAAGTTGTAGAAGAAGTGCAGCAAGAAGTAGGTGAACAGGCCATACAAGAAGCGGTGGAAGAAGTTGTTCAAGAAACTATAAACTCAGCTAATAACGATGTTGTTGAGCAAGCTGTAAATGAGGCGCAATCTAATGTAGCGGCAGCAGCAAATGTTGCAGTTGCGCGCGATAATATTCCGGCGGCGCTATATGGAAGAGTAGAAAAATTATCACCGCAGCAGGAAGTTCTTTCAAATATTATTGAGGGCGAAATGAAAGAATCGCCAAAATTCAAAACTTTCATGTTAAGGAGAGCAGCTTTTATAAAAGAGACTTCGCAGATTGCTAGCAATACAAAAACCAGTGTTGTTGCAGTTCAGCAGGTTGCAATGGTTGATAAAGTATTTAAAGCAAAAATTATAAATCTGGCAGATTCAGGTTCCGCGCAAATTAGCGATAAAGATATTATCAAAGCATATATTGAGTTGCCGGAGAATTTTACTCAAGTAGCCAGCAATATGAACGATGAAGAATTGGCAAATCTTGCTACTGCATCAGGTGGTGAATTGGAAGAAATAACTTTCGTAGATCTGTTTGGCGATAAAGGAAATGGCTTGATTTACGCCCACGTACCAGCCCACAATAGCAGGCTTCAGGGGCAGGATAATAGCGGTTCTCCAATTAATCTTGAAGGCGCTGAACAAGCCAGGAAACCAAGAAGAAATGGCGATGGGTCAATCGATTTGGTTGGCTGATCAAATAATTTTACTAAAATTTTAGGATTTTTGTCGGGTAGATTTTCTCAAAATATACCATCTGTTTAACTGTTTATTAACTTTCTTGATGTACAATAATAATCATAGAGGTAGTTTCAATGCGTAGAATATTACATTTCATAGCTCTGATTGCGGCCTTTGTGGCTTCCTGCATCGTGCAGACGACAGTATATTTTGGCCATAATAACACAGCGTTCGCAAGAGGTTCTTCAACCGGCGGCGATGCTTCAGGAGGACAAGGAAAAGGCGGCGGTGGTTCCAGTACGGGTGGAGGATCTTCTGGTGCTTCTAGTTCATCAAGCTCAACAGGAGCTTCGATTGATGTAATTAATATGCGTAGAAATTTTGACCGAGAATTAAATCAGGCTGGTGGGCAAAGAGATTTCTTTATTGATAAAGATTATAAAATGGGAAGAGATATTAACCCTGGCAGTGGATCGTCAGGCTGGCGCGAGGAAGATGTTGGTGAAGATCTTGCAAAAATCAGAGATGCGGCGGAAGATTTAATCAAGAGTAATCCAAATGCGCTAGACCCACTTGTTGCGAACACATATGC
>ERZ1066140.237-NODE-237-length-11141-cov-6.958416_pt1 | contig 11141 bp, 11 predicted proteins | sample MGYA00382787_ERZ1066140 | MGnify/ENA primary metagenome ERZ1066140 (study PRJEB33369, sample SAMEA5778370) | biofilm metagenome | biome: Industrial cooling water; feature: Water cooling tower basin; material: Biofilm | place: United Arab Emirates | collected...
GGAACAGATACAGGCGGATCAATTCGTCAGCCAGCATCATTCACAGGAACAGTTGGAATAAAGCCAACTTATGGCAGATGTTCGCGCTGGGGAATTATTGCATTTGCAAGCTCACTTGATCAGGCTGGTGTTTTCACGCGCACAGTAAAAGATGCCGCGATAATGCTTGAGAGCATGGCAGGTTTTGATGCAAAAGATTCAACTTCAGCGCGGGAAAAAGTTCCGGCGTGGGAGAAAGAAATAAGCGCAAATATGAAGGGCAGAAAAATTGGTATTCCGAAAGAATATATGGATGACGGAATGTCAGATGAAATAAAAAAATTGTGGGAGCAGGGGGCAAATTGGCTCAAAGAATCTGGCGCAGAAATTGTGGAAATAAATCTGCCACATACAAAATATGCTTTGCCAACTTACTACATTATTAACCCAGCAGAAGCTTCATCAAACCTGGCGCGCTATGACGGTGTGCGTTACGGCCTCAGGGTTTATGATAAAGGCGATTCGCTCGATGATATGTATGAAAAAACACGCGCCGCAGGATTTGGCGTTGAAGTAAAACGCAGAATTTTAATGGGTACTTATGTGCTCTCAGCCGGCTATTACGATGCGTATTATAAGAAGGCACAGAGAGTGCGCACATTGATCGCAAATGATTTCAAAAATGCCTTCGCAAAAGTTGATGCAATTTTGACGCCAACAACGCCAACACCTGCTTTCCCAATCGGTGAAAATCAGGATGATCCGGTGGCAATGTATTTGAATGATATATTTACAGTGCCAGCAAATTTAGCAGGAGTTCCTGGTATGTCTGTTCCAGCGGGCCTTAGCAAAAATGGATTGCCACTCGGCTTGCAGATTTTAGGAAAACCATTCGATGAACAGATGGTTTTCAATGTTGGTGCAGCGATTGAGAAGGCGGCGCAATTTTCGGCGCTACCGCAGAAAATTAGGGATTAGGGATTGGGCTTTGGAGGTTTGGGATTTTGCATTATTTATAAAATTAGGCTAAACTTATAGGCGAGGAGAAAAATCATGGAAATCAATGCTGAAAACGAAGAATTCAAGCAAGCTGTCTACAAGCTTATGCACAAAGAGCCGGATAGATTTCAGAAGATTATTGAAGAAATTCTTATGGACCATAATTTTGGTAAAATGATAGAAGAGGCGGTTGCTAACGGAGAAAATGCGAGTGCAGAGGAGATATTGCAGGCGTTAGGACGTAATGAAAATTAGGATTCTTAAGAGTTTTACCCGTGACTTAATGAATTTTTCTGATGATAAAATGCGAATCAGAATTGGCGATTTAGTTAATCAAATAGAGAAGGCAGACCAATTTTCTTCAATAACTAACATTAAGAAATTGACGGGTTACAAAAATTGCTATCGCATAAGAGTTGGAGACGACAGAATAGGGATTTATTTTGAAGCGGAAGAAGTTATTTTTGCAAGAGTTTTACATAGAAGAGAAGTATATAAGAAGTTTCCATGATATATAATAAAAACCAATGAAGCTAACACACATTAAATATTCAGACCTAAATTCGAAGCAGAAAGAAATTTATAACTTTCAAAAAGTTGCCTCTTTACTGGCAAACTATGGGTTTAATTGCATAAAACTAGCTGATGATTGGATGGGCGCAGATTTCCTTGCTTATCACAAAGACAAAGACTCAACATTAAGAGTGCAGCTAAAGAGCAGGTTTACCATAGATAAAAAATATAGTAACAGTGGACTATATGTAGTTTTTCCAGTTCGCGGTTATTGGTATTTAGAGGAGCACGATGCTTTGGTTAATATCGTAGAAAAAAATACTAATTGGCTAAAATCAGAGTCGTGGCTTGTTAGGGGCAGGTACAGTTCTGAAAAACCAAGTAAGAAGCTTTTGGCGGGAATAGAGTATGCAAAATTACAAGATTAAAGGCAATACTGGTGAGTGGGAAATTGTAGTGGGCTGTGAAGTGCATGCGCAGATCGCAAGCAGCTCGAAATTATTTTCTGGCGCAAGTGTGGAGTTTGGCGCTGATCCAAACACACAAGTTTCACTCGTCGATGCGGCGATGCCGGGAATGTTACCAGTACTTAATGAAGTTTGTATTGAGCAGGCGGTTCGGACAGGTCTCGGCTTAAATGCAAAAATAAATTTACGCTCTGTGTTTGATCGCAAAAATTATTTCTATGCTGACTTGCCACAAGGTTATCAGATTTCACAATTTTCGGATCCGGTTGTTGGTGAGGGAACTATTTATCTCGATATGCCAGATGGCACAACGAAGGCAGTTGGTATTGAACGAATTCACGTTGAGCAAGATGCCGGAAAATCTCTGCATGACCAAAGCCCGGTGAGCACGTTTGTTGATTTAAACAGGGCAGGGGTGGGCCTGATGGAAATCGTCAGTAAGCCGGATATGCGCAGCCCGGAAGAGGCCGGAGAATTCATCCGCAAACTACGTTCGATATTACGCTATTTGGGCACAAGTGACGGCGATATGGAAAAAGGAAATATGCGCTGTGACGCGAATGTTTCAGTTAGAAAAGCAGGCGAGCCACTAGGCACTCGCTGCGAAATAAAAAATTTAAATTCGATGCGCAATATTATTAACGCGATAATTTTTGAAGCGAATAGACAGGTGGAAATTTTAGAGAGCGGCGGAAAAATAAATCAGGAAACTAGACTCTACGATGCGAATAAAAATGAAACTCGGACAATGCGTACAAAAGAAGATGCGCATGATTACAGATATTTCCCGGATCCGGATTTATATCCGCTGGTATTAGAACAAAAATGGGTTGATGAAATAAAGAAGAATTTACCTGAATTGCCGGATCAGAAAAAAGAAAAATACATGAGTAAGCTCGGGCTTTCGGCCTATGATGCGAGTGTGATTGTTGCCGATAAAGCAACAGCAGAATATTATGAACAGGTGGCTAATGATAATGATCCGAAACTGGCAGCAAATTGGCTGACAGCAGAATTATTCGGGCGCTTGAACAAACTTGGAAAATCGATTGAAGACTCTCCAGTTTCAGCAAAAAATTTAAGCAAATTAATAGGCCTGATTGCCGACAATACTATCTCTGGAAAAATTGCCAAAGATGTTCTCGATATTATGGTTGAAACTGGCGGTGATCCAGAAAAAATTGTTGAAGAAAAGGGCATGAGGCAAGTTACTGACACCGGAGAAATTGAAAAAATTATCGATGAAGTTATGGCAGCGAATGCAGATAAAGTTGCTGAGTACAGAAGCGGCAAAGATAAATTATTTGGCTTCTTCGTTGGCCAGGTTATGAAGCTCTCTGGTGGTAAAGCTAACCCGGCAGCAGTGAATGAATTGCTTAAGAAGAAATTAAAATAATGGTGTCAAACCGGCGAAGGCAGGTATCTAAATAACAAAGAATGGACCCCGGCCTACGCCGGGGTGACACCGGACAGGAGAATATGCTACACTGTCCTCATGACCCTATCAGATTCAGTAAGGCCGTATTTTGAGAAGTGGAAACAGTGGCTTCTGGCTGAGAAAAGATTTTCGGCAAATACGCTCGAATCATATGAGCGCGATGTTCTCGCATTTCTAAAATTCATTGGAGAATATCAGGGTGAATTTGTAAGCAGTGATGCACTGGCAAAATTACAGCTGCGCGATTTTCGTTCATGGCTAGCTTCGCGCAAAGGCAAAGATTACAGCAACACTTCGACCGCGCGGGCGCTGGCGTCGGTACGAAGTTTTTATAAATATCTCGATAGATTTGAAAATATTCAGAACGCAGCAATTTTTCATATTCGCACTCCTAAAAAAGAAAAATCTTTGCCAAGAGCCTTGTCGCAGGAACAGGCAAGAATAGCTGTTGAGCAGATGGCTGTTAGCAGCAAACAAGAATGGATTAACAAGAGAGATTTAGCTCTGCTTACGCTTATATATGGCACTGGACTGCGCATATCTGAGGCGCTTGGTTTGACGGTGCGGCAGCGGCCGCGCGGCGATTCGATTATTATTAGGGGTAAAGGAAACAAGGAAAGAGTTGTGCCGATTCTGCCGGTGATAAGAGAAGCGATAGAGGATTATATAAATTCATGTCCGCTCGGACTTACTGATAATGATCCGCTGTTTGTTGGAATGCGCGGAAAAAAATTACAACCAGCTATTTTCCAGAAAAAAATTGAAGGAGTAAGGCGCGCTTTAGGCCTGCCGGAAAGTGCAACGCCGCACGCATTCAGGCACAGTTTTGCCACGCATCTTTTGAGCAGTGGAGTTGATCTTCGGGCAATACAAGAACTGCTGGGACATGCCAGTCTTTCGACAACACAGAGATATACAGATGTTGATTCGACGAGGATGCTAGAGGTTTATACGAAAGCCCACCCGAGGGCTTAAAAGATTTTCTATTTTTAATATTAATGTAACAATTTTGTGTAATAATTTGAGCCATGGCTAGAAATTTAACAGAGTTATCAAAACATATTATTGAGCTTATAGAAAAAAGGTTCATTCGAGATTACGCATTGGTAATGCAAGTTGGCGCAGAGCTAGAGTGGTTCGCGATTTTAACTCCAGAAGGCAAGGCAAAAGCAAGAAATGACACAATTTCATGGGGTGGCAAGCATAAACAAGGTGGTTGGCTACCGGCAAATGAAAAAAGAACAGAAGATAAGCCACCCATTTACAGAGAATCTGTATTTGTAACTAGGGTTTATGACGATACAAATAAGAGTGAAGTAGTTTTTTCTCACGAAGCATATTACGACTTTCCCGTTGGAGTAGCTGTTGCCGATAGAATAGCTGAAGCAAAAAACGGGGGTATTGAAAGAGAAATAAGAGAAAACGGCCCTGAGGAACTGAGAGAATTTTTAGATAGAGTAGTATTTGATGCTTATTATTTGCCAGAAAGTAGCAGCTATGAAAGTGCTAGAAGAATACAGGCTCTACAAATACCAATGAGCTTTATTACAGATGATGGGGAACAATTTTTTCCAAAAATATGGGGAACGGATACGCGTCTTGCAACCTATTTGTCGGATAGAGAATGGGAAGAAGAGCGATTAAAGTTTTATATCCAGAATGCAATGTATGAAATTATAGAAGAAGCTACCATTATTATGGCACCTAATGAAAATTCTTACGATAGATTAAGAGATCCTTTTCCAGTTAGAGGCCATTATCGTGCTACTGGAACAAAGGCACACTTGATTGAAACGCGAATAGCGGGTGCTGATGTTGATCCTTATCAGGCGATGGCGATTTCTTACATTGCTTTATATTATGCGCTTTCAAATCAGAGAATGGTAAGAATTTCTGATAATAAGCTTTTTGCAACAGACGAAACTCCAGAAATAGATAATGAAGCTAGAGGGATAATAGAGCAGCCGGGATTTAAAACATGTACCCCTAATAACGGAAGACCAATTATTACTAAGAGGGAGCAGGCGATAGAAGCGTTTGAGAAGGAAACAAAGATTAAGGATTTACTAAATAAATTGGAGGATGGTCTTGGAGAAGAATTTCATGATGCGGTTATAAAAAATATCAGAAATAAAAAAAACACCGCTGTAAAAAATGTGAACGCACAGCCATCTACTAAAGACCATACTCCTACAAGAGATTGGATGTAAAGCAAGGCGCATCCTAGGGCAGTGTAATTTTATTATAGATGCTGTCATTCTGAGCCCCAGCGAAGAATCTTTAACCTCATGAAAAATAAGATTCTTCACTTCGTTCAGAATGACAAGATAGGGGTTTTTCTATACTAAAATGACACTGCCCACCCGAGGGCGTAATATTTCTGTAACATATTTGTGGTATAACAAAGAATATGGATGAGATAGTTAGAATTGATAGTCGACAAACATATGTGATTTCTGTAGGCGCAGACAAAGCGGAATTAATAGAACGTCTTTATAAAACATTAGAATCTGCACAATACGCAATTGTGAGAGCAAATGGGGATGTAAAACCAGTAGTAGGATTTATGCAGGTTCTTGAGACTTTAGCAGAGATAGCTGGCAAGGAGCTTTACTATGGCGGCCTTTTTGGGAGAAAGCTTACCCCAGAAACCGGAAAATTGCCTGAGGGTACAACAATAACAACAGGGCGCTTTTTGGGAGATGAAGTTTTTAACGGAACACAGATTTTGAATGCAGAAGAAATTCGAAGAAGATTTGAAGCATTAGTTGAAGCCACGAGGCATGACCCCACGGTGGCCAAAGCTGTGGCAGATGCGTTCGGTATTTCTTTTCAGGAGCCGGAACAAGGTGCGCCAGGAACAAATGCTATAGAATTAAGAGCGGCGGCGCAGAAATCAAGAATTATAAAGCTTCTTCCTTAAAACAAAAAAATACAAGCTTTGTTGTGCGATACTTAAAACAAACACCTACACTCAGAATTGTCTAAACCCACTTTCGTTTGTTAAGACGATGCATCCCTCTGCCGCTTGCAGGGGAGGAAGAAATAGAGAACAATTCAGAAATTTTATTTATCATTGTATCGCCAAGCTGTTCGACATTGTTAATTGTCACGGCGTTCTGATAATAGGAATTTACATCGTGGCCAATGCCGATCGCCAGCAATTCAACATCAGAATATTTCTCCAGCGAATAAATTGTTTCCTTTAAATGCTGCTCCATGAAATGCGCGCTGTTAGCAGAAAGGGTACTGTCATCGACGGGAGCGCCATCAGAAATCACCATCAGAATTTTGCGTTTTTCTGGTCTGGCAAGTAAACGTTCGTGTGCCCAGAGCAGAGCCTCGCCATCGATATTTTCTTTGAGAAGGCCTTCTTTAAGCATCAGGCCAAGACTCATCCGTGCCTTGCGCCACGGGGTATCAGCGTGCTTATAAATTATATGGCGTAAGTCATTTAATCTTCCGGGATTTACGGGCGAGCCATTTGCTTGCCATAATTTACGGCTCTGCCCACCTTTCCATTCTTTTGTGGTGAAGCCGAGCACTTCAACTTTTATACCGCAGCGCTCTAACGTACGAACTAAAATATCGGCGGAAAGTGCGGCAACAGTAATCGGGCGGCCACGCATCGAGCCGGAATTATCTATAAGCAGAGACACAACTGTGTTTGGATCATTGATTTCTTTTTCGTATTTATAAGGAAAATCATAAGAAGGATCGATGATAATATGCGTAAGTTTTGCCGGATCGAGAACGCCTTCTTCAGTATGGAATTTCCAACTGCGCAATTGCTGCGAAAGTAATTTTCTTTGCAGGCGAAAAGCCAGACGGCGGGTAATATCTTTAATCATGCTAAGACGTGCATCAAGCTGAGAGCGAAGCTGTAATAATTCTTTCTGAGTAACTAAATCAGAGGCAGAAATTATCTCGTCAAATTTGCGCGTGTAAGGTGCATATGGGTGGAAGTGCGGAAATGGGACGATGTTAGAATCACCGCGCCGGCCAGAGGCCTCATCATTTTCATTTTGCTCTTCAGATTTTTCTTGGTCGGTTTTATTTTCCGATGCATCTGAATCATCATCTTCTTCTTGTTTTCCAGTTACAGATTTTGCCAATGGGTTCTCATGTTTATTCTGATCGCCATCATCCTTTTTCTGCTCTTGTTCATTGATAGTTTCTGGCTCAGTATTATCTGGAGCCTGTGCACCGGAATCTGTGCCGAAATTTAATTTCTCAGCAAATTGTTTTACAAGCTCTGAAAATGCAGATTGGTCAGAGAGCGCACCCTGCATTTCGTCTAATTCTTGCTTGGTACGGCTGATTAAAGTGCCTTGCCAGACATCGCGGATTTCTTTTGCTTCCGCAGGCAATTGAATGCCGGTTAAATATTCAAAAGCTATGACGGCAACCGCTTCTTGTATGGGCATCGTTTTAGCGCCGTGGGAGGTATGAAAACTATTGGCCTTAATATTTGCTGTATATTTATGCGCCAGGTTCTTTCCTGCACCTTTATAAATTGATGCGCCAAGCGCTTCTACCCGGACATTTTCAAGCGTATCAAGCAAAGAGGCATAGTTAGATTTTGCCCTGTTTTCTTGATGTAAATCTTCGTTGTGGAATGCTGCACTCAGCGCCAGCGAATCTAGATATCCGCGTAAAATGCCAAGATTATTTTCATTAAAATCTGCTGGCAGAGGAACAGAAAGATGGTGTGATAATTTATTATAATGCGGGATTTTTCCTGATACATCCTCAGGCTTTGATTCATAAAATTCAGTGAAATCCACCTCACATTTTTCATCGCCGGAGAGCGCGCGGAATGCGCCGGCAATTCCGTCTTTGAGTTGTTCGATTGGTATTTTCTGGATTGCCACGTCGCTTACGCTCCTCGCAATGACGAATTTATATCAGGCCAATTGTTTGGCAGCAGCTTCAGGTAATTCTGTGCCAAAGCAGCGCTGATAATATTCCGCAATAATTGATTGCTCACTCGCGTCGCAGCGATTTAAGAACGTCACGCGAAAAGCTTTCTCTATATCACCGTAAATCGCATAATTTTCAGCCCAGGTGATAACTGTGCGCGGCGACATAACAGTCGAAAGGTCGCCATTTTTGAGACCAGCACGAGTTAACCCAGCCAGTGCAACCATATTCTTAACTATGGATTTTCCTTCTGTTTTATTAAGAGAAGGGGATTTAGCTAGAACAATTTTCTCTTCTTCTTTCGCCGGCAGATAATTAAGTTCGGCAATAATATTCCAGCGATCAAGCTGCCCCTGGTTGATTGGATTTGTGCCGTGATAAAGACCGCTAGGATCGCCAAGGCCAATAGTGTTGGCGGTGGCAAACATTCGAAACGCCGGATGCGGAGTTATAATTTTGTTCTGATCGGTGAGGGTAAGTTTTCCTTCTGATTCGAGTAGGCGCTGGATTACAAACATTACATCAGGGCGGCCAGCATCATATTCATCGAACACAATTGCAGCACCGTTCTGCATTGCCCAGGGCAGGAAACCTTCCTTGAAAGCTGTAACCTGTTTGCCTTGCTCTAGGACAATGGCATCTTTGCCGATCAAATCAATACGGCTAACATGACCATCAAGATTAATACGAATAAGTGGCCAATTGAGGCGCGCAGCAACTTGCTCAATATGCGTCGATTTTCCGGTGCCGTGGAAACCCTGGATTAGCACTCTGCGGTTGTGGGCAAATCCGGCGAGGATGGCGATGGTGGTGTCCTCGTCAAAACAATAAGAAGAATCAATCGCCGGGACAAACTCGCTGCGGTTTTTAAACGCCGGAACTTCCATGTCGCGCTTTAGGCCGAAAAGTTTCTTGGCTGAAATTTTTGTGTCCGGAAGGCCGGGTATTTTGCTGGTAGTTTTTTTGGTCATTTTTTATCCGATGATTCGATGATTCAATGATTCAATGATTCAAAAAATGCGAATCATCCAATCATCGAATCATCGAATCATCTAGTTAGTTACAAAATCACAATCCAGCAAAGTATGGTATGCTTGATTGATTGCTTTAAACTTCTCTTCTGATGCCTTGCAACCCTTGTTTACATCCGGGTGATGCTGTTTGACAAGTAATTTGTAGCGCTTTTTGATTAGTTTTAGCGGAGAGGGTAAATCAATGCCCAGTATTTCAGCGGCTTCTTTTAAATGCTTTGGTAGAGCCGGCTTTATTTTTTCCTTAAAAGCCGCCCGATCTTGCTGATATTTTTCGCCGAGGAAGTTCACCTGCTTATGCCATTGCCATATAGAGTTTAAATCAGCGCGTAAATCCCATTTGCTGGTAGGACGATGGCCCGTTACGGCTTCTTTGTAATAGGCCTCTATTTCTTTTTGATTCATGCCGCTAAAAAAATCCCACTGACGATTATATTCGCGGATATGTAGCGGGCAGAACCAGTGCAGCTCGGATTCCCGCAATGGGCGATCAGAAAAGTGCTTAATTTTCGGCGCGTGATGCGGCGCCGGCTCATGGCAATCTTTCCACTCGCAGGAATGTAAACAAGGCTCAATTTTTTCTTTTTTTGATCTTCTGGGCATAAGTTATTATGCCGGGTAAAGACCGTAAAATCAAGCATACGGCAGGCGTAAAAGCCTGATTTAAGGCTAAAATTAGCGGATTTTTGGCTTGACAGAGAAAGTTACGAGTTATGAGTCGCGGGCTACGAGGATTTTCACAAATATTTTAGGTGATTTAACATTGCTGTAACAATTGCATTGTATACTTGGATAAAGAAAAATGGAGAAAAATCATGGTTGTTTTGAATGAAAGTTATACCTTGTATGGGGATGAGAGACCTATTCGCGCGGTTAAAATTAGTTTTTCAGCCAACAGAAGAAAAGTATTTAAAGTAGATTTTTTAGTTAAGACAGAAGATATAGATAGCGTGATAGAAAAGCTGGAAGAGTTTGATTTGATAGGAGTCAAAAAGGACGAAGAGGGGATATACGAAATCAGGAGAGATAAATCAGGTAATTGCCATGTTCCAGTAAATATAGAAGTCTTTCGCAGAGATTTTGAAAAAATAGAGAAAGCTCTTTCAGGTGAATTTATTGATGAGGAGATGTTTAAAGAATGTAGAAGGGTATTGATAGCAAGTGATAGAAGAAATGGGTTGGCAGGACAAAATAAGAATAGATACCGAGATCTTAATGACTTTATAGAGGATTCATTTTATGAAGATAAATGGGCAAGCAATACAGAACAATTAATGTTCGCAACAGAAAAAAAGCGTTTTGTTAATAGGGTTTTTGAACAACCCGCTGCATACCTTGCTTCAGGAACTGCATTAATTTGTAATACACCTCTTTTGTCATTAATTCTTGGAGACAAAGAGACGCAACAAAATTGGAAAGATAATCCTATCGGAATGGCAATTTTTACTATCGCCGTTTTGGCTGCTACGGTGTTTTCTGCCAGATGGAGTTGGCGAGCGGGAGATAAAGAAAAGCTATTAGGCAGAGAGCATAATTTTCTAAATGATGAGTTAAGGCGGAGAGAACAAGCAGGGCAATCAAAGAGCCGAGAGTTTGGGGTATAATTATTTCTTACCCAATCTTAACCGCAATGCATTTAGTCTGATAAATCCTTCTGCATCTTTCTGGTTATATGACGCTCTATCATCTTCAAATGTTGCTATGCTTTCGCTGTAAATACTATTCGGAGATTTTCTGCCGAGGAAGTTCACCTGCTTATGCCATTGCCATATAGAGTTTAAATCAGCGCGT
>ERZ1066140.240-NODE-240-length-11034-cov-6.356681_pt1 | contig 11034 bp, 10 predicted proteins | sample MGYA00382787_ERZ1066140 | MGnify/ENA primary metagenome ERZ1066140 (study PRJEB33369, sample SAMEA5778370) | biofilm metagenome | biome: Industrial cooling water; feature: Water cooling tower basin; material: Biofilm | place: United Arab Emirates | collected...
AGATGCTCGAGCAGTTCGCCACCCGTGGCGTCAACATGAGCCTCATCGAGTCGCGGCCCATCGGCGATGCTCTGGGCCGCTACCGCTTCGTCATCGACCTCGACGGCCACGTGCACGACGAGCGCGTCGCCGACGCCCTGCTGGGGCTTCGGCGTTTCAGCCCGAATGTCATCTTCCTCGGCTCGTACCCCCGAGCGGATGCGCGCCAGATCGAGGTCGTCTCGCAGTACGGCGACGACGTCTTCACGGATGCCCGCGACTGGCTGCGCGCGATCCTCAGCGGCGAGCCCGACCCGCAGTAGCCGTCACGGCACCTGAGGCACGCGCACGACGAGCGCGGCCGGCGCCACGCGCGCCGCGATGGCCGTGACCTGGCCCATGCTCTCGCCGTCGATCTCGAACTCCTCCGGCCGCTCGAGGGCGAGGGTCATGCGCCGGCCTTGGAAGTAGCGCAGCGCGCGCACGCTCTTATCGGCGGCCATGATGCGCCGGCCGATCTTCGTGCGCTGAAGCACGCCGTTCTCCCAGGCCACGGCGTAGCCGACGCGCATCCACCCCCACAGATTGCGGGGCCGCATGGCGACGACGTCGAGAAGGCCGTCGTCGATCTGCGCCTCGGGCAGCAGCAGCACCCCACCGGGCAGCGTGCCGCAGTTGCCGATGAGCAGCGTGTGCACGGTCGTCGCGCGCTCGGCCGAGCCGTCGAGCGTGTACCGCACGCGCACGGCGTCGACGTCGCGCACGATGCGGGCCGTCGCCTCGACGTAGGCGAGCCAGCCGACGCGCTTCTTGAGCTCGGCGTTCGTCGCCGCGATCATGCGCGCGTCGAGGCCGATGCCGACCATGACGACGAAGGCGTGCGTCTCGCGTGCCCCGTCGGCGCGCGTGATCTCGGCGATGCCGATGTCGATCGCGTGGTCGACTCCGGTGACGGCCGTGCTCACGGCGTCGGCGAGGCGGCCGATCGGGAGGTTGAGGTTGCGGGCGAGCAGGTTGCCGGTGCCGGAGGGGATCAGCACGATCGGGATGCCCGAATCGAGCATCCCCTCGGCGACCGCCCGCACGGTGCCGTCGCCGCCGGCCGTGAGAACCGCGGTCACCCGGGCGGCCGTGGCCTCGCGCGCCCGCCCCTGGCCGGGGTCGTCGACGCTCGTCTCGAGCCACAGCGAGGGCGCCCAGCCGGCCTCGGCCTCGGCCTCGGCGACGGCGGCCCGCAGCGCCTCCATGTCGACCTTCGTCGGGTTGACGATGACGGCGACGCGGGCGGTATCGGCCGAGGAGCCGGGGGTGCTCATGCGGTCAGAGTAGAGCATCGCTCTCTGCCCGCGCGGGGGGTGCCGTTAACCCGCGCGTGCCAGACTAGAGGCGTGATCGACCCCCAGCTGCTGCGCGACAACCCCGACCTCGTCCGACGTTCGCAGCAGGCTCGGCGGGCGAGCGTCGAGCTCGTCGACGAGGCCGTCGCCGCCGACCGCGAGCGGCGCGAGGCGATCGCCGCCTTCGAGGCGCTGCGGGCCGAGCAGAACGCCTTCGGCAAGCGGGTGGCGGCCGCCCCGAAAGACGAGAAGGCCGCCCTCGTGGCGCAGGCGCAGCAGCTCGCCGCCGACGTGAAGGCCGCCCAGGCCGTCGCCGGCGAGGCTGAGGCGCGCTTCGTGCAGGTCGCGGGGAGCATCCCGAACGTCATCATCGAGGGCGTCCCCGAGGGCGGGGAGGACGACTTCGTCACGTTGCGCGAGGTCGGCGAGAGGCCTGCCTTCGACTTCGAACCACGCGACCACCTCGCGCTCGGCGAGCTGCTCGACGCGATCGACATGCCGCGCGGCGTGAAGGTCTCGGGCTCGCGCTTCTACTTCCTCAAAGGGGTCGGCGCGCGCCTCGAGCTGGCGCTCATGAACTACGCCCTCGACACGGCGCTCGACGCCGGGTTCACCCCGCTCATCACCCCGACGCTCGTCAAGCCCGAGGTCATGAGCGGCACGGGCTTCCTCGGCGCACATGCCGACGAGATCTACTACCTGCCCGACGACGAGCTCTACCTGACGGGCACGAGCGAGGTCGCGCTCGCCGGCTACCACGCCGACGAGATCATCGACGTGAGCGGCGGCCCGCTGCGCTACGCCGGCTGGTCGACCTGCTACCGCCGCGAGGCCGGCAGCTATGGCAAGGACACCCGGGGCATCATCCGCGTGCACCAGTTCCAGAAGCTCGAGATGTTCAGCTACATCGATCCGGCCGATGCCGAGGCCGAGCACGAGCGGCTGCTGGCTCTGCAAGAGGGGATGCTGCGCTCGCTCGGTCTCGCCTACCGCGTCATCGACACCGCGGCCGGCGATCTCGGCTCGAGCGCCGCCCGCAAGTTCGACGTCGAGGCCTGGGTGCCGACGCAGGGTGCGTACCGAGAGCTCACGAGCACGAGCAACTGCACGACCTTCCAGGCTCGCCGCCTCGAGACCCGCTTCCGCGGTGAGGGCGGCAAGACGAGCCCGGTCGCGACGCTCAACGGCACGCTCGCGACGACCCGCTGGCTCGTCGCCCTGCTCGAGACGCACCAGCGCGCTGATGGCTCCGTCGTCGTGCCGGAGCCCCTGCGACCGTACCTTCGCGGACTCGACCTGCTGGAGCCGGTCTCATGACGATCGAGAAGAAGCTCATCGCCCTCGACATCGACGGCACCGTGCTGCACGAAGACGGCACGCTGCCCGAGTCGGCCGTCGAGCAGGTGCATCGCCTGCGCGATGCGGGCCACGAGGTCATGCTCGCGACCGGCCGCTCGGTGGCCATGACGCTTCCGGTTCTCGACAGGCTCGACATCGCCCCGACGTATGTCGTCGCCTCCAACGGCGCCATCCTGCTCAAGCGCGACCCGGATGCCCCCATGGGCTACCGACGGCACCATGTCGAGACGTTCGATCCGACGGCGGTGCTCACGAGCATCCGACCGCATCTGACCCACGCGAACTACGCCGTCGAAGACGAGACCGGCGTGTACCGCTACACCGGCTGGTTCCCCGACGGGGCGCTCGGAGCCATCAGCGAGGAGGTGCCGTTCGAGCAGCTCTGCGCCGAGCCCGCCACGCGCGTCGTCGTCATCTCGCCCGGCCACGCCATGGAGGAGTTCCTCGCCGCAGTCGAGCTCATGGGCCTGCACCAGGTGAGCTACAACGTCGGCTGGACGGCCTGGCTCGATATCGCTCCCGACGGCGTCAACAAGTCGACGGCGCTCGAGCGGGTTCGGGATGCCCTGGGCATCGCGGGCGCGCACGTCGTGACCGTGGGCGACGGCCGCAACGACATCGAGATGCTCGCCTGGGCGGTGGCGCACGGCGGGCGGGGTATCGCCATGGGGCAGGCGCCGGCGGAGGTCGCCGCGGTGGCCTCGGAGGTCACGGCGCGCGATACCGACGACGGTCTGGCCCAGGCCCTCTCGACAATCTGAGACAGCACGGCACCCCTTCGGAGCAGATGCATAGTCGCTCGGGACCGGGGTTTCGAGGGCGTGTCGGTTACGATGGAAGACTGATATCCAAGGAGGGCTGTCCGAGCGGCCGATGGAGCCAGTCTTGAAAACTGGTGGGCAGCAATGTCTCGTGGGTTCGAATCCCACGCCCTCCGCTCGTTACAGGTCCGCAGTGTGCCCGAGGGGGACATCATGAGTGAACCGGTGCGCGATCGCGGCATCCGGTCGTTGCCGACGGCGCAGGTGCGCCACGGGCGGCTTCGCCGCTCGCGCGCCTGGAAGACGATCCTGGCGACCCTGGCCGCGTCTCTGGCCGTCGTGCTCGTCAGCACCGTCTCGGTCGGCGCCATCACGGTCGCTCAGATCAACGCCAACATCGATGTCGTCGAGCTCGAGGTGCTCGAGGGCGAAGAAGCGCGCGTCATCCCCACGGTCGGTGACTGGGAGGGCGGCTTCAACGTTCTCATCGTCGGCGTCGACAACGAGCCCGGTCAGGACGACGCGCGCGCGCGCGGCGGGGCGACCCTCAACGACGTGAACATCCTCGTGCACGTCGCAGAGGACCAGCAGTCCGCCGTCGCCGTGAGCATCCCGCGCGACCTCGTCGTGCCGATCCCGTCGTGCCCCGACCCGGACGGCGAGGGCGCATCGTTCGCGATGTCGGCCCAGCCCATCAACGTGGCGTGGTCGTACGGCGGCCTCAACTGCGTCGTGCTCACCGTCGAAGCCCTCACCGGCCTCAGCATCCCGTACGCCGGAGCCATCTCGTTCAACGGCGTCGCGCAGCTGTCGACCGCCGTCGGCGGCGTCGACGTGTGCATCGACGCCCCGATCAAAGACCCGTACACGGGCCTCGACCTGCCCACGGCGGGCAACTGGTCCATCGAGGGCTACACGGCGCTCGCCTTCCTCCGCACTCGCTACGGCGTCGGCGACGGCAGCGACCTCGGACGCATCAGCAACCAGCAGGTCTACCTCTCGTCGCTCATGCGCAAGGTGCAGAACGAGGGCGTGCTCACCGACTTCGCCAAGCTCTACGGCATCGCCCAGGTGGCGTCGTCGTCGATGCAGCTCTCGAGCAGCCTCGGCCGCCTCGACACGATGGTGTCGATGGCGCAGGCGCTGCGCAAGATCCCGACCGAGAACATCGTCTTCGTGCAGTACCCCGGCCGCACGGGCGGATCGGGTGTCTACGCGGGCAAGGTGCAGCCCATCACGTCAGCGGCGACCGCTCTCTTCGACCGCATCCGCGCCGATGAGCAATTCGCGCTCGAGGCGGGCAACACGGGCATCGGCTCGACGCTCGACACGAGCGAGCCGGCCGTCGTCGAGCCCGTGCCCGAGCCCGTCGAGCCCGCCGTGCCCAAGAACGGCAAGGTCGTGCCCGAGGTCGAGCCCACGCTCGAGCCCGTCGAGCCCGCGGCGCCCGCCGAAGTGCTTCCCGGGGTTCAGGGTCAGACCGCGGCCGATCGCACCTGCTCGGTCTCGAACTAGCCCGTGATCGGCCACCGGCCCGGCCCGGTATAGTGGTCACTCGCTAGGAGACGTCGCATAGTTCGGCCTAGTGCACCACCCTGCTAAGGTGGAGTCCCCGCAAGGGGACCGCGGGTTCAAATCCCGCCGTCTCCGCTCAGGCCGCCGGTCTTGCACTGGTAGGCTTGTCCGGTTGCTCCGGCAACCACCTGCTGTCGAGAGTCAGCATGCGCCCGTAGCTCAATGGATAGAGCATCTGACTACGGATCAGAAGGTTAGGGGTTCGAGTCCCTTCGGGCGCGCGTGCAGCCCCCCGCCATTGGCGGGGGGCTTCGTCGTCTGCCGATAGCCTGGCAGGGTGAAATCCTCCCTGCGCCTCTCCGACGAGGTGGCGACCGCGCTCGCGGCCGGCCGGCCCGTCGTCGCTCTCGAGTCGACCATCATCAGCCACGGTCTGCCGCGGCCGCGCAACCACGCGGCGGCGCTCGAGTTCGAGAGCATCCTGCGCGAGGCGGGCGTCACCCCCGCGACGATCGCCGTGCTCGACGGCGTGCCCCGCATCGGGCTCGACGCCGAGGGGGTGCGGCGCATCGCCGACGAGGATCTCGCGAAGGCGAGCGTGCGCGACTTGCCCATCCTCGCGGCGCGCGGCGCGAGCGGGGCGACGACGGTCGCCGCGACGGCGCACCTGGCAGCGAAGGCCGGCATCCGCGTGTTCGCGACGGGCGGCCTCGGCGGCGTGCACCGCGGCGCGAGCGAGACCTTCGACGAGTCGGCCGACCTCTCGACCCTGGCTGTCACGCCCATCACGGTCGTCTCCGCGGGGGTCAAGAGCGTGCTCGACATCGCCGCGACGCTCGAGCGCCTCGAAACCTACTCGGTGCCCGTCGTCGGGCTCGGCACGACGGTGTTCCCGAGCTTCTGGCTGCGCGAGAGCGCCTACACGCTCGACTGGGCGGTCGACACCGCCGAGCAGGTCGCCGACGTCATGGCCGCGCACGATGCGCTCGGCCACACCCAGGGCATCGTCGTCGCCAACCCGATCCCCGCCGACCAGGCCTGGCAGCGCGAGGAGCACGACCGCGTGCTCGCGACCGCGTTCGCCGAGGCCGAGGCGCAGGGCATCCGGGGCAAGGCGGTCACGCCGTTCCTGCTCGGCCGCATCGTCGAGCTCAGCGAGGGCCGCAGCCTCGAGGTCAACCTCGACCTCGCGCGCAACAACGTGCGCGTCGCCGGCCGCATCGCCGCGGCGTGGTCGGCCCGAGCCTGACCAGCCCTACCGTGACCGGTTCGCGCGCGCTCGTCGTCGGCGACGTCATCGACGACATCATCGTCGTGCCGCGCGGGCCCATCCGCACCGACACCGACACCGCCGCGAGCGTCACGCGCCACCCCGGCGGCTCCGCGTGCAACACCGCGGCCTGGCTCGGCTGGCTCGGTGCCCCCGTCGACCTCGTGGGGCGCGTCGGCACGGGCGATGTCGAGCGGCACGAGAGCGCGCTGCGGGCATCCGGTGTCACCCCCCACCTCGGCGACGACCCGTCTCTGCCGACCGGAACGATCGTCATCGTCGTCGACGGCGAGACCCGCACGATGCTGACCGATCGGGGGGCGAACGCCGCGCTGTCGGCATCGGCGGTGACGGATGCCCTGCTCGACGACGCGGCCGTGCTGCACCTGACCGGCTACAGCCTCTTCGACGCCTTCTCGCTCGACGACCTCGCGGCGCTCACCGAGCGGGCGCACGCGCGCGGGGTGCTCGTGACCTTCGACCCCGGATCGACCGGCTTCATCGCCGACTTCGGGCTCGAGCGCTTCCGTTCCGCGCTCGCCGGAATCGACGTGCTGCTGCCGAACCTCGACGAGGGCCGCCTGCTCTCGGGAGAGCGCGAGGGTCAGGCGGTCGCCGATGCGCTGCTCGAGCTCTGCCCCGCCGTCGTCATCACGGGCGGAGCGTCGTCGGTGCTCGTCGCGCGACGGGGCGAGCCCGCCGTCGAGGTCGCCGTCGAGGCGCGGCGCGCGGTCGACCCGACCGGGGCGGGCGATGCGTTCACGGCCGGGCTCATCGCGGCGCTGCTCGACGGGGCGGCGCTCGACGACGCGGCCCGCGCGGGCGCGCGTGCGGCGGGCGTCGCCGTCACGCGGGCGGGCGGGCGGCCGCCGGTTGGGCGGATTCCGGGCGAGCGGACTCAGGGCTAGCGCCGACGGCACCGACGCACGCGCCCACCACGGCGGCGATCGCGACGAGCTGCAGCGGCCCGAGCGCCTGCCCGAGCACGAGCAGCCCCGCGAGCGCGGCGACGGCCGGCCCGAGGCTCGAGAGCACCCCGAATAGGCGCGTGGGCATCGACTTGAGGGCGATGAACTCGAGCGCGTAGGGCAGCGCCGAGGTCATGACGGCGATGCCCGCGAACGCGAGCAGCAGCAGGGGTGCCTCGGCCACGGCTTCGGCGGCGGGCACCGCGCCGACCGGCACCACGAGCACGGCCGCCACGACCATGGCGACGGCGAGGGCATCCACCCCGCGCGCCCGTGGGCCGAGGCGCGCCGAGGCGACGATGTAGAGGGCCCAGAACGCGGCCGCCCCCGCAGCCGCGAGCACGCCGACGAGCGCGAGACCGCCCGAGCCGTCGAGGTCGAGGCCGAGCAGCGCGACCCCCGCGGCCGCGAGCGCGACCCAGCCGAGGTCGCGCCAGCGGCGCGTTCCGGCGACGGCGACGCCGAGCGGGCCGAGCAACTCGATCGTGACGGCGACCCCGATCGGGATGCTGCCGATGGCGAGGTAGATGAGGGCGTTCATTCCCGCGAGGCCGATGCCGAGCATCCCGACCCCGAGCCAGGTCCGGCGATCCCAGCCGCGCACACGCGGGCGGATGACCGCGAGCAGGATCACCGCCGCGAGCAGGAGGCGCAGCGCGGCGGCGCCGAGCGGCCCCACCTGGGTGAAGAGCGAGCCGGCGATGGCGTTGCCGAACTGCACCGAGATGATCGCCAGCACGGCGAGCAGCACGGGGTCGAGGGCGGCGCGACGGGGCACGAGAGCGAGCATCGCACACGGCGGCCGGTCGTCGTGACGCGCTCATGACAGAACGCGCCCCACCCGCTCGCGAGGAGGGGTGGGGCGCGTTCTGCGGAGCGACGACCGACCCGATCGGTCGTCGCGGGGAGGCGCGCCCCCCGTGTCAGCGAGCGGGAGCGGGCCGGGCGGTGAGGGCTAGTCGGAGGAGCCGACGCTCGCCACCGAGGCGGCCGAGTCGACCGATACCGGCGAGGCCGGCGAGTCGGGAGTCACGGGCGAAGCGACCGAGACGACCGACGCCGGGCTGTCGCTCGGGGTGGGCTCGGGGCTCGGGCTCGAGCTCGGCTCGGGGGTCACGATGCTCTCGCTCGTCACCGAGAAGTCGAGCGTGCTCGCCGTGCCCTTGACGTCGGACGGAACCGTGATGCCGGGAACCTCGAGGTTCTTGGCGCCCGCGATGAGCGGCAGAGCGCTCGCGGTCGAGACGGCGCCGGCGGCCATGACGCCGAGGCCGAGGGCGGAGGCGGCGCCGATGGCGATCCAGTTCTTCGCGTCCATGAGGGTGTCCTTTCGAGCTGCGGGGGAGCCGGTGCGGATGCGCATGCGTGCTCCGTGATGAGTACAGACTGCGGGCCCCGCATGAGACCACCAGGAGGCTCGGATGAGAGGCCTCTCATCCGGCCGCGCTCTTCGCGGCCTTCACCGCCTCGTAGGCCGCGAGGGCCCCGGCGCGCGAGGCCGCCAGGTCGACGATCGGGCGAGGGTATTCGAGGCTGTCGATCTCGGGCACCCAGCGCCGCACGTAGGCGCGGTCGGGGTCGAAGCGCTCGGCCTGCAGCACGGGGTTGAAGACCCGGAAGTACGGCGCGGCATCCGCCCCCGATCCGGCGACCCACTGCCAGCTCGCGGCGTTGCTCGCCTCGTCGGCGTCGACCAGGGTGTCCCAGAACCACTGCTCGCCGATGCGCCAGTCGATGAGCAGGTTCTTGGTCAGCAGCGAGGCGACGATCATGCGCACGCGGTTGTGCATCCAGCCGCTCGCCCACAGCTGCCGCATGCCGGCGTCGACGATCGGGATGCCCGTGCGACCGCTCTGCCAGGCCTCGAGCACCGCGGGGTCGGGCTCGCCCCACGGGAAGGCGTCGAAGTCGCGGCGCACGTTGACGGTCGCGATCGTCGGCTGGTGGAAGAGGATGCTGTACGAGAACTCGCGCCAGCCGATCTCGCTGAGGAACTTCGCGCGGTTCGCCGCCGCCTCGGGTGCGAGCGGCCCGTGCACGCGCGCCCAGACCTGGTGGGGGCTGAGCTCGCCGAAGCGCAGGTGCGGGCTGAGCCGGCTCGTGGCCTCGATGCCGGGCTCGTCGCGCCGGTGGTAGAGCGCCAGCCCGTGGTCGACGAAGTGCTCGAGCCGATCGTCCGCTCCCCGCTCGCCCGGCCTCCACGCCGCGCGCAGCCCCGCCGCCCAGTCGGGGCGGGTCGGCAGCAGATCCCAGTCGTCGAGCGACTCGCTCGCGGGCGCGATGCCGTCGAGCGACTCGGGCGACGGAAGCGGCGACCGCGGCTCACCCGCGGCGAGACACGCGCGCCAGAACGGCGTGAAGACCCGGTAGGGGTCGCCCGAGCCCGACGTGATCGTCCACGGCTCGTGCAGCAGCGCGGCCCCGAAGCTCTCGACCACGACGCCGTCGGCGCGCAGCCGCGACTTGAGCTGGGCATCCGCCTCGCGCAGCGCCCCGTAGCGGCGGTTCCAGTAGACGGCTCCGGCCCCCGTCTCGGTGACGAGCCCGGAGATGACTTCGGCGGCCGCGCCGCGCCGCAGGGTCAGGCGCCCGCCGATCGCGCTCAGTTCGGCCGAGAGCGCCGTGAGGCTGTGGTGCAGCCACCAGCGGCTCGCGCCGCCGAGTGCGCGCGCGCCGGGCGACTGCTCGTCGAGCAGGTAGACGACCACGACGGGTTCTGCTCGATCGGCGGCGGCCGTGAGGGCGGGGTTGTCGGCCACGCGCAGGTCGTCGCGCAGCCACACGATGCTGGGGGAGGAAGCCATGACGCGAGGGTAGCCGCGGCGAGCCGCGAGAACCCTCAGCCGCCCTCCCGGGTCAGTCGCGCAGCCGCCGGCAGAGCTCGGTCAGCTGCTGCAGCTCGTCGGCATCGAGGCGCGAGCCCACTCGGCGGGCGATCGCGTCGGCATGGATGACGGCGACGCGCTTGAACAGCTCGTAGCCCTCGGGCCGCAGGGCGACGATCGTGCCGCGCGCGTCGGTGGCGTCGGGCAGCTTGTCGACGAGGCCGCGGGCGGCGAGCCGGTCGATGAGGCGGCTGACGCTCGGCTGGCTCAGCAGCAGGTGGGGGATGAGGTCGCGGATGCGCATGCGGCGCTCGGGGGCCCGCGAGAGGTTGAACAGCACGTCGTACTCGGTGAACGAGATCTCGGTCGTCGGGAATTCAGCGTTGAGCTGACGCAGCACCGAGACCTGGGCGCGGAACAGCGCCTCCCAGGCTCCGACCGCGATGGCCTTCTCCGTCATGCGCCAACTCTATGCACGGGAATGGGTGCGTGTCGGTGCGTGACGCGGAATCCTCACGCGTCGTGCGTCACCCCGCGGGCGTGCGAAGGGCCGGTCGCCGAGGCGGGCGACCGGCCCTCTTCCCTTGCACCAAGAGTGTCCTGCAATCACATTCCGCGTCTCCCGCCACAGCAAACGATCGACGCATGACGAATGTATAACGGAAAGGTAACGGTGTCTAGTTACCGAACCGTTATTTTTCGAGATCGGTCTCGGGATGCCCGGCGACCGCCCGACCGCCCTAGAAGAAGTCGGGGCTCGGCGTCGACGCGTAGCGGATCGACACGTCGGCGTGCCGGTCGAAGCGGTAGCCCGCCCCGCGCACCGTTCGCACGATGTCCTCATAGCCGCCGAGTTTCGAGCGCAGGCGCCGCACGTGCACGTCGATCGTGCGCTCGTTCGGCACGTCGTCGTCTCCCTCCGCCCCGTCGGCCCACAGCGAGGCGATGAGCTCGACGCGCTCGATCGTGCGCCCCTCGCGCAACACGAGGTACTGCAGCAGCTCGAACTCCTTGTAGGTG
>ERZ1066140.244-NODE-244-length-10858-cov-6.385171_pt1 | contig 10858 bp, 9 predicted proteins | sample MGYA00382787_ERZ1066140 | MGnify/ENA primary metagenome ERZ1066140 (study PRJEB33369, sample SAMEA5778370) | biofilm metagenome | biome: Industrial cooling water; feature: Water cooling tower basin; material: Biofilm | place: United Arab Emirates | collected...
CTGTAAAAGATATTGTATCTAAAAATGGTCGCGTTCTTTTTGTTGGTACAAAGAGACAGGCTGCACCTTTTATTGCTGAAAATGCTAAGCGTTGCGGTCAATATTATGTTAATCACCGTTGGCTTGGCGGAATGCTTACCAACTGGAACACTGTTTCTGCTTCAATAAAAACACTTAAAAATATTGAACAACAGTTAAACGACAAGGAACTTACTTTCTCTAAAAAAGAGAGAATTAAGATGCAAAGAGAAATGGAGAAACTTGAACTATCTCTTGGCGGCATAAGCGCTATGGGCGGCCTTCCTGATGTTCTGTTCATTATCGATACAAACAAAGAAAAAATTGCAGTTGAAGAAGCTAAAAGATTGGGGATTCCAATTATTGCGATCATTGACAGCAATTCAAACCCAGAAAATATCACACACCCGATTCCTGGAAATGACGATGCTATAAGAGCCATTGAGCTTTATTGCAGATTAATTGCTGATGCGGCATTGCAAGGAATTGAGCAAAGTATATCTTCCGGTGGTGCTGATAAAGATTCATTCAGCAAAAACATGAAAGAAAAATTGTCGGCAAATGACGATGCTAAAAAGTTCAAACAGGGAAAAAAATCCGCTAAAAAGATAGCGGCTCCTGCACCAGCTGAAAAATCTGAAGATAAATCTGCAGAAAATACTGATACATCTCAGATTTCTGTAACAGATTCTGAAAAGAAGGCATCAGCTAAGAAAAATAATAATAAAAAAGAAGCAAAAGCAGAGAAATCTGATGCAGCTAAAAAGCCGGCATCCAAGAAATCTGCTGCTTCAAAAGCATAAATTTAGAACCAAATATAATAAATAATAATTACATTATAATCAGAGGATAAAAATGGCAGAAATAACATCTGAACTTATCAAAAGACTTCGTGAATCTTCAGGCGCTGGCATGATGGATTGTAAAAAGGCTCTTGCAGAAAACAAAGGCGACTTTGATGCTTCTGTTGATTGGCTTCGTAAAAAAGGTCTTGCATCAGCTGCAAAAAAAGCCGGAAGAATTGCTTCTGAAGGTTTGGTCGGTATTGCGATTAAAGATAATAAAGGTGCTGTTATTGAATTAAACTCCGAAACAGATTTTGTTGCTAAAAACAGCATTTTTCAAGATCTTGCTACTGCGATTTCTGGCTATGCTCTTGAAGTCGGCGGTGATTTTGAAAAACTTAAGCAGCATGTTTGCCCAAAAGCAAAAAAGAAAGTTGAAGAAGTTGTTGCTGAGCACGTTGGAACTATCGGCGAGAATATTCAGCTACGCCGCAGCGCCGGAATCAGCGTTAATGAAGGCGTAGTGGCATCTTACATTCATAATCAGATTGCTCCTAATCTTGGCAAAATCGCTGTGCTGATTGGCCTGGAGTCAAAAGGCAATAAAGATAAACTTGTGGCACTTGGAAAGCAGATTGCTATGCATATCGCTGCAGCAAAGCCACAATCTCTTGATGTTGCCTCTCTCGATCAGAATCTAATCAAGCGCGAAAAAGATGTTTTGAGCGAACAAGCCCGTGCTTCTGGTAAGCCGGAAGAAATCATTGGCAAAATGATTGAAGGCCGCATCCGCAAATTTTATGAGGAAGTAGTTTTGCTTGAACAACTTTTCGTAATTGATGGAAAAACCAAGATAAACAAGATTTTGCAAGACGCAGCAAAAGATGTTGGCGCAGAAGTTAAAATTTCTAATTTTGTTTGCTTTACGCTGGGCGAAGGAATTGATAAAAAGGAAGAGGATTTTGCTGCAGAAGTAGCTAAAGCTGCCGCAGGAAGATAGCCAAATCCTTTAATTAATCCTATTCCGGTGAGTCAAATGGCCAAGAGCACTAAACCAACCTACAAAAGAATCCTCCTTAAATTATCTGGGGAGGCACTAATGGGTGATTTAGATTTTGGCCACGATCTTCAAACTGTAAAACGCATCTGCGAAGAGATTAAATCGGTCCACAAAATGGGAATTGAGCTTTGCCTGACTGTCGGCGGCGGCAATATCTATCGCGGTATGTCGGCGGCAAAAGCTGGCATGGAGCGTACTACGGCCGATTATATGGGCATGCTTGCTACAGTAATGAACGCCCTCGCCTTACAAAACATGCTGGAACAGCTTGGAGTTGATACCAGGGTTTTGTCAGCAATCCCCATGATGACTGTGTGCGAGCCTTATATTCGGCGCAGGGCTGAGCGGCATCTTGAACGCGGCCGTGTTGTTATTTTTGCCGCAGGAACAGGCAACCCATTCTTTACAACCGATACTGCTGCTGCACTTCGCGCTGTTGAAATGAAATGCGATGGATTATTTAAAGGCACACAAGTTGATGGTGTTTATTCAAGCGATCCAAAAAAGAACAAAGATGCAACGCGCTACGAAACTCTTACACATAAAGACGTCCTAAACCAGGATTTAGAGGTGATGGATGCGTCTGCAATTTCTCTTTCGCGCGAAAATAAATTACCTATAATCGTTTTCTCTATTCACAATGCTGGTAACTTTGCTGAGGTTGTGAAGGGCAAGGGAAGATTCACAATTATTAAGGGTTAGATTTAAGTTTTAGAATCCAACTTCTGGAGGTGTTATGGCTGATTTAAATGATCTTAAAAGACGTATGGAAAATTCATTCAATTCTTTTAACAATGAGCTTAAAGGCCTTCGTACAGGTCGAGCTTCAACTGGTTTACTAGATCCAATTTACGTTGAAGCATATGGCAGCTCTATGCCAATCAGTCAGGTTGGGTCAGTTAGCGTTCCAGAATCACGAATGCTTACAGTTCAGGTTTGGGATAATACTCTGGTTGCCGCTGTAGAGAAAGCAATCCGCACATCAGATCTTGGGCTAAACCCATCATCTGAGGGAAATCTGGTCAGAATTCCTCTGCCCGAATTAAATCAGGAGCGCCGGAATGAACTTGTTAAGGTTGCTGGGAAGTATGCCGAAGGAGCGCGCGTTGCCATACGCAATATCCGTCGTGATGGAATGGAAGTTTTGAAAAAAGAAGAAAAAGACGGCAAAATTTCACAGGACGATCACAGAAGTCAGGGTGAGAAAGTTCAAAAATTAACAGATGAATTTATTGCCAAAATAGATCAAACTCTTAAATCAAAAGAAGAAGAAATAATGAAGATTTGAGATGGCGGGGAACCATCGCTTATGCTGAACCACCTGGCAATAATAATGGACGGAAATGGACGCTGGGCAGAATCCAGAAATCTTCCTCGTTCTGCGGGTCATAAAAAAGGTGCAGAAGCAGCTGAAAAAATCATTCGCGCGTGCCCTGAACATGGCATCAAATATTTGACTCTTTATACCTTCTCTTCTGAGAATTGGAATCGCCCCGAGCAGGAGGTTTCTGACCTTATGAATCTGCTACGTTTTTATCTCAATAAAGAGTTAAAAACTCTGCACAAAAATGGGGTCAAAATTCGCGTAATAGGCGACAGAAAAAAACTTCCCACAGACATTGCAAAGCAAATTACCGAGGCTGAAAAACTTACAGAAAATAACGCAAATCTTCATTTATGTATAGCCTTAAGTTACGGTAGCAGGCAAGAAATAGTTAATGCATTAAATGAGATTGTTAACACGCACGGAAAAAATCAAAGTATCACAGAAGAAATTTTGTCTAACAACCTGTATACAAAAGATATTCCTGATCCAGATTTGCTAATAAGAACCGGCGGGGAGCATCGCATAAGTAACTTCCTTTTATGGCAGATGGCATACACAGAATTATATTTTACTGAGACTTTGTGGCCTGATTTTAATGCAGAGAATTTAAAAGAAGCCGTGAACGATTTTAATCAACGAGAAAGACGCTTTGGCCTCACCCAGCACAAGGAAGCCATATGAGTTTTTTTCAGTCAAATTTAGCACAAAGAATCTGGACTGGCGTTATTTTTGGATTTGCAATCTCTCTTATATTACTGATGGCTCCAAATAACGTATTCTTCCGCATATTATCAGGTGTTACTATGTTAGCGTTCTTTGGACACGCCTTGAGAGAATGGTTAATAATAACTTCTTCCTCGTCTCAAAAATTTCTTTGGTGGTCGTTTGGTTTTATTTATATCCTTTTTCCTCCCGCTTATTACTGCTTCTACATACTTAATAACTTGAGCTTAGAAAATAAAATAGGCGTACTGATATTAATGTCTGTGGTTTTTATATTTACCCTTGTAAAAGATATAGCCAAGGAATTTATATCTGATAAAATCACTGTGATTATTTTGGTTGTATTAGTCTCTCCTGCAATTTTATACTTACATGACTTAGTTCGTGACAAATCCATTTCGCCAGAAGAAACGGCTATTTGGGTAGTTCTAGTTATGACACTCGCTTTTGTTTGGGCAACTGACATTGGTGGATACGTTGTTGGCAAAACAATTGGTGGCTGGAAATTAGCACCCTCAATAAGTCCAAATAAAACATGGGCTGGATTTATAGGAGGTTTTGCTTTTGTTTATTTTGTTTTTTTTCTCGCTGCAGATAAAATTATTATTAGTAGTTCCCAATATTTTATTCCTTTCTTTATCTGCCTCGTTGCACAACTTGGTGATTTATTCGAATCATGGGTAAAACGTAAATTCGGCGTAAAAGACAGTGGCAACATCCTTCCTGGCCATGGTGGAATGCTCGATAGAATTGATGGGCTGATCCCCGCCCTGTGGCTAATGTTCATTCTTCTGGAGGTTGTAAAACTCTAATGCCGCAGCCAGTTGCAAAACTCTCTAAAATAGAAGCGCGCAAGAAAATAAGTATTCTTGGTGCCACTGGAACTATTGGCAAAAACACTATCGATATTATTGAACAGCATCCCGAGAAATATGAAATCCAGGCTTTAACAGCCGGGCAGAACGTTGATGAAATCATCTCTATTGCCAGAAAGCTCAAACCAAAATTTGTCGCCATTCAAGATGAATCGCAATATTCAAAGTTAAAATCTGCTCTACAAAACAAAAATATTGATGTCGGCGCTGGCGCCGGTGCAATAATAGAAGCGGCACAAATTGATTGTGATTTGTTAATGTCAGGAATAGTAGGGGTCGCCGCGCTTGAGCCTACAATTGCTGCAATAAAAAACGGTACAAATGTTGCCCTTGCTAACAAAGAGTGCCTGGTTTGCGCTGGCAAGATAATCGTGGAAGAAGCAACAAAGCATAATGTGCAGATTTTACCCGTTGATTCCGAGCATAACTCCCTATTTCAAACTTTCGATTTTGCCAATCCGGAAAGAATAAAGAAAATAACTCTTACTGCTTCGGGCGGACCATTCCACAAAATTAGCCTTAATGAGATGCAAAATATTTCACCTGAACAGGCTGTCCGTCATCCTAATTGGAATATGGGAGCAAAAATTTCTATTGATTCGGCAACGATGATGAATAAAGGCCTAGAAGTAATCGAGGCATATCATCTTTTCCCGATCGAGAAAGATCAAATAGATGTTGTTATTCACCCGGAATCCGTCGTGCATTCGCTAATATCATATATTGATGGTGCCGTTGTAGCTGGCCTAAGCAATCCAGATATGAAAGTCCCTATCGCTTTTGCTCTTGGTTGGCCAGAAAGAATTCCAACAAGTACAAAAAATTTAGATTTAACTGAAATTGGTAAATTAACTTTTGAGAAAGTGGACAATCAAAAATTTCCTGCCCTGAATCTTGCCAAATTGGCTCTGGCAGCCGATGGCTCCGCTCCCACAATTTTGAATGCAGCAAATGAAATTGCGGTACAAAGTTTTCTGGAAAGAAAAATTCAATTTTTAGATATTGTCAAACTCGTTGAAAATGCGCTACAAGATATTCCACACACTAAAGCTGATTCGATTGAAGAAATTTTAAACATCGACAAACAGACGCGGGAATTCTGTCTGAGCTTTATTAAACAGGGAAAATAGCAAGATCATGGAACTAGCTTCTGATTTCTTTCACAGCTTCTTATCTTTTATACTAATAATTTCAGTTATTGTTTTTATCCATGAATTTGGCCACTACTACGTCGCAAAACTATGCGGCGTTCGTGTTGAAGCTTTCTCAATTGGCTTCGGTCCAGAAATTTATGGCTGGTTCGATAAAGATAAAACACGATGGAAAATCAGCGCATTTCCACTTGGCGGCTATGTCAAAATGTTCGGAGACGTTGGCGAAGCCAGCACGCCAGATAAAAAGAAGTTAGAAAAACTTTCCAAGGAAGAACGTCGATACGCCTTCCATTTAAAGCCATTACGTCAGAAAGCGGCCATAGTTTCAGCGGGACCTGCAGCAAATTTTATACTTGCGATCGTTATACTCTCAATTTTTTTCCTTTATTATGGAAGACCTGAGACATTGCCTGTAGTTGGCGATGTTATGGCTGGTAGCGCTGCTGATCAGGCTGGCTTTAAAAAAGACGACGTTATTGTTGAGCTTGATGGACAAAAAATTGAACGATTTGAGCAGATCCAACGTATTGTCAGTTTAAATCCTGGTCTTCCTCTGGATTATGTAATTGATCGCAACGGAAATTTAATTACTGGCTCACTTACCCCAATTCTTGTTGAAACCACAGATATATTTGGTAACAAAATTGTTGCTGGCAGACTCGGCATCACATCCGGCAAAGTTCAGCATGTTAAAATGGATCTCGCGACAGCGATAGTTGCTGGTTTTACAGAAACATACAACATATCCGTAAATACCTTGAAGGCTGTTGGTCAAATGATAACTGGCCAGCGCAGTGCGGATGACCTCAGCGGAATTCTCCGTATCGGTAAATATTCAGGACAGGCAGCTGAAAAAGGCTTTAGCACGATACTATGGTTTATGGCCGTACTTTCAATAAATCTTGGCCTGATAAATTTATTCCCAATACCAATGCTCGATGGCGGACATCTTCTTTATTATGCGGTTGAAGCCGCACGCGGCCGTCCTTTAGCAGAAAAAGTTCAGGAATATGGTTTTAGATTTGGCCTGGTTTTGCTGATAACATTAATGGTATTTGCAACATTTAATGACCTTAAATATTTTAATATATTCTAATTAATGATTAGTTTTTTATGCTTAAAAAAATAAGTTTTATAATATTTGTTCTGTTAACTCTCATTTGCGTAAATGTTTCAGACATTAATGCTCAGGAAGGCAATGTTGCCGAGGTCAAAGAAATAGTTGTTGAGGGAAATCAGCGCGTTGAATCCGATACTATAAAAACATTTCTGCCGGTTAAAGTTGGGTCAAGATATAGCGACTCAGAACTAAACAGCGCCCTAGATGAATTATTTGCGACTGGCCTTTTTTCTGACGTTAAAATAAGGCGCACCGAAGGAATTGTTACCGTTGAAGTAGTTGAAAACCCAATAATCAATGAGCTTGTTTTTGAAGGCAATAAAAGAATTGAGGATGAAGATCTTACTAAGGAAACATCGCTTAAACCAAGAGATGTTTATACAAAAACTGCTCTGCAAAAAGATGTTCGAAGAATCCTGGACTTGTATCAGAAAAGCGGCAGATTCTCAGCAATTGTAACACCTAAAGTAATCACTCTGGAACAAAATCGCGTGAATGTTGTTTTTGAGATTGATGAAGGCAGTAAAACTGAGATTTCAAAAATCAACTTCGTTGGCAATAAAAACTTCAGTGATGAAACCCTAAGAAACACCATTCAAACTAAAGAATCGCGCTGGTATAGATTTTTTTCCAGCGATGACGCATATGATCCAGATCGCCTAGCATTTGACCAAGAACTACTGCGTAGACTTTACATTGCTAATGGCTTTGCTGATTTCAGAGTAACTTCTGCAACTGCCGAATTAACACCCGAAAGAGAATCATTTATAATTACTTTCTCTATTGAAGAAGGAGATGTTTATACTTTTGGTGATATGGGAGTTGAGAGCCAGATTGCTCAAGTCTCAAGCGATCAAGTTTCTGGTTTGGTGCTAACCAATAAAGGCGAAAAATTTAACGCTGAATTAATGGACAAAACTATTGAGAAAATGACTCAATATCTCGGCGATCTTGGCTATGCTTTTGTTGATATCAAGCCACAAATTTCACGGAATACTGAAACGGATATTATCGGCATTGTTTATCAAATACTTGAAGCTCCGCGTGTATATGTCGAGAAAATAAATATTAAAGGCAATTCTAGAACTCTTGACGAAGTAGTGCGCAGAGAATTCCGAGTTGCAGAGGGCGATCCTTACAACGCTAGCAAGATCAAGCGTTCACAACAAAGGATCCAAAATCTTGGTTATTTCAAAAAGGCTGACATAACAACTGACAGAGGTTCAGCAGAAGATAAGGTAGAAATCAACGTTGACGTTGAAGAACAATCAACTGGTGAGCTGACAATTGGCGCAGGTTTCTCTACAGCAGACGGCGCACTCGGTGATATCAGCCTTTCCGAAAGAAATTTACTTGGCAAAGGCCAGCAGCTTCGCCTTAATTTAACTCTTGCTGCTTCAAGAAGGCAAGTAGACCTTGGCTTCACAGAGCCATATTTCTTGGATAAAAATGTTGCCGCCGGATTTGATATTTTTAGCACTAAACGAGACGGACAGTCATCAACTTCAAGCCTTTCCTATGATCTAGATAGCGTTGGCGGGGCATTGAGAGCTGAATATCCTCTTTCAGAACATCTTTCACATTTTGCTAAATACTCACTTCGGTCGGATAATATTACAGACGTAGATAGTGATGCATCCACTTTCATTAGACAACAGGAAGGTAAAAACACTACTTCTATGGTTAGCAATTCGCTTCAATACGATACCAGAGACAGCAAGTTTGATCCAAAGAATGGCTATATTATTCGATATAACTTTGATGTTGCAGGCCTTGGCGGAGATTCGAAATTTGTACGAAATGAGATCAGAAGCGGTTACTTTATTCCAACATTCAATGAAGACTGGGTTTTTAAAATGTTTGGTAAGGTTGGAAATATCGTAGGTCTCGCCGGCGAAGATGTAAGGATTAACAACCGCTTCTTCCTGGGAAGTACAGAAGTCCGCGGATTTAACAACGAAGGTATTGGCCCTCGCGATACATCTACAAAAGACCCGCTTGGAGGAAATTTCTATTATGCTGGTACAGTTGAGCAATCTTTCCCACTAGGAGTTTCAAAGGATTTCGGATTATCCGGCTCAGTATTTTCTGATTTTGGTAGCCTTTTTGATGTCGATGATACCGGAGCAAACATTAAAGATTCAGATGCAATTAGAGTTTCTGTAGGTGCCGGCGTTTCCTGGCTATCTCCTGTAGGCCCAATTAGAATAGATTTTGCTGAAGCTTTAGTTAAAGAAAATTTTGATGAAACTGAACAAATCAGATTTAGCTTCGGAACAAAATTCTAGTTCATATTTTATAAAAAATGTATATAAGCTAACTTTTGCAAATAATAACTTAACTTTATTTAGGTCAAGAAAATGAAAAACATCTCTATGCTTTTTGCGCTAATATTATCTTTTGTTATTTCAACAAATGTTTATGCGCAAGGCGCTACTCCAACAAATTCCGTCGTTGTGGTGGATATTAAGAAAATCATAAATGAATCTTCTGCCACAAAATCAATCCAGAAACAAATTGAAGAAAAGCGCAAAGCCATCCAGACAGAAATTGGCAAGCAGGAAGAGAACTTAAGAAAAACTGATAAAGATCTTGCTGAACAACGCACAGTTTTATCAAAAGAAGCTTTTGATAAAAAGCTCAGCGAATTCAAAACTAACGTTGCTGAAGCACAGCGAAATGTACAAAATAAAAGAAACCAGCTTGAAAAAGCCTATGCAGAGTCCCTTGCAGAAGTAGAAAAAGTTGTAGTTAGCATAGTTTCCGAACTATCTGATAAAAAAGGATTTTCTGTTGCCATTCCAAAAGCAAATGCGCTTTTCTCCAAAAATTCTTTGGATATATCCGACGAAGTTCTCAAAATGCTGGATGAGCGCTTGCCAAAAGTTAAGGTAAAACTGGAAAATTAATTTTTTTCCTCTACAATCCCCTGTCAAATAGCATTTTTTGCAGTTATTTGCATATTTATAAGCAAATGACTATAACTTTTTAATTTGTTTTTTGATATGGCTGATCCTAGATTTTTTAAAAGAGCTGGTCCGTTCACTCTCGGACAACTTGCAGATAAAGCCGGTGCTGACTTGGGCAACAAGGCTGATGCAGGAAAGGTAATAGCAAGAGTTGCTCCTCTGCAAACCGCTGACCAGGAGTGTTTGAGCTTCCTAGACAACCCAAAATACGTTGATGCTTTCAAAAAAACAGAAGCTGGTGCTTGCGTAATCCACCCTGACTTGGCAAAAAACGCTCCTAATGGAACCTCAGTTCTACTTTCCGAAAATCCTTACTATACGTACGCAATTATTGCGGCGATGTTTTACGAAACTGATCCAGCTCCTAAATCAACTATAATCGCAAAAAGCGCTGTAGTTGATGAAACCGCAAAAATTGGCAAGCAAAGTAAGATTGACGCGCATGTTGTAATAGGTGCGCATGCTGCAATTGGCGATAGGTGCCACATACACCCTGGAGTAGTTATCGGTACAGGCGTAGTTATAGGCAATGATTGTATTATCCACTCATCTGTAAATATCTCTCATTCAATTATTGGCAATAATGTCATTATTCACCACGGCGCATGCCTGGGACAGGATGGTTTTGGTTTTGCAACGGACTCCTCCGGTAATCATACAAAAGTTCCCCAGCTTGGAAGAGTAATGATTGAGGATAATGTTGAAATTGGTGCTTGCACTTGTATTGATCGCGGCAGTGGCCACGATACAATTATCGGAGAAGGAACAAAAATAGATAACCTCGTGCAGATTGGGCATAACGTGACACTGGGTAAAGGGTGCATAGT
>ERZ1066140.247-NODE-247-length-10771-cov-5.897163_pt1 | contig 10771 bp, 12 predicted proteins | sample MGYA00382787_ERZ1066140 | MGnify/ENA primary metagenome ERZ1066140 (study PRJEB33369, sample SAMEA5778370) | biofilm metagenome | biome: Industrial cooling water; feature: Water cooling tower basin; material: Biofilm | place: United Arab Emirates | collected...
TAGTCAGTCCCTGGATCGTCGCACAGAGCTAGAAAGAAAAGGTGATAATTGGCAAGCAGAAAAATTACCAAGAGATGCTCAAGAGACTTTTCGTGATGAATTAGCAAAGGCGAAAAAAAAGATTCATGGTCTTCGAGGAGATAAAACAACGGATTACCCGCCAAGTAGATCGCCGTTTGCGCGATAGCTAGAATCTTGCTAATCCGACCATGCGCCATTGCATTTTGCGCTATCGAATTTTATTTAGAAATATTAGAACTGATTCAGTAGGTCTTTTATTTCGCAGAGTTCATTGAAGATTTTGTTTAGTTTTTTGCTGCTCACGTGGGAGATTTCATCCTGTTCGACAAACATAGCAACCTGACTATCAACGGTTTTTCTTCTGCTGCCAGATAAGAATTTCTGAGCGCCTTTAATTGTAAAGCCTTTAGTATGTAACAGCGATTTTATCTCGGTAAGAAGGTCAACATCCTGCGGTCTATAATAACGATGACCACCGCGGCGTTTATGCGGTTTTATTTGTGGAAATTTTGTTTCCCAAAACCGCAAAACGTGAGGCGGAAGAGATAAATCGGCGGCAACTTCGCCAATGGTTCTGAATGCCGAAGGTGATTTGTGTTCGGGGATTTCAATTGATTTTTCTATCGCAGGTTCCGACTTTTCTTGAACAACATGCTCAGCTTCAGAAACCTTGATTGCTTCTAGCTGGTCCATCTAATTAACCCTGATTAGGAGAAGAAGAAACAGTTTGCGAAGCACCAGAGTTTTTGTTTAGGCGGTCACTTAATATATTTGACGAGTGGAAAGTGACAACCTTACGTGCAGTTATAGGAACTTCCTGTTTAGTTTTAGGATTGCGGCCAATGCGTTCGCGCTTCTGTCTTACACTGAATGTTCCAAATGATGATAGTTTTACTGACTCGCCTTGTTTAAGCGCATCAATTATGTGATCAAAAAAAGCATCTACCATGTCCGCAGACTCAGCATGAGAAAGCCCGATTTCTCTGTATACGATATCTGTTAAATGCGCTCTTGTAATTGTCTTGTCGTCCATATGTACCATCCATTATTGATCTTGATACTTCAAGGGTAGCTCTTGTGAAATTTACAGTCAACACCTAAATGCTTCTTAACAAAGGATTTTCTTACCCGCCTCCGTGAATAATTATGGACAAAAAGTGAAGATTTATCTCACGCTGCGGCGTGGTTCCGCTACTTGGAGGTTTGGGCAAGGGTTGTATGAGTTGAAGCAAGGTGCAGATATCAATGGTATTAGTCCAAGACGCTTCACCACTTTACAATGCAAGCACCCCAGGTTAATCCGCCGCCGATGGCTTGAATTGCTATAACATCATTCTTCTTAAGTTTGCCGGCCTGCACAGCCGAACAAATTGCAAGTGGGATAGAAGCCGCAGAGGTGTTGGCGTGATGTGCCACTGTTGAAATTAATTTTTCTGGAGGAATGCCGAGCCTTTTAATTACGCCTTCCATAATTCGAATATTGGCCTGATGCGGGATAACCCAATCTACATTCTCTGATTTGATGCCAGTTTTTGCTAAGGCTAATTCAGTGCATTCAGAGAGTTTACTCACAGCATGCTTAAAAACTTCTTTGCCTTGCATTTTAATTGTTCCTGAATTTTTAACTGAGCCAGGGCCGCCATCCACATATAAAATATCTCTCAAAGTACCATCTGAGAAAATATTCGTGGCTAATATTCCTCTATCAGAATTTTCTTGAGCCTTGAGTAAAATTGCGCCAGCTCCATCGCCAAAAAGAATACAAGTATTGCGATCTTGCCAATCAACAATGCGAGTTATTGATTCGGCACCAATAACCAAAACATTTTTATATTCTCCAGATTTTATGTATTTGTCTACAGTTGATAATGCGAACACAAAGCCTGAGCAGACAGCCTGTATATCAAACGCGGCGGCATTTTTAGCATTTATTATAGATTGAACTCTTGCCGCAGTTGAAGGAAAAATATTATCCGGAGTTGTTGTGGCAACAATTATTAAGTCAATTTCTTCGGCCTTAATTCCAGAATTTTTTATTGCTTCTTGCGCCGCTGCTGCAGCCATATCAGAAGTTGATTCATTGTCTCCTACTATGTGGCGCTGCTTAATTCCCGTACGCTCAATAATCCACTCATTGCTCGTATCGAGAGTTTTCTCAAGATCTGAGTTGGTTACTACTTTTTTGGGTAAGTATGAACCGCAGCCAATAACAACTGATTTCAACGACATTAAATTTTTAGCTCTTCTTTTAGCTTTTTAATTTTTAGAAGTGGCGGACGCTAATTCTGGCATTTTTTGGTGGCCGTTTCTATGAGAAATTTCAATTTCTTTTGTGATTTGTTCGTTTATTTTATGAGTTATTAGCTCTACAGCAACACCTATTGCATTAGCAAATCCAACTTCATCTGTACCACCGTGACTTTTCACAACAATACCGTTTAAGCCAAGGAACATGGCCCCATTATGCTGGCGTGGATCAAGGGCATTGAAAACCTTTTTCAGGGCAGGGCGGGCAAGTAGATAACCTAGTTTAGAGATCCAAGAGCTTTTGAAGGCCATTTTCAAGAAATGTGAAAACATGTGTGCGGTGCCTTCGGCAGTTTTGAGAGAAATGTTTCCCGAGAAGCCATCGCTGACAACTACATCAACAGTTCCTTTTGTTATATCATCACCTTCCACATGTCCATAGTAATTAAGTTTCAGGCCGTTTTCTTTAAGCATAGAAGCGGCAGCTTTTACTACTTCATTACCTTTTGCTTCTTCTGATCCAACATTAAGAAGGCCAATTGAAGGGCGTTCCACCTGAAGAACAGCGTGAGCAAATGCATCTCCCATAACAGCAAATTGGAATAGATTATTTGCATCGCATTCTACATTAGCTCCCAGATCCAGAACGATGCAGCGACCTCGCATTGTTGGATATGCTGTAGCAATTGCGGGTCTGTCAATTCCAGGTAATGTACGAAGAGTTATTTTAGCAATAGCCATCAAGGCGCCAGTATTGCCTGACGATACAATGCCGTCTGCTGTGCCGTCGTGAACTGCTTTAATGGCCATACCCATGCTTGAGTCGCGCCCTTGCCTTATTGCAGCCGAGGGCTTGTCTTCGTTTGTTACCACTTTATCAGTATGAATAACGGAGCTTACTTTTTGAAGGGCAGGAAGTTTTTCCAGTATAGGATTAATCTTTGATTGATCGCCGAAAAGCAAAAAATTCACGTTCTTGTATTTTTGACAAGCAAAATCGGCGCCTTTCAGAACCGAAAAAGGAGCGTTGTCTCCTCCCATAGCATCTAGGGCTATTCTCAACTGACTAGTTTCGGAGGGAGCCATTTAATAATTTTACGGAGTTAGTTCTTGTTAGTGTTATCAGATGCGCTAACAGCATTTTGTTCAACATAAATCTGACGGCCATTGTAATAACCATCAAGAGAAATGTGGTGAGGCAACTTTAACTCACCAGTAGTTGAATCCTCAACTACGTTAATAGCTTTAAGCGCATGATTCGCACGGCGCATATTGCGTCTGGATTTTGATGTTTTCTTTTTAGGAACTGCCATTGTAATTCACCTTGTTAATTTTAAAGAACGGTCTTATAAACTATTACGGTACTAAAATCTACTAAAAGAATCTCACAATGGGCAAGAAAATACGCTTTTTAGCATTATTTGCAACATTTTTTATTGTTTCCGGTTGTATAAAGAATCTGGAAGAGCGCGGCTATGCTACTGATTTTGCAGAATTAGCGAGCATCGAAGGTTCAATTTTGACAAAGGAAGAAGTAAAGCAAAAACTGGGTTCTCCTTCCACAATTTCGACTTTTGGCGATGAAACCTGGTACTACATCAAAGAAAAAAGTGAGAACGTTGCCTTTTTTGATCCTGAGCCGATTTCACGCGAAATTCTAGAGGTGAAATTTGATAAAGACGGAAAAATTAGCGACGTTCAGCATTACAGTCTGAAAGATGGTCGGAAAATACAGTTTGCGAAGGATGTCACACCAACCGAGGGCAACGAACTCGGTATCGCCGAGCAGCTGCTAGGTAATCTCGGTAGATTTAATCCGAAGGAGTAAGCAAAGAAAAGACATTTGTATGGACAAATGTAGGGCAGCGTGGTATGATTAGCAATATACAAGCCTTTGGATTTGATTGGGACGAAGGAAATAGAGAGAAGTGCAAAAAACATGGGCTTTCTATTAAGCTAGTTGAGTCGTTCTTTAAGCAAAAGAAAATTCTTGTCGCACCAGATATCAAACATTCAGAGAATGAACAAAGATATTTGGCAATTGGCCGATCCCAAAACAAAAGACCCATGGTTGTAGTATTTACGTTACGCGACTTTCGTATCCGGCCAATTAGCGCCAGATACATGCATAAAAAGGAGGCAGAGAAATATGAAAAAGTCTATTCCGAATTTTAAAAATGATAAACAAGCTGAAAAATTTCTGGAACAAGATCTGACAGACTATCTACAAAAAAGTAATTTCCGTCCAGCTAGTTTTGAATTCTTACCAAAAGATGAGAAAGTAAATCTGCGTGTTTCGGCAATGCTTCTGGAGGCCATAAAACAGCGTGCAGAAGAACAATCCATGCCATACCAAAAACTGATACGCCAGATCCTTGAGCGTGAAGTTTTAAACGATAGCCGTATTTAGGAGGCTAGACACTGCTAACTATTGCTCAAGAAGCCGCGGAGTTTGCGTGAGCGGCTTGGGTGTTTTAGTTTGCGCAGAGCTTTGGCTTCAATCTGACGGATACGTTCACGAGTTACCGAGAATTGCTGTCCAACTTCCTCAAGCGTGTGGTCGGTGTTCATGCCGATACCAAAGCGCATACGAAGAACGCGTTCTTCACGAGGGGTTAGGGTGGAGAGGATTCTGGTTGTTACATCGCGTAAATTTGATTGAATTGCGGCGTCAACAGGCAATACTGCATTCTTATCTTCAATGAAATCACCGAGGAAGCTGCCATCTTCGTCGCCAACCGGCGTTTCAAGGCTTACTGGTTCCTTCGCAATTTTCATAACTTTGCGCACTTTATCCAGAGGCATTGAAAGTTTCTCAGCCAATTCTTCCGGGGTAGGTTCGCGTCCCATTTCATGCAACATTTGGCGCGAAGTGCGGACGATTTTATTGATCGTTTCAATCATGTGAACTGGAATACGGATAGTGCGAGCTTGGTCGGCGATTGAGCGTGTAATTGCCTGGCGGATCCACCAAGTTGCATAGGTCGAGAATTTATAACCGCGGCGATATTCGAATTTATCAACGGCTTTCATCAGACCGATATTTCCTTCCTGTATCAAATCAAGGAATTGAAGGCCACGATTTGTATATTTTTTGGCAATAGAAATAACGAGACGCAGGTTTGCCTCGATCATTTCTTTTTTAGCTTTATTGGTTTCGCGTTCACCTTTTTGAACCGCACCAACGATACGTTTGAATTCAGAAATTCCAATACCAGCTTCGTTGGCTATTGAATTTATTGAATTGAGAATTTCTGTAGCCGCTGCAGCTTCGTCGCGAGCAAATACTGCCCAGCCTTTTTCTGAATTGTTAGCAGCTTTTTTCAGCCATTTAGGATCGCTCTCAAAGCCGATATAGCTTTTGAGGAAACTTTCTCTCTTTACGCCTTTGTTTGTTGCCAGTTTTAGCAGTTTACCTTCATTGTTTAGCAGGCGTTTATTAAGGTCGTACAAAGACTCGAGAAGAGAATTAATGCAAATTTCATTTAGCTTTAATTCCGCAACCAGCTTCACAAGTTCATTGCGTTGTTTTTTGTATGTTTCTTCCTCATTTTTCTTTGGAGCAGAAGATTTACCTCGAGAAAATTCAAGATTTGCCTCATGATACTTCAGCATCTTATTCGAAATTCTTGCAACTTTGCCAAGTGTCTCCATCACTTTTGGCATAAGCTTCTCTTCCATCGCCACGAGCGGCATATTTGTTGCACCCAGGCTATCCTCGTCATCTTCAGCAGATTCTCCACTATCGCCTTCACCTTCTTCGGCTTCTTCATCGTCTATAATCTCATCTTCGCCGTCCTCTTCAGCTTTTTTCTTCTTCTTAGCTTTCTCTTCTTCAAGACGTTTTTTCTCTTCTTCTTTGCGCTTCTTTTCAGCTAGTTTTTCTCTTTCTATTCTTGCTTCCTCACGCTTTTTAGCGGCTTCTTCGGCAACCTGTTCTGGTGTTAATCCAGCAGCCATAAGGTTTTCAATGTCAGCGTTATACATCGCATCAAGATCAATAATATCTCTCAGGAGCATTTCATTTGCTGTAAGGGCGTTGAACCATGTGATAAAATCACGCATTGCCAGCGGGCTTTCGCACAAAGCTCCCATCATGGTTTCACGGCCAGACTCAATTCTTTTAGCTATCTCAACTTCACCTTCGCGAGAGAGAAGTTCAACATTGCCCATTTCACGTAAATACAGACGAACTGGGTCATCTGTGCGGCTAAGTGGTTCATCTGTAGTTGTTGCAGCACCTTCTTCTTCTGCTTCAGCTTCAACAACCGGAGCTTCTTCTTCAACGGAAATATCCAACATGTCATCTTCCATGTCAGAATCAGAAACTGTGACGCCAGCCTCACCAAGCAATGCAACAAGGGCATCTATTTGTTCAGAAGGAATATGTATTTTAGGCAGAACTACGTTGACTTCCTCGATTGTCAGGAAGCCACCTTTTTCTTTTCCTAAAGCTAATAGTTTTTTGTATACAGCTGATAATGAATCCTGCAATTTTGCAGAATCAACAACCTTCAATTTTGTATTGCCTACATTATCTTTTTTTCCTGCCGCTGCTGCTTCTATTTTTTTCTTGTTATTAGCAACATTTTCTTTCTCTTTTGCAGTTACTTTAGTTGCAGTAGGAGATTTAACTTCAGGCTTTTTCTTATCGGCCTTTTTATCAACAATCTTAGCCTTTATTTCTTTAGCCTTTGCTTCTTTCTTTGCCGGTTTTACTGGGTTTTTCGTTACATCTCGAGAGGATGATTTGCTAATTTTTTGTGGTTTCTTAACGTCATTTTTCTTAGCCTTAGTGGCCTTAATATTTTTTGCCAATTTAGATTTATCCTTTGCCTTTGCCGCTGAAGACGGGCTGGCCTTTGTTGAATTTGATTTAGATTTGCTTTTTGTTTTTGTTGCAGATTTTACTTTAGCTTTTGCCGGTTTGCTCTTTTTGGGCATTATATCAACCTTCTCTTTATCCTTAAAAAATATTTTGCTAAAGAAATTACTCATCTAATAATAGCTCTCTAGTTCTTTTTTCTTTTTCGATAGCGAGCTTAAATTCGGTAATTTGCTTCTGAAACTCAACTACTCGACCAAGGTTTTGTTCAGTGACCTCGTTTTGGTATAGCTTCATAAAATTCTCGTATTCTTCTTCGGTAGAACATAGGTTATGAAGCGCAACAACATAACTATACTCTGACTTTATAACTTCACGAGGAGTTTCCTTTTTAGCAAAACTTTCAATGAATTTACAAGACTTTATATGCTCTATTTGAATACTAAATTCAAGAGTTTCAAGATGCTTAAGCAAAATTTCTTCAGAAATATTGTCGTTATTTGAATGAATTTCGATTATTGCATCGCGTATTTCATTGTATTTTGATTTAGTAAATTCCATATTCAAAAGTACGTTCTCAACCTCGGAATCATCCAGCAAGAACGGAAAATTAATGATTAATTTCAACAGCATGGTCTCGTATCTTTGTTTTTCCGATTCTTCCGACTGCGCTGGTATTTTTAGAGAAGTCAGGCGAACAGGTTGCTGCTTTTTTCTACCCTGAGCTGAATAATTGTAGTTATTGTTAAGTTCGCGCATCTTCTGATTAAAATGATGGCGATATTGTTCCTGAACGTTTTTTTCTCCGATAGTTGCAACCAACTTCATAAGCCGGTGATGCAAATCTGCTTTTTGTTCTGGTGTATCGAGAGGTGATTGAGTTGTCTCAAATTCCCAAATAATTTCAGAAAGAGGCATAGAATCAGCAAGGACGCTACGCATATCTGCAAGTCCTTGATTCTTTACTATATCGTCTGGATCTTGTCCGGCTGGAAGCATGGCAAATTTTATTGAATATCCGGGCTGAAGCAAAGAGATGTGGTTAGTTGCTGCTCGGTACATTGCACGTTTGCCTGCATTATCTCCATCCATGCAGAGGACAGGCTCTTTAACAACTTTCCATAATTGTTTTAGATGGTTTTCTGTAAGTGCTGTGCCAAGCGGGGCAACAACATTTTTAATGCCAGCCTGGTACAAAGCAATGACATCCATATAGCCTTCAACAACTGCGATATTGGATTTGTCATATGCAACCTGTCGTGCATTATGCCAGTTATATAGGACATAACCTTTCTTGAATAAGTGAGTCTCGGGCGAATTTAAATATTTTGGCTCTCCTTGGCCGATTATGCGCCCGCCAAATGCAATAACGCGACCTTTGGCGTCCATAATTGGAAACATTATGCGGCCACGGAAACGATCAAAGCTACTTCCATCTTCCTTCTTAACAATAAGGCCGACATCAAGCATTGTTTCTTCGCTTATGCCGTTTTTAATAAGATTATTTTTTAGCCCATCTCGTAATAGGGGAGAATAACCAATTCTGAATGTCGCAATGGTGTTTTGTGAGAGGCCGCGCTTGGTCAGATAATATTTGGCCTCTGAATTTGCAGCCAATTCAAGCTGCTGCTGATACCATTTGCAGGCCAAATCCATTGCCAAGTAAGCCTGATCAAATTTTTCATGGGATTCATTATCGTTTTTGCTATCGGCAGGTAAAGACATGCCAGCTTCTGAAGCAAGCTGTGTAACCGCTTCGACAAAATTAAGGCCGTTACTATCAACTAGAAAGCGAATGACATCGCCATGTGCGCCGCAGCCAAAACAATGGTAAAAATTTTTCTCATCGCTTACTGTGAACGAAGGGGTTTTTTCTTTGTGAAATGGACAAAGGCCAGTATATTCGCCGCGGCCGTGAGTTTTTAATGATACCTTGCGGCCAATAACTTCGGAAAGGCGAACACGCATCCTTATTTCATCAAGAAAAGCCGGTGAGAAGCGCATATTTTTATGTGTTTTTATCTGTGTGTTTATTTTCGGTTCTTGCCAATAACAACGAAAGCCTGAGCATAGGGATATTCATCGCTAAGGGAAACATAAATATTTGACATTTTTTTATTACGCAGTTTGATAAATGGCTTGCCGCTCTTTTCGTTCTCAATACTAATGTCTTTAAACGCGGCGAATTCTCCGATACCTTTGCCTGTGGCCTTGGCGAAGGCTTCCTTTGCCGCAAATCGCTTGGCAAAATAGGAGATTTTCTTTTTCTTATCTCTTATTTTTTTCGCCGCAGCAATTTCCGCTTCAGAAAAAATTTTCTCTTTGAACCTGTCGCCATTTTTCTTCAGAACAGATTCTATTCTGCGAATATCAACTATATCAGTGCCTATGCCGTGAATCATGTGAATCTCTTTTATTTGTTTATTATTTGCGGGCGGTATCCATTATTTTGCACATTTTTTTTATTGCCTTATCAAGACCAAGAAATATTGACTCGCCAATTAAAAAATGGCCAATATTTAATTCAATAATTTCGTCAATTGCAGCAATGGGAGCCACGTTATCATATGTTAGGCCGTGTCCTGCATGACATTCCAAACCGATTTTATTGGCATATTTGGCGGCGTTGATGATTTTTTTTAGATGCTGCGCCCTATCTTTTTCAGTGTGGTGGCAATATGTCCCGGTATGCAGCTCAACAATATCGGCACCGAGATCTTTTGCCGCAGATATTTGTTTCAAATCAGCTTCAATGAATAGCGAAACACGTATTTTTTTGTCCTTAAGTTTGCTGATAAATGGCTTTAGTTTATTTTTTGCTCCAGCTACTTCCAGCCCGCCTTCTGTCGTCACTTCTTCGCGTTTTTCTGGGACTATGCAAGTGGCATTAGGTTTGACCCGCAAAGCAATATCAAGCATTTCTTTGGTGGCTGCCATTTCCATGTTTAGCGGGACTGAAATAGCTTTTTTAATACGAAATAAATCTTCATCAGTTATGTGTCTTCTATCTTCTCGTAAGTGAGCGGTAATGCCGTCTGCTCCGGCCTTTTCAGCGAGAATTGCTGCTCTAACAATATCTGGATATGATTCGCCGCGCGCATTTCTGACGGTTGCAACATGGTCAATATTGACACCCAATCTTAATTTTTCTTTTTTAGCTTTTTTAGTCATGTTTAATGCCGCCGCTAAATCTTTCTACCGACAATATTGCCGGTTGCGCCCTAAGAGAAGCGATAATGGAATTTAAGTGTTTTACATCTTTTACATCAACATCCACCATCATTTCAAAATAATCTGTTGAACGGTCGGTGATTCTGAGGTTGTTAATGTTTCCACCATCTTTTGCAATGGTGTTTGCTAATGTGCCAAGGCTACCGGCTTTATGCGCTAAAATGGCTTTCAGGCGGCCAATAAAAGAGGTTTTATTGGCATCAGATTCCCAGGCGATGTCGATCCATCGCTCAGGCTCTTCATTAAAATGACTAAGTTCAGGACAATCGGATGTATGAATAACCACGCCTTGGCCGCTGCTCATTATTCCAACAATACTTTCTCCCGGCAATGGATTGCAGCAAGGGGCATAATGAATTGCCATACCTGGAACAAGGCCGCGAATCGGTATTGAAATCTTTTTTTGTGTTTCGACCGCTTTTGAAGGCTTTCTGTTCATTAATTTAT
>ERZ1066140.249-NODE-249-length-10726-cov-5.621123_pt1 | contig 10726 bp, 9 predicted proteins | sample MGYA00382787_ERZ1066140 | MGnify/ENA primary metagenome ERZ1066140 (study PRJEB33369, sample SAMEA5778370) | biofilm metagenome | biome: Industrial cooling water; feature: Water cooling tower basin; material: Biofilm | place: United Arab Emirates | collected...
AAGATATGTCGGCTCGGAGAAAATCCGGCTTCTTTTAGTGTTTCAATAAATCTGGGAAGCTCCCAAAATGAAATAGTCGATGGAGCAGCCAGGCTATTATTGATCTTGTCTATCGTTAGCTCTGTCTCAAGAAAATATTCTTTCAGATATTTCGAAATTTCATTTGGCCTTGTAATTATAACATCTTTCAAATGCCAGAAGTCGTTTTCAAGTTTTGCGGTTTTAGCATCAATACGCATAACAAAACGATCTTGTTCTTCATAAACAAAAATAATTACTTCGTATAACTCACCTTGTTCACGGCCTGCACGCGCTGCATGAATAATACTTTCGCCTTTATCGTAACCAACATTAGTTGAATCATTTCTCTGTCTTAGCCATAAACCGGAAGATGAAACAGACAAAGAGCTGATTTCGTTTTGTAAATATTTACTCTCTATATGTTCAAATTTTGCCAACATTATACACGACAGCGGGTTCAGAATGCCGATCATTAATATTCCTAATGTGAAGGCCACTATTATAGCTGGAGTTAGAAATTGCCATACCGAAACCCCGGCAGCTCTGGCAACTATTAATTCATGTGTTTTCGTAAGTCTTGTGAATGCCAAAACGGCGCCAACTAACATGGCAAATGGTGCCAGTTTCTGTCCCATAAATGGAAATTTTAACAGCGCCATGCTTAGTATTTCTATAAGAGAAATATTTTCACTATATGATTTTCTTAAGATTTCTACGGTATCAATTAAAACAACAAGCAACATGAATACAGCAAAGACAATTGCTAAGTTTAGCAAAAATTGTCTGGCGATATATAATGATAGTGTTAGAGGTAAGCGCATTTATTATGTTCCTGCCTGCTGTGAATTAGTACTTATTCTTTCGCGGTTCTTTTTATTTTCTCTTAAAAGGTAAAATAAAACCCCAGATATTCCAGCAAGAACCCATAAATACATTAAGAAGCTTAAATCAGGGTTTTTATTAGCAATATTTCTCATGGCAACTGCCGAACTTATAATTATTACAGCCGCAACGGAGGCATAAAGAATCTTTTTTAGCTGACCTCTGCGGTTAAATTCTCCGCCAATAAATGGCGTTAATCCAAGAAGTGCCATGAGCATGCTATAAAGTGGCCAAGTAATTCTGTTGTGTCCTTCAATACGTAGTTTGTTGATTTGTTTTTCGCTTCCTGATTCATCTATAAAAAGCTCGTGCAAATATCTTTCCTCTGGCTCTCTCCACCTGTTAGAGCTTTTTGTTGTAAAGCTACTCATATCAAGTGCATATCTATCGAAATATAAAAGAGAAATATTATTACTTTGGTGATCTATCTCCTGCCTGTTGCCTTTTTTCAAAATGAATCTTGGTCCTTTTGGAGTTTTAATTAGCTCGCCTTCCTCTGCCATCATTGAAACTGGTTTATGTTTAATGCGGTTATCGTGCATTAACATTCCTTCGAGCTTTCCGTTTTCGCCAATCTTCCTTATATAAACGGTCAAATCCTTTGTTGGCGAATTAAAAACTCCTTCTTGCAACAAAACAGAAACATAATTATCTCTGATGAAAGCCTGCATATCTTTAAATTCTCTGTATGAAGATGGTAGTAAATAAAGCGAGATAAGATAGCCTATAATTACAATCAATATAGAAACGATTAATGTTGGCTTGATTAGAGCGACCCTGCTGATACCGGCGCTTCGCATGACAACTAATTCGCTTTCGCTTGCTAACCTGTTGTATGTAACCACAACGCTTATAAAGAGTGCAATGGGCAGAACTATTCCGAGCAAAGACGGTATAAGGAGGGACGATAAATACAGGAACATCACCGCATCCAATCCTCTGTTCACAATAAAATCTATGAATTTGAGCGATTGTGCCAGCCATACAAGGCCTGTAAGGCTCATGGATATTAGTAGAAAAGGCCCCATTATTCTGTTTGCTATATATCTTGCGTAAATCTGCATATTTATTTAATGTGTGTTCCTGCTTTATCGCACAATAATCAATAAAGGAGTACAACATATACCATGGACATTAGTTTTTCAAAGATAACTCTTCCAAGCTCAGGAACCGTTGTTTTTTTAGTTGGTGGAGATCTTAAACTACCAACACTTGCCGTAGATATCGATAAAAAAATTGGTGGAGCAATTTCAAAAGCGATTAAGACCGCTGATTACAAAGGGGCGTTTGGCTCTTTCTTATCTGTTATGGCGAATGATGCAGTTAATGTTGATAGAATTATTATTGCAGGGCTCGGCGGAAATAGTGGCAATAAAAATAAAGATTCAAAAGATAAGAACGAACCTGAAGAAGATGTTACTTCACGATCGCTAGCCAATCTTGGTGGAAAAATTTACGATGTAATTGATAAGGCGCGAGCGAAAAATGTATCAGTAATCGTTGATAATAAATTATCTAAATTCTCAAAATCCGATATTGCTGCGAATATAGCCTATGGTATTGAGCTTAAGAACTATGGTTTTCTAAAATACTTTACAAAAAAGAAAGATGACGAGAAACCGTGTCTCAAATCTGTAGCGATTCTTCTGGATGAGTCTCAGCCTGCTTCCGAGCAATATCAGTATCTGAAATCGGTTGCTGAGGGTGTTTATATAACTCGTGATCTTGTTTCTGAGCCGCCAAATGTTTTAAATCCTGAAACTTATGCAGAAAAATGCAAAGATCTAAAAAAATTCGGATTAAAAGTTGAGATTCTCGACGAGGCAAAAATGCAAAAACTTGGCATGGGTGCTTTGCTTGGAGTCGGGCAGGGTAGTGCGAAAGAATCTCGTCTTGTAGTTTTGCAATGGAACGGCGCGCCGCGTGGTGCAGACCCAACACCCATCGCCTTTGTTGGTAAAGGTGTAACATTTGATACTGGTGGTATTTCCATAAAACCTTCTAATGGTATGGAAGACATGAAATATGACATGGCTGGTTCGGCGGCAGTTGTTGGCGTCATGAGTGTTCTTGCTAAGCGCAAAGCCAAAGTTAATGCTGTTGGCGTAATTGGCCTTGTTGAAAACATGCCTGGCGGTAATGCTCAGCGTCCTAGCGATGTGGTAAAGACTATGTCTGGTCAAACCATTGCTGTTTTGAATACTGACGCTGAAGGTCGCCTGGTTCTTGCAGATGCGCTCTGGTATACGCAGAGCCGCTTCAAACCGCGGTTCATGGTTGATTTAGCCACCCTTACCGGCGCAATTGTTGTTGCTCTGGCAAATCAATATGCTGGTTTGTTCTCAAATAATGATGAGCTTGCGAATCGCCTTTTTAAGGCAGGTGAAGAAACCGGTGAGAAACTCTGGCGCTTTCCGATGACAAAAGAGTATGACAAGATGATCGACTCAAAAATTGCCGATGTTCAAAATATAAGCAATGGCAAGGGCGCTGGCAGTATTACCGCTGCTCACTTTCTGAAGCGCTTTGTTAACGATGTGCCGTGGGCGCACCTTGATATAGCCGGAATGGCCTGGGCAGATAAACCTCTAGACACTGTTCCAGAAGGCGCATCAGGCTATGGCGTCCGCCTGCTGAATAAACTTGTGGAAGATTATTACGAAGCACGGTAACTAGATTTTTCTTATTCCTCCCCCTTTACGGGGGAGGTTAGGAGGGGGTGAATTCTGAGTCTCAGAGACTCAGAGATTCTGAATTCGGAAAAGCCCCCTCCCTAACCCTCCCCGCGAGGGGGAGGGAATTTGGAATAACAAACAAATAAATAAACAAAGAGAACCATGCCAGAAATAAGCTTTTACCAACTTACCAAATCCGAATTCCGCAAGGCATTGCCAAGCCTTCTGGAGAAAGTTCTGGAAAGCGGAAAACACGCGGTATTACTGGCTGCCAACGAAGATCGCGTTAAAGAAATCGATAATTTCCTCTGGACGTTCAGCACCAACAGATTTATCCCGCATGGTACTCGCGCCGATAAATATCCTGAGGATCAGCCAGTATACATAACTACATCCGAAGAGAATCCCAATAAATCTGAAATTTTGGTTATTGTTGATGGGAAGCAACCGGAATTCATTAAAGATTTTTCACGCACACTGGATATATTTGACGGCAACGATGAGAATGAAGTAAAAGCCGCACGCGCCCGCTGGAAATCATACGCAGATAAAAAATACACCCTTACTTACTGGCAGCAAGATGATGAAGGCAAGTGGCAGAAAAATATTTAAGCCCGCCGGATTCCTGTCATCCTTGTGGCGCGATTTGTGCGTCAGCAGAAATCGTGAACACGAGGATCTCAGGCAGCAAGCTTAGGAGTATAATTGAACAAGATCCTCGGTTCTCGCTTACGCACGCCCAAGGATGACAATGTTTTTAATTTCTCCCACTTTTCCCTTGCCAATTGGAGAAAAAACAGTAGATTCCCACGCAATTACAATAAATCATCAAAGGAATTTAAAATGGCAGTTCAACGCACTTTTTCTATTATCAAACCAGATGCAACAAAGCGCAGCATTACTGGCGCAATCAATAAGGTTATTGAAGAATCTGGCTTGCGCATCGTTGCCCAGCGCCGTGTGCATTTGAGCCGCCGTGAAGCAAAGCTATTCTATGATGTGCATAAAGAGCGTCCGTTTTTTGATGAATTGGTTGAATTCATGGTTTCAGGACCGGTTGTTGTCCAGGTATTAGAAGGCGAAAACGCTGTTGAGAAATATCGACAGATAATGGGTGCAACAAATCCAAAAGATGCCGCGCCAGGCACAATCCGCAAGCTTTTTGCCAATAGCATAGGCGAAAACTCAGTCCACGGCTCAGATAGCCTTGATAACGCAAATCGTGAAATTAGCTTTTTCTTCAGCGAAACAGAAATCGTTGGGTAAAGAAACTGGCATTACTAACTTCTGATGGGTTCTCGTCATTCCCTGAATTTTGCTAAAGCAAAATTCTAGAGCCTGCCCCGGCGAAGGCCGGGGGGAATCCACCTTTTTTCCAGTTACTAAGTATGGATCGCCCTAGAATCGCAAATGCGATTCAGGCGATGACGTGCTATAGCATGTTAGGAATACTTAGAAATTAGTTAATTTTCAGTTAATTTTTGCTTCTTTCTTAAAAACTATCTAAAATTTTAGATAAAATTAACTATTTTCCCCTTGTATATCAATTGGTTAATATTTTCTTGTTAACCCTTTAAATATTGCACTTTTGTTACAAATTGATTAGCATCAATCATATACAATTATGTATTGGGGGTTTTTATGAAAAATTATATCGTTACAGCATTTGCATTTGTTCTTAGTGCGTTGATTTTTGCTGGTAATGCAAAAGCAGGGGATTTTGATCTTCCGACTCCGTCTTCTGATTCAAGAATTGTCTACGTAAATAATTTAATGCCTAATGATAATGGCAACGGTCTCACGCCGGCCACGGCAAAGAGAACGTTGGCCGCAGCAAAAAATTTAATGCGCAGTGGTTATCCCGATAGGATGCTTCTGAAAGAAGGTGGTGTATGGTATGAATCATTTGGTAACTGGACATTGTCTGGCAGAAAAAAAGCTGAACCAATGGTCATAAGTTACTATAGGGATCCAGGTGCAACCGGTGGTGTAACGCGCCCAAGGATTAACGTTCCTGGACAAACTGGTACAGGTTTGGGTATGTGGGGAAATACCGCAGTAAAACACCTTACAATATACGGATTAGATTTTTATGGACAAAATTGGGCTGGTGTTCCTGGAGCTCAATACGGTGATGCAGCAGCGGGCATTGCTATACATGCGCCAACCGAAAACATTAATATTGCATACAGCGTTTTTCGCAATTTTGGTACAGGATTGGTGCTAACAAACACTCCGGTTAAAAAATCTACCGGAGTATTCAGAAATATTTTTGATACAAATTATATTATCGGCAACTATACAGCGGGTGCTCATATTTATGCTCAGAGCTGTGCTGGCTTTAGAGCAGAAGAAAACATCTTTAGGCGCGGTGGCTGGAATCCTGCCAATTTGGACTCAGAAACTTTTTATTATATATTTAGAAGAGCGTTTTATGGACAATCTGACGCAGGTTCAGCGGGTACTAATTGTAATGGTATCAAGTGGATAAAAAATATTCATTTTGATGGGGCTTCTAACGATCAATTTAGGGCTGGTGCTGTAGCTATCGGTAACGCCTGGATAAAATATGCTATGGGCCCTTTATTTGGTGGCGGTGTTACTCCACAAGGTGGCGGTGTGCATGCCACAGCTATGTATAACATTATTACTGAGGGCAGAGATATGCTACCGTCTAATTACCCTGTTGGTCATCCTAATTACCATGATCACAGACGTGGTTGGGGTATGAGTCTTGATAACGTCAGCGATGGTGTTGTTCGTGAGAATATCCTAACAATTAATAACGGCACTTTACCAAGCGGCATACATGCCTCTGAAGCGAATTCCGGGGTGAGAAATGTGTCGTTCATAGGCAATATTATTCATAATTGGAAAGCAGGATTTTCGGTTAATGGTAACCAGACAAATCTTGGTCTTCAATATCTTAACAACAAAGTTAAACTAAATGATGCTGCGCCTACTTTCCGCTTCCAAAATCAAACTTTAATGAGTGGTATAAGCGGCTCAGGCAATATAGCTATGAACACTCAATCTAACGGAAATAACGTTCAGGTTGGTAATAATATGACCAATCTGTCTGCTCTGGGCCTTGGTCAGACAGGTAACCCAAACTTCTCAAATCCTAACGTATCTGTTGGAGGTTATATGGCTACTCTTGGCTATACAGCTACCAATCAAAACTCTGACAAATTTGTTGATGAAGCAATAGCTAATTCAAAACCTGAATCTTGGGATGACCGTTTTCTTGCTATAAAACTAGTAAATTACTTCAGAGGTGGATTTGGGCTTCCTCCAAGAGGTCAATGATCCAACACTCTAACATTATAATCTAAGAACTTGGGGCTGAGTTTTCAGCCCCTTTTCTTTTACATTTGCAGTAAACTTTCCGCCACAATCCTCAGCGCCTCAGGATATGCGATATGTTCCTGCTCCAGCACTCTGGCCGCTAAAGTCTCTTCAGTATCATCAGGATACACCGGAACTTCGCGCTGCAATATAGTCTCGCCCGCATCCATCTCCGGAATCACATAATGCACAGTGCAGCCGCTTTTCTTGGCTTTGGCAGCGATAACATCACGGTGGGCGTGTGCGCCTTTAAAATCCGGTAACAGGGAAGGGTGAATGTTTATAATGCGTCCTGGCCACTTATTTACAAATCCAGGTGTTAAAAGCCTCATAAACCCCGCCAGGCAGATAAATTCAGCTCCAGTGCTTGCAATCAAATCATGCAATGCGCCGTCAAATTCCTCGCGGTTCTTAAATTTCTTGTGCTCAATCACGTGAGTTTTGATGCCGACTTTTTTCGCGCGCTCAAGTCCGGCTACCCCAGCCACATTTGAAATAACGGCAATTATTTCAGCTGGAAAAACAGGTTCCTGGCACGCGTCGATCAACGACTGAAGGTTTGTCCCCCGCCCAGATATTAGAACTGCGACTTTTAGTTTCTTTGTCATAATTTCTATCCAAAAAATACCTCTCCCGCTTGCGGGGGCCGCCTTCGTTACACTGCGGCGTGCCTGTGTGCTCACTCGCCTCGCCGTAGCTTTAGCGGAGGCGGGAGGAAGTTCTACTTAGCGAATTTATTCGCTTAGTAGAACTGGTGGGGGAAACTTACTCGTAACTTGTAACTAGCAATTCGTAACAGTAAGAAAGATTCCCTCACCCTAACCCTCTCCCGCAAGCGGGAGAGGGGATAGTCAAGTATTAATATATACAACTTGTTGTTCTTGGCGCTCGATCAGGCGGCCAATTTTGAAATGCTGGATTCCGTCCATTTTCAGAATTTCTTTAGCCACATCATATTGATTGCCACTGCAAACCATAATCATCCCAACGCCGCAGTTGAAAGTCCTTAGCATTTCTTCCTTGTCAATATTTCCGGCTTTCTGCAGCCATTCAAAAACGGGTGGGAACTTCCAGCTTGCTAAATCAATTTCAGCGGAGCAATTTTCTGGCAGCACGCGCGGCAGGTTTTCTGTAATTCCGCCGCCAGTAATATGTGCCATTGCTTTTAAATTGTTTGCCTTTAGTAAAGAGCGCGTATGTTTGTAATAAATAATTGTTGGCTCTAACAAATCTTCGCCCAGTTTGTTATTTGAGAACGGAGATTTGTCGCCATATGATAATCCAGAATCTTTAACAATTTTTCTAACCAGAGAATATCCGTTTGAATGCACTCCGCTTGAGGGCAGGGCAATTAATACATCACCTTCATGTATTGATGGCATTTTTGGCAAAACTTTATCCGCCTCCACCGCACCAACACTAAAACCCGCCAGATCATACTCACCATTCCCATACATGCCAGGCATCTCGGCTGTTTCGCCGCCGATTAGTGCGCATCTTGCCTGCTTGCAACCTTCAGCTATGCCTTTGATAACCTGCTCGGCAACGCCGACATCAAGTTTTCCAGTAGCAAAATAATCCAGGAAGAAAAGAGGCTCTGCGCCCTGCACAATAATGTCGTTCACACACATTCCGACCAGATCAATGCCGATAGTGTCATGTTTGCCGAATTCCTGAGCGATTTTTAGCTTTGTACCAACGCCGTCGGTCGAAGAAACCAGAATCGGCTTTTTAAAATTACATTCGCCGAGATTAAACAACCCGCCGAATCCGCCTAATTCTCCAAGCACGCCTTCACGCTTAGTGCTTGAAGCGAAAGACTTTATTCTTTCAACCAACTCGTCGCCAGCTTCAATATTTACTCCGGCATCTTTGTATGTATGTTTTTTACTTGTCACTATTCTATATTTTTAATATTGATTCTTCTGTATATAACAATAATAGCTTTAATCGCTTTTTAACTGTTCAAATTGACCGATGCAAGTAATTAAATTCTTATTCTTCCCTATATTTTTGCTGTCCGTCTTTGTTTTCGGAGCTTCTTTGGCACAGGAGGCTGAAAGAAAAGAGGTTGCAGATATATTCACAGTGCGCGATGTCTACGTTGAGAAAACTACCGAAAATGCCTCAGATTCTAGGCAGGCCGCGATTGCTGAATCTGAAATATTGGCTTTCCAGAAATTAATAGAGCTTATTGTATCTGATAAAGATATTCCGAAAATTAAAGATACGCCACCAGATGAAATTTCCAGGTTGATAAAGAGCTTTGAAGTTGATGAAGAAAAAATCAGCGGAAATACCTACAAAGCGGCATTTCATGTTTCATTCAACCAAAACGAAGTTAAAAAATTTCTACAAAAGAAAGAAATTGCTCTGGTAGAAAAAAAGAATTCTCCAACACTTATTCTCCCGATTTATAGCTATGTGAATGGTCAGCAGGAATTGTGGGAAACTTCAAATCCTTGGTGGCAAGCGTGGTCTGGTGCAATATCAGAAAATAAAAATTCATCCATTATCCTTCCGCTAGGAGATATAGAAGATTTAAGCGCCCTTAATATTGAGGATATAAAATCTTCAAATCTTGATAAAATAAATGAACTTGCCAAAAAATATGATGCTAAGGACACATTGGTTGTAGAAGCAAAATTTGATGATACAAAATTTACTGGTAAGCCTATTATTGAGGTTTCTATTAGATTGCTGGATAAAGATTCTGATAATAAAAAAGATGTAAGTTATGAAGGCTCGTATGAGCAGACAAAAGATGAGTTCTTCAATTCTACCGTCAAAGATATAATCGAAAAACTTGAGACAGATTGGATTAGAAAAGTTGAGGTTAAGCTTGACCTCGATAAGCAAAATAATCAGGGCAAATCTGTTGCATTATCAATACCCATAAAAAACCTGAAAGATTGGCTTGGTATTAAAAGTAAAATAGAATCTATTGATTATGTGAGCAAAATTGAAGTACTTGGCCTTACATCAAATGAGGCAAAAATTAATATGTTTTACGAGTCTGCCGACCTGGAAGAATTTAAATACTATCTCACACAATCTGGGTATAATTTAAAGCAGAAAAGTGATGAGGAAGGCGTTTGGCTATTAGAAAGTATTACAAGCGAACAAGAATCAGTCACTCAATGAAATACCGGCAATAATAAATAATAAATCTGAGGAAAAAATGCTGTTTACTAAAAAAATAAATTACTGGATCCTTTTTGTAGTTTTAATTTGTGCATTTCTCTATGCAATTAACGACATATTACTGCCATTTGTTGTTGGTATCTTCGTCGCATATTTCTTTGATCCAGTTGCTGATAAATTGGAAGAACACGGGTTCAGCCGCACATCAGCAACGGTAACAATATTAGTGATGTTTTTCCTTTCAATTGTTGTGATTTCATTTCTAATTATTCCGATTATTGCCGATCAATTGATTTACCTAGCTAATAAAATTCCTGATTATGCAAATGCAATAAACGGAAATCTTGAGCCAAAAATTTCAGAAATCATTAACAAAATTGATAATGAGGCTATGGCAAAAATGCAGACTGTCGCCACTGATTTTTCCTCATTGTTTTTTGGTATGTTTGGCAAAATCCTTGCAAATGTCTGGCGCTCTGGTGTTGCTATACTTAATCTCGTTGCGTTGTTCTTAATCAGTCCGGTAGTTGCGTTCTATATTTTACGCGATTGGGATAAAATTGTTAGCAAGGTTGATAGCTGGCTTCCTCGCGATAATGCCCCGGTTATTCGCTCTCTGATGAAACAAATCAATAATGCAATTGCTGGCTTCGTCC
>ERZ1066140.250-NODE-250-length-10661-cov-6.451914_pt1 | contig 10661 bp, 10 predicted proteins | sample MGYA00382787_ERZ1066140 | MGnify/ENA primary metagenome ERZ1066140 (study PRJEB33369, sample SAMEA5778370) | biofilm metagenome | biome: Industrial cooling water; feature: Water cooling tower basin; material: Biofilm | place: United Arab Emirates | collected...
GTCTACGCGCACGAAATATTTTTACTGAGCAGGCATTTCTTCTTTTGCTGGCTCTTCTTTTTTCACTTCGCTTTCAGCAGCAGGCTTTTCAGAAGATTCCATGGCTGGTTTTTCTGCGGCCGGCTTTTCTTCAGTTTTAGCTTCTGTGCCAGTTGCAGCAGGAGCAGCAGCGCCCTCAGGCTTTATATCGGCAGCAACTTGTATGCGAATGATCTTATCAGGATTAGTAACCAGGCCAGTGTCAGGCGCACCACGCTTAATCTTGTCAACAATTTCCATGCCTTCTGTTACCTTACCCCAAGCGGTATATTGGCCATCAAGATGAGGAGCCGCCTCAAAACAAATAAACCACTGGCTATCGGCGCTATCAGGATCAGAAGCACGAGCCATTGAAACAGTTCCGCGTTCATGTTTTGTGTCGTTAAATTCTGCCTTCAGATTTTTACCTGAGCCACCAGTACCAGTGCCAGTTGGGTCACCAGTCTGAGCCATGAAACCATCGATAACACGGTGCCAAACTATGCCATCATAAAAACCCTGACGGACAAGTTCTTTCACACGATCAACGTGTTTTGGTGCTTTGTCTGGAAATAATTCAATAGTGACTTTGCCATCTTTTAAATCCAATATTAATGTGTTTTCTGGATCAGCGGCCATAGCGTTTGCAGACATCAAAAATAAACCTGAGAAAATTGAAAGAAAAAATGAGCGAAGCATAAGAAAGATCCTTTTAAGTGATTATTTTCTATTGAATATAGATTTATAAGTAACGATTACAAAAAGCAAGCCTCCAATTATTGAAAGAAGCCCGCCCATTCCCATCAAGCCCATTCCCATTTGCCCCTCAAAGCTTTGAACTGCTCCAGGAGTTTTGCGAAGTGCACCATAACCACCAGACCAGGCAAGGCCAGTAATGTGCATTAATTGTCCGCCGCCATAAAGGATTGGTTGAAGATTTGCCATTCTGCCGGAAATCTTTTTGTATCCCATAATCGGCAACAAAATATAAGTTAGCCCCATGAAAGACAAAGTCACTCCAACAATTGAGCCGTGATAGTGGGCTGGTATTAAAACGGTGCTTTCTTCGATTGCCATGCCGAAAATTCCACCAACTGTAAATAACAGGAATGAAAAAATTAGGCTGTTACGAATTGGTAATTTAAATTCGTCATAAGAAGTTTTTGTGCGGAATAAGTTGAAGATAGAAATTAAAATGTAGTAGCCGACGATTATCGCCAATATGCCGCCGCCCCAGCGCATGTGCTGGGTGAAGAAATCCATATATTCGAAAGAATATATGTCGGTAAAATTATAGATAAACGGAACAGGAAGAACTAAAAAGAATGAGAATATATATGAATAGTTGAGAAGTTTTGTGCTAGGCAAATATTTTAATTTGAGGTGATCTGCCATCCATAGCCATGCAACGACCATTAAAGCAGCGTATGTATATTGTAATATGTGGCCACCACCCCAGAACAAAAGTTCGTAATATGTTTGTGAGTCTTGCAGAAATTTTTCATTCGATTGAGAAATTATGTGGTTGGAAATATAAAAACACAGAAGAGCAATAAAGGCACAAACGGCAGAAAAAATAATCCCGAGTTTTTGTATATTGAGCCAAGTTGTCTTTTTAATTATTGAATTAATCAGATCCTCAATAAAACCAAGCAAGCATAAAAACATCTGGAGTCCAGCTCCTGCCGTAAAAAATGCTAGGCCGAGAAAGAACAAATCATTTTGTAATATCGGAACGTAGTTATTCATCAGAGGAACGCTATCGCCAAAAAATGGAGAGAGTGCAATCGCTATAGTTCCCGCACAGGCAGTGTAAAAAAGCAGGTTGGAACGTGTTTTTCTGGAAAGGGCAAGCCTCATGGCTCCAAAGTAGGATCTGGCGATGCTATCGTCAGATAATGCTGAATTTTTTGAGACATAGACCCACATCATACAACTAAATGAAATCAGCCAGACTAAGACTGATAAATCTACGTGCACCACCAGAGCAACATGAAAGAAATCTGTGCCTGGGAAAATATTTTGTATCAATGGTGTGCGGGCGGCGACCAATAAAACGGAAAAGAGTCCAGCAAATGCTAAGGCAGAAATGCCAAGAAGCAGCCAATTTCGCGCAAGATCCAGGGATTCTTTTGCGGGTTTTGGCATAATAAAATTGTTGCTGTTCTTCTTGCTAACCATATTCTCAAACCCTATAAAGAAATAACTTTCTCAGACGATTTTTAATACAGGAGTTTGCAATGCCTAACAATAAAAAAGACAGACAGGTAGCCATATGGCTTTTTATATGCTGTTTTTCTGTGTTTCTGATGATTGTGGTTGGTGGTCTGACGCGCCTTACAGAATCTGGCCTTTCAATAGTAGAGTGGAAACCTATTAGCGGAACATTTCCTCCGTTAAATGATGAGGCTTGGCAAAAAGAATTTGAAAATTACAAACAATATCCAGAATTTAAAAATAAAAACTTTGATATGACTATCGAAGGGTTTAAAGGAATATTCTGGTTGGAATTTATTCACCGGCTTTTGGGCAGGATCGCGGGGCTGATTTTCTTAATTCCGCTGGCGTATTTTGCCTATAAAAAATACATAAATTTTAATGATACTTTGAAATTTGCCGCGATATTTGCATTGGGCGGAGTGCAAGGTTTTATAGGATGGTATATGGTAAAAAGCGGCCTGGTAGAAAATCCGCAAGTTAGCCCATATAGATTAGCACTGCATCTGTCTTTGGCGATTGTAATATTAACATTTCTTTTTCTCAAAGCTCTCGATTTTTGGGGAATAAACAAGCAAGTCAAAAAAACAAACAACAAAACTTTTTCAGGTTTGAAGAAAATATCTGTATGGGTGAGCGGAGTAATTTTTCTGCAAATAGTTGCCGGGGCATTTGTTGCTGGGCTTGATGCTGGCCTCACCTATAATACCTATCCGCTGATGGATGGAAAATTGATACCCGATGGAATGTTTGTTTTACAGCCATTACTTATTAACTTGTTTGAGAACATTACTGCTGTGCAATTTAACCATAGGTGGATTGCATTTATAGTTTTAGGTGCAGTTTTGTTTTTGTGGTTCAGAATTGAAAATTTGCCAAAAATCGAAAAGCAGATAATTTTGGCTTCCAGAGTTCTGCTAACTGCGTGCCTACTCCAGATTGTAATAGGGATTGCAACTCTTCTTTTGGTTGTTCCAATATTTCTTGCTTCCTTACATCAGTCCGTGGCAATTTTTATCTTCGTAGTTTCTTTGTTTATTAATAAAAATTTATATGTTAAAGTCCGCACAGACAAAGGAATTTAATCACTTAGTTAAATAGTTGAGAATCATTCTCATGTACGAAGATTTTTTTACGCAGCAAATTGAACGACTGAAGAAAGAGGGTAATTATCGTGTTTTTACCGATCTTGAAAGGCATGCTGGAAATTTTCCAGTGGCAAGAGATCATACCCATGCTCGGGATTTAGTTGTTTGGTGTAACAATGATTATCTTGGGATGGGACAGAATCCCAAAGTGCTGAAGGCAATAAAGGATACTGTTGATAAAATGGGTGCCGGCGCAGGCGGAACAAGAAATATTGCAGGCACGAATCATCCGTTGGTGCAGCTGGAAAACGAGCTGGCTGATTTACATGGGAAAGAATCTGCTCTGGTTTTTTCTTCGGGATATGTAGCGAATTCTACTACTCTTAGCACTATTGGAACAAGGTTACCAAACGCAGTGTTTTTCTCTGACGAATGTAATCACTCTTCAATTATAGAGGGAATTAGATATAGCCGTGCAGAGAAACATGTTTTCAGACATAATGATTTAAAACATTTGCGCGAATTATTGGAAAGTGTTGATAAAAAACGGCCAAAAATAATAGTTTTTGAATCTGTATATTCTATGGATGGAGATATATCTCCGATAAAAGAGATTTGTGATTTGGCAGATGAATTTAATGCGCTGACGTATCTTGATGAAGTTCATGCAGTCGGGCTTTATGGAAAGCGGGGAGGAGGAATTGCCGAGAGAGAAGGGCAGGCCGACCGCGTTACAGTGATTCAGGGTACTTTAGGCAAAGCTTTTGGTGGAATAGGTGGATATATTGCATCAAACGCTAAACTTGTGGATTTTGTTAGAAGTTTTGCGCCAGGTTTAATTTTTACTACGGCCATGACGCCGGCAACAGCTGCAGGTTTGGTTGCAAGTGTGAAATATTTAAAAAATAGCGATGCCGAGAGAAAAAAACATCAGGATAAAGTTAAGAAGCTCAAATCAATGTTTAAGAAAGCTGGTATAGAAGTTATGCCGACTACGCAGAGCCACATTTTGCCGATACTAATTGGTGATCCGGTTTTATGTCGTCAGGCTTCGAATATTCTTTTAGATGAGTATAATATTTTCGTGCAGCATATTAATTATCCTACTGTGCCATGGGGAACTGAAAGGCTTCGTATCACCCCGAACCCAACTCATACAGATGAGATGATGGCCGAGCTTGTTTCTGCGCTGAGGGAAGTGTTTGCAAGGTTGAATTTAGAACTGAAACAGAAGGCTGCTTAAGATAGGAATTGGGGATTAGATTCCTAAACTAATAGTGAGACGCGATTGCCAGCGTGGCGGATTATTTTTCCGGACAGCTCTAAATCTAATAAAACTACCTGAATTATATTTAGCGGTAAATTTGTAAGAGAAATAAGCTCATCGACTGAAATGGGAGAAGTGCTTAAAGCATTTGAGACGATACCGCTTGCAGAGTTAACGTCAGTTTCACTTCGGACAGATATTTCTGGCTCTTCTTCATATTCAAAATTGTCTTCAAAAAGACCTGAGTGAAATTGTTTCTGAATACGATTTGGATTAGCAAGATTTTCAATGATATCTTTGCCACTCTCAATTAGCTGAGCACCTTGTTTGATAAGTTTGTTAGGGCCTTCTGCCCGCGGATCAAGCGGAGAACCGGGAACGGCAAATACCTCGCGGTTATGTTCAAGGGCAAAACGCGCCGTTATAAGCGAGCCGGAGCGCGCCGAACATTCAACTACGGCTGTGCCTAAAGATAAACCGGAGATAATACGGTTACGCTGCGGGAAATTTTGTGCTTTTGGTACTGAGCCAAAAGGTAATTCGGCAACGATTGCGCCATTCTCGCGGATTTTATTGTAAAGGCCTTCATTTTCTTTCGGATAAATATTATCAATGCCGCCAGCTATAACAGCTATTGTCCCTTTCTCGAGAGAACCTTTGTGGGCAGCAGAATCAATGCCGCGGGCGAGACCGGAGACAACAATATAACCAGAATCTGAAATTTCATCGGCGATTTTATAGGCAAAACGGCAACCATTAGCCGAGGCATTGCGAGAGCCGACAATTGCCACGCAGTTTTTTCTAAGAGCAGATACGTTTCCTAATACTGTAATAACAGGTGGAGCATCTGGTATTTGTTTTAAGAGACTTGGATATTCATCTTCGGTGTAGGTTATTATACGCGCACCGAATTTTTCACAAGCTTCTATTTCCTGTTCAGCAATTCCAGCGCTGCAGATTTTTATAGATCTGCTTTTGCCGCCTAATTTCAAAATATCCGAAGCGCTCTCGAGAGCTTTACTAGCGCTGCCATAAACTTTAATCAGCGAGTAGAATGTTTTGATGCCTATATTTTCAGAGCGGATGAGGCGGAGAATATTAAATTTTTCTTCGCTAATATATGAGCCGGATGCTTCCGAAAAAGCCTTTATTTGTAAGGACATTGTCATTTTTTCCAATTCATCGGTTTTTCCTGGCCAACAACCAGACGCCTTATATTGCTGCTGTGTCTAATCACCACAATAATACTGAGAAACAAAGTAGTGTAAACCAGGCCAAAACCGGTTTGTTCAACAAAAAAGAAAGCAACCACTGGTGCGGAAGTCATGGAGAGAATGGCTGATAAAGAAGAAACTCTGGTGAAATAAAAAACTATTAGCCAGATTGCGGCTACGGTAATTCCAGCAAGGGGAAATAAGGAGACCAGAACAGCTATTGTTGTAGCAACGCCTTTGCCACCTTTAAATTTCAGCCAAACAGGAAATATATGGCCAAGCACTGAAAAAATTGCGCAAAGTAGAACCACCAAATGAAATTCTGAAAATATTTTTGCCAATATGACAGCTATAACGCCTTTAAGTGCATCCAGAAGCAGTGTAAGGAAAGCCAATTTTTTGCTGCCAGTTCTAAGAACATTGGTTGCGCCGATGTTACCGGAGCCAATTTTACGAATATCGCCTTTTCCGGCGATTTGTGAAACTACCAGGCCAAACGGAATAGAGCCAAGCAGATATGCAAGAACAACCAGTAAATAATCACCAGTCATAAAGCCTGATTCAGCGGCATTTGTAATTGCTATCTGTTCTTCCACTAACGAGAATTCCCCAACTATGGGACTATAAACTCAAAAATTTGCATTAGGCAAGAAAATCCTAATCAGAGCGCGCCGCATTTTGTTGTGGACAAGCCAGAGGTTCAACCAGGATGCCGCTTACAGGCATATAACAATGATTGTTAATGCATTTTGCCGCGAAAGAAATTTTTGTACAATCGCTGGCCGATTTGCATGAACAGGCCTGACCACAGGATTTTAAAGGGAAACCGCCAACCGGATTGGCAAAGCAATTTGCGGCTACCGACTTATTTGGCTGGTAACAGAACTGGCCTTCGCCACAAGTGCCTCGTGACCCATCTAGGTTTATTTGGCAGGAACAGAAACTGTTACTGACATCACTGGCATAAGAAATATTTAGATTATTAAGGAAAGAAAATGGTGTTAAGGATAAAAACATTAATAATATTATAAATCTTTTTGAGCCGATGCAGCGAGCCATTGCCAACCCCACTATTTTAGTTAGACATAATCAGAATTATTTTTTCCCGGACAAAGATGACTCTAGAACAAAAACTATTAATAAGTCGTTAAGAAGTCCAAAATAGTTAATTAGGCATTGTTAACTTCCAATAGGTCTTCGTCATTCCCTGAATTTTACGTAGTAAAATTCTAGGGGAATCCACTACTCAATACTAAGTACTTAGAGTTGGATCGCCCTAGAATTTGCTTTGCAAATTCAGGCGATGACGTGTTATCTAAAGTTGATAATACCTTTTTAGAGTTGAGAGTTTAGTGATTGGATTATATATATAAGTTTGTGATTTAATTCAGGCTTTAAAATTAATACAAAAATATAAATAAAAAATAATCTGTGGACAAATTTAAGAATTTAAAAATAAGAGGCGATAAACCAGTTCTATTACAGGTTCTGCCTTCGCTTGAATCAGGCGGAGTTGAGAGGGGCACTGTCGATATTGCAAAGGCAGCACGTGATGCAGGGTTTATTTCTATAGTCGCTTCAAATGGCGGAAAATATGAGAAAGATCTAGAAGAAGCAGCAATAAGACATATAAAATTGCCACTTGCCAGCAAAAATATTTTCACAATTTTATTAAATATTTATCGTTTGAAAAAAGTAATTGATAAACACAGGGTGGATATTGTCCATGCGCGTTCGCGTGCACCAGGATGGAGTGCGTATTTTGCAGCGAAAATAGCAAAAGTGCATTTTGTGACTACATTTCATGGCACATATTCTATGAATGGCTGGATGAAGCGCTTTTATAATAGCGTGATGGTGAAAGGTGAAAAAGTTATCGCAATTTCTGATTTCATTGCCGGATATATTAGGCAGTTTTATGAACTTCCTGACGATAAAGTGGTTGTGATTCATCGTGGCGTTGATTTGGACACGTTTGATCCGAAAAAGATAGATCTTAACGCGCTTGCTCATGCGGAGCGTGTGCTTAAGCCGCATAAGGATTATCCGGTTATTTTTATGCCTGCCAGGATTACACGTTGGAAGGGGCAGGATTTCATTCTGCGTAGTTTAGGTCGGCTCAAGACAAAAGAATATGTCTGTGTGTTCAGTGGTAAGTATAAGGAAGGAAGCCAATATGTAGAAGAACTACGCGAGCTAAAAACAGATTTAAATTTGCGTGGAAACGTTAGTATTACAGATGCAATTGAAAGAATGCCGGCAGCATATAAAAGAGCCGATCTGGTTATCTCCGGCTCGCTAAAACCGGAGGCATTTGGGCGTATTGCAGTTGAGGCGCAGGCTATGGGTACACCAGTGATTGCAACGGATATTGGCGGCTCTAAGGAAACGATTATTGACGGAGAAACCGGTTTTCTTGTGCCGGCAAATGATGACGAAGCTCTTGCGAATACAATCAGCAAAGTTCTATCGATGTCTACTTCAGAAAGACAGAAATTTGCTAGCCGTAGCAGGGCGCATGTTGAGAAGCATTTCTCGCTGGCGCAAATGGCAGAAAAGACTATTGGCCTTTATAAGGAAGTGCTGTGTGCTTAGTGCTGTGTGCTGTGAATTTAATATTAAACGTCATTCCCTGAATTTTATCGAAGATAAAATTCTAGGGGAATCCATTCTGGTAACTAGTAACTAGATAAGGTGGATCGCCCTAGAATTTGTTTCACAAATTCAGGCGATGACGAATTTATGGGTATATTGTTATGACAGAGAAAAAGAAATATTTAGTTATTAAACACGGGGCGTTGGGCGATTTTATCATGGCGACGGGGCCTTTTGCGGCGATCCGCAAACGTCATCCCAAATCACATATTGTTTTACTTACAACAAAACCATATGCCGAACTTGCTAAACAAAGTGGTTATTTTGATGAAATCTGGATTGACGAGAAGCCAACGCTGCTGACGCTAAAATTGGGCTGGGAATTTATTAAGAAACTCCGCGCAGCAAATTTCCGTATGGTTTACGATTTGCAAACTTCTGACCGCAGTGATTGGTATTTCCGCTTGATTGGCCGCAAAAAACCGATGTGGTCGGGGCGCATTGATTGGTGTTCACACCCACATTTAAATCCAGACCGCACAAAAATGCATACTCTTGAACGCCAGGCAGAACAATTAAAAATTGCCGGAATAAAGAATGTGCCAAAGCCGGATATTTCATGGCTGAAATCAGACATAAAAAAATTCAAGTTAAAAGGCGACTTTGCTTTGATTGTGGCGGGCGGCTCAGCGCACAGGCCAGAAAAACGCTGGTCAAAAGATGGTTATGCTGCTGTGGCCAGATATTTGTGGGAAAGAAAAGTCACGCCGGTATTTATTGGCACAGAGGCTGAGCGCGAAGATATTGAGGATATAATTAATCTGTGCGGCGATGCGGTGAATCTGGTTAATCAGACTGATTTTGCCGATATAGCTGCACTGGCGCGTAAAGCTAAGATAGCTATTGGTAACGATACCGGCCCAATGCATATAATTTCGGTGACGGATTGCCCAACTATTGTTTTGTTTTCAGAGCATTCTAACCCCGACAAAATCCGCCCGCGCGGAAAAAATACCAGGGTGCTATTTGATGAAGATCTGAACTTCCTGCCCGCACGCGATGTCATCTCGCTGATTGAAGAGATGGTTGATTTGGGGAAGACTAGGAAGTAAAAGGGAGCCATGAAAAAAATAACGATTACATTACCGGATGGTAATAGGAAGGAATTTGACCCAGGTGTGACCGGCATGCAGGTGGCGGAAAGCATTGGTGCTGGGCTGGCAAAAGCTGCGCTGGCGATAAAGATAAACGGCGATGCACGCGACCTTTCACGCGAGATTGAAGGCGATGCTAATATTGAAATCATTACGGGAAAAAGCGCTGAAGGTCTGGAGTTAATCCGCCATGATGCGGCGCATATTATGGCTGAGGCGGTGAAGGAATTATACCCGGAAACGCAGGTTACTATTGGCCCCGCAATTGAAAATGGGTTTTATTACGACTTCGCGCGCAAGGAAAAATTCACACCGGAAGATTTGGAAAAAATTGAAAAGCGCATGTACGAGATCGTAAAGCGCGATGAAAAACTGGTGCGTGAAGAATGGAACCGCGACGATGCAGTAGAGTTTTTCAAAAAGCAGGGCGAGAATTATAAGGCTGAGATTATTGCATCAATCCCAAGTAATGAAAAAATATCCCTTTATCGGCAAGGTAATTTTATTGATTTGTGCCGTGGCCCACACGCGCCATCAACCGGCAAAATCAAGGCATTCAAATTGATGAAACTGGCTGGCGCATATTGGCGCGGCGATAGTAAGAATGAGATGCTGCAACGTATTTATGGCACAGCCTGGGCGGATGAGAAGCAATTGAAAGATTACCTGACAATGCTTGAGGAAGCAGAAAAACGTGATCATCGCCGCCTTGGGAAAGAAATGAATTTGTTTCATTTACAGGAAGAAGCGATAGGCCAGGTTTTCTGGCATGATAAAGGCTGGACGCTTTACCGCGGTTTGGAAAACTACATTCGCGCTAAGCTTCGTAAGAATAAATATATAGAAGTTAAAACACCTATACTTGTTGAAAATACATTGTGGAAAAAATCAGGACACTGGGAAAAATTCCGCGAGGCGATGTTCACCAGCGAATCAGAAAACAAGACTCTGGCGATAAAGCCGATGAACTGCCCGTGTCACGTGCAGATTTTTAATCAAGGCCTGAAAAGCTACCGCGATTTGCCAATTCGTATGGCGGAGTTTGGAACTTGTCACCGTAACGAACCATCAGGAGCGTTGCACGGGCTAATGCGAGTACGTGGCTTCA